>Ga0114959_10004403_pt1 | contig 10814 bp, 9 predicted proteins | sample C_130625_EF_Meta_FD_87317 | JGI IMG/M metagenome (GOLD analysis project Ga0114959, IMG submission 87317) | Freshwater microbial communities from Lake Croche, Canada to study carbon cycling - C_130625_EF_MetaG | ecosystem: Environmental > Aquatic > Freshwater > Lake | place: Lake Croche, Canada...
AACCAAACTACCAATCAATATTATGGCAAACAATTGTTTAAATGTAATTTACTGCGAAGATACATACGTTGATATATGTGAAATTGTTAAGCCGTTTCTTAATGTCCAAAATGGAATTGGATTATATCTAGATTTCAACAAGATATTGGCAATTGAGGAGGAAGATTTAGAGACCTTCCTGGCCCGCAAGAAAGAGATACTGGATAAGGAAAGCCCAGAAGGAGTGAAAATTTTTGAACGGTTTAGCCATCCAATAAGAAAAGGGGTATGGTCAAGACACACCAACTCATACTTTCTAGAGCTTCCTCAAAAAAATGAAGCCGGAGATTGGTCTATCACACATAACGGATTCCCGTGTGTCAGTTACTGTACAGCGAACACACCAAATAGTCGTATCGTATATGAGTTAGCTAGCTTAACTAAAACCAACATTTCTCTTTATGCTGTCGATGAAGGCATGGGATTTGAATTTGAATATAAAGCCTATGCAGATGGCAGAGAGCCATATTCTCATTGGAAAAACTTTACGAAAGAGGAGATGGAGGCCATCTGGTTAAACGCAGACTGCGGTAAGGATCCAGTTGCAAGATTAATGTAACCATTCATCCGTGAGACGTTGGCTTGATCCCAATTCCTAATAGTGCAGACAATAAAAGAACTACCCTACACCCCTCTACAGCTTGCCAAAAATCAGGTTGCCATACCGGATCTTTGGTTAGCTAGGGGGTGGGACGGGATTCCTCCTCGGGAGGGCAAGGCCTGTAGGTTTCCCGACGGCACAGACCATAATCCCAGCGCATCACTTTTAAGAGGGGGTAGGCTTCTCTACGACCACCGAAACGGGAAAACTTACAACTCTATTAACCTACTGATGGAAGTGGAGCAGGTTGGCCGGAGTGAGGCGTGCCGGATTCTTATTGAAATCGCTCGAACTAGAAATTCAATATCCAGCAATCCACAAATTCGATGTCAAGCACACCCTCAGGTAAGGGAAAAGCCTACCTTCCCATCGTTTGATATTCCTACAGGCGAGGAGATCTCTCACTTATCTAAGCAGCGACTCATTACCCCTATTGCACTTGAGTTGGCATCCAAAAGGGGATTTTTACGATCATGGAACTCGTCCGAAGGAAAAGTATGGGTCCTCACCGATTCTAGCGGATGGATTGCTGTAGCTCGCCGCATGGACGGGCGCGGCTGGGTTCACCATAACGGTTCAAAGGCAAAAATGCTCAAGGGCAGCATGGCATCCTGGCCCATCGGGGTGAGAGAGTCGGTGCCCTTCCCAGCTGTGGCAATCTGTGAGGGAGGTCCAGATATGCTGGCATGCCTACACTTTCTCATTGGATCACAAAAGGATGACCATGTTGCACCGATATGTATGGGAAGTGCTGGGTGTCATATTCCGCAGGATGCCTTGGAACTTTTACGGGGAAAAAGGGTTAGGATCTTCATCGACAATGATGCCAGAGGGCGGCATGCATCCACCAATTGGGCAAAGCAATTGATCAACGTGGGATGCAAGGTGGATGGGTTTGACTTTAGCGGGCTGATGAAGCGTGACGGTAATTTGGTTAAGGATCTCAATGACTGTACACAACTATCGGATGAATCCATTGCAAGGTACGGAGAGCTTCTTTCGGGGATGATGGACTTGCTCCCAAAAAGCCACAAACCACAGCCCAAGCCTAATCCCTTTTTACCCAAGCTTACGTCTTGCGGCTATTGGAGCCGTGAAGAGCTAGCTGTAATAAAAGGAACGGAACTTGAGGAAGATGCACTCTTCGAGCGCCTAGCAAAAATGTTGGGAGGACGCATCCTTACCCATCAGGTCCACCAACTCACTCCCTTAGAACTCTACCTCAGAAGGGGAGTCTCCGTTTAGTTATGCCTGGGGTTATTGTATTTCCACAATTGCCGGAATCTAGCCCACAAGTGGTGCATTCCATGCAGGGGGATGTAAATGTGACTAATGACTACGATGTGGTCATTGGAAAGCATGGCAGTCCCTTTCTTCTAAAAGAGAACGGAGACCCTTATGCATTCAATCCGATGTTCGCTCCCGCTGTGTATGCATCTCGCAATCATGTTATTCATGATGCTTTCTCACGCATGTTCTATGAATACGTGCCTACCTTAGGACTTTGGAGGGTTGTGACTGCAGACAGCATGCGATGCAATATCAGTGATTTGCTATTTGATCTAGGGAATCACTTTAAAAAACCCAACATCGCGAACAAGGAGCGGTCAGATGCAAAGCTATCCGGGGCACTTAACAACCTTAGAGCCATTACCGACTCACGGTTTGATGACAGACCAAGTGGCTTTGTCCACTGCACCAATGGGATGCTGGACGTGCGGACTGGGAAACTTCAATCCTTTGACCCTAAGTTCAAGAGCCGTAATGCGACCCCCTTTCAATGGGATGCAGGGGCTTCCTGCCCACGCTTTTTGGAGGATCTGATGCTTCCTTCGCTCTGCCCGGAAGATGTTGAGGCCATTCAACTGTACGCAGGTATGACTCTCATGGGACGGAATCTTGCCCAAAAAATCTTACTGCTGACAGGAACCCCAGGAGGTGGCAAATCACAGCTCTGTAATGTCATCGAGGGGCTGATTGGAAGGAGTAACTGCACTGAGCTTCGTACAACGCAACTTGCTGAGCGGTTTGAGTTGGCGCGCTTTGTTGGCAAAACACTCCTAACTGGCAAAGATGTTCCAGGAAACTTCCTCATGACAAAGGGAGCGCATGTGCTAAAGGCTCTTTCCGGGGGTGATGCGCTTGAAACTGAGGTTAAGGGACGCATGGGTTCCAACACGCTCGAGGGAGAGTTCTGCGTTATTATTACGAGTAACAGTCGCCTCCGAGTTCGTCTTGATGGTGATAATGGGGCATGGCGGAGGCGGCTGCTAATCATCAATTACAATCGACCTAAAACCGACAGGGTTATACCTGATTTTGGGAGGCATCTTTTGAATATAGAGGGGGCGGGTATCCTGCGTTGGGCAGTAGAAGGGGCGCGAAAATTGCTCGAGTATGATTACCAATACCCTGTAACTCAGGCGCAGCAGGGGAGGGTTGATTCTTTATTGGATGAATCTGATGCGCTCCGATCCTTTCTTGGTACAAAGATTCAAACTTCATCTTGTGACAACCTTGCGACCAGTGAGATCGTGGGAGCTTTTTTTAGCTTTTGTGACCAGAAGAACTGGGCCAGCTGTTCCGTTAGGGAAGTTGAGCGACAACTTCCTGACGCAATGATGGAACTGCATCGAGCTTCCAAGTCGAATAGCATCGAGAGGGGATGTGGCAGCGTGAAGGGATTCAGAGGGGTTCGATTGATCGATGAAATATGACTTGGGACGCTTGGGACGGCACTTTCAAACCCGAAGCGTACAGAGTGACATCCAACTCGAAAGGACTTCAATTCACCCGTCCCATCGGTTCCAATTCCACCCCATTGTTAAGGCAAGCATGATCTATCTGGACGAGAACTCAGACCGAATATGTCAATGGGAAGACCTCCAAGCAGAGGAGAGGATCTTGGCAGCACACTCCATACTCGAGACGGGGAAGTACATCACTAGGGTGAACGGTCTATGGCACAAGTTGGAGCAGCAGGATCGTCTGGGACTGAAGGTGTGGTTAATTGCAGAGGCCAAAAGAGAGATGAGCGATAAATTTTCCACAGGAAATGCTAGTAATCTGTATCCTCTGCCAAGGCTGACTAAGATTGAAAAACGCAGACTTAAACACGCTGCATGGCTTGAGTTCTGGATGCCCAAAATCCTGTTTATTCGGGGGTATGTTCACCAGAAGGATAACTATGGTTACACTCGCCCGCGGACTTGCTCAGAGATCGCAAAATGGGTTGGTATCCCCCCCTACAAGGTATCTAGGATCGCACAGAAAGCCATCCAACTTGGTTTTATTGCAAAGAAGGGACGGTGCTATGTTCCGAAAATTGGAAGGCCACCGGTGTTGTAGCAGCTTCAACTGAAAAAGACTGGCAGAAAGGGGAGGGAGTTTAGTAACCAGTACGCACGGGGGGATCACCACAGCGCCCTATGCGATGCTCTCCCAAGCTGATGCGCGTATCTGGGGAAGTATCTGAAATTTGTGTAATAGCTAAAACGATCACCTGCTTCTAAATCCCAAGGCTCGACCGAGAAGGTCGTGTGCCCCAATGTAGGTCATGGAATTCAAAAGAACCTATTCCCCCATGGATTGCTGTGAATGAATTGGCAAAAAGCTATGAAAGCCATCAGAAGCTCTATTTTCAGAGCTTCTGGATAAATGCTTCCAGTGATCAAGTTGAGGCTAGGGGCGTATTGAAAGAAAAACTGGATGAATGTGTTCAGGAACTATTAAAGGCTGAGCAATCAGGCGACAGAGAAATTCTATACTGCCTTGGGGAAGCGCACGCCTATGGGCACTGGGTTACAAAGGATAAAAATAAAGCCATCTCCTTTTTTCAGATGGCTGCCGACGCAGGCCACCCCAAATCAATGGTGAAACTAGCCCTCTACCTTGAGCGATCGGATGATCCAGAATTACAACTTCTTGGCGTTAATTGGTTGCTTAAGGCCTTTGAGAATGGCGAGTCAAGTGCTGCAACATGGCTTGGATACGCCTTCCGTGAAGGGAGGGGGGTCAAAACGGATTATGAACAATCTGCGGCGTGGTTCACTATTGCTGCCGAAACGACGGGGACAGCAATAGCCGCTACAACCATTGGGCGACTGTACTATGGTTACATGGGGAGGCCCGATAAGGCCCTCCCTTGGTTATTAAAGGCAGCGGAAGATGGCTATTGTGACAGCTTTAAGATGCTAGCAAGGATTTACGGAGACAATGAATCAATCCACTTTGAGATGGATAAAGCAGTTTACTGGTATGAGCAGATCATCAATGGGAAATACGAGAAATCTGCAAACGCAGCTCGCCTAGATTTGGCTAAATTGTACCTTTCTGGCAAAAGGCAGCCGAAAAACCAAGAGCGAGCCAAAGATCTGTTAAATCAGGCAATTTCCCATTCTTCAGGGAAAAGTTCATTCCTTACCGAGGTCGTAAAGCTGCTGGATAAAATTGAAAAGGGGAAAGCCTGATTACTAGGCCCGTAAATCATTTCGATTAGTTCAATATTGTGGGCACTACTGAAAAATCATCGGGCTGGAAAAGGCTAGATTCGATTCGCCGACTGCTCTGGGGGAAGCCTAGCGCAGTAGTTGTTCGAGGAGATTCGATTATTTTTGAGGTAGATGGCACTAAGGGAAGTCTCCCCTTAGCTGAATATCAGAACAGCCATTGCGAGGAGACATTTCTAGGGCTCTTTGGGACAGACCTGACTCTATTAGGCCAAGGGGGCCAACGATTCACTGTTCCTGGGTTGAAAAAGAAAGATGCAGTCTTTCTTAAGGGCAGGCTTGATATGGCTTCGCGGGAACTGGCTACCAGAAGGGCGCGTGTTTTTCTCGAGGAAAAAGATGATGAAATACGGGGGGCATGGGACTCCCTTCAGCACGATCACTACATATCCAAGAGAGAGCTCTTCGCTTGGATGGGAAAATACTCTGAAATCAAGGGGTTGGCATACATTCCGGTTACAGCAATCTCGTCTGAAGCGGCACTATCCTGCCGCATGGTATTTCTGGATGCCGATGCATGGCGAAAGGGTCGAAACGACGTCTGGGTCGCCAATGAGATCAGAGAGAAGGAGGCTTTCTTGGATTCGGTCACGGGGAAGACCCTCACGCCCAGCCAGAAGGAGGCAGTGGTAACCCATGACAACGCTGTTCTAGTGGTTGCTGGCGCCGGCACTGGCAAGACGACCACCGTGATAACGAAAGTGGCCTATCTCCTCCAAAAGGGCATCTGTAGGCCTGAAGACATTTTGCTCCTCACTTTCTCAAAAGCTGCGGCAAAGGAACTCAGGGAGAGAATCACCTCGGTAACTGATGCCAAGATCGAGGCCAGAACATTTCATTCCCTTGGACTTGAGATCATCAAAGAGGGAAGTGGAAAGCCCGCTTTTTCAGGCAAAGCGAGCGATATAGAAAGAATTTTAAATCAAATACTGGCAAAAATCATGGAGGAGGGGAGTGAAGCCACAAAACTGTTGATCCGCTACCTTGCGTACGCCTTCTACCCAGAAAAGAAAGAGCATGAATTCCCTGACCAAAAGTCACAACTCTCTTGGGCTTCCCGAAATGACATCACCACCCTGAATGAGGAAAAGGTGAAGAGTAATCAGGAGGCTCAGATTGCCAATTGGCTATTACTGAACGGCATTAATTACGAGTACGAGACAGCATACAAGGGAGCCAAAACTGGAACCAAAGAAAGGCGTATCTACAAGCCAGACTTTTACCTTCCAGACTACGACATTTACATAGAGCACTTTGGCATTTCTCGTGATGGCAAGACCAAGTGGGGAATTGACCCAAAGGATTACCTGCGCCAGATGGAATGGAAGCAGCAATTGCATAAAACTTATGAAACAACTTTGGTAGAAACGTACAGCTACCAAGGGTTCGAGGGAGACCTTGAACAGCATTTAGAAAAGCAACTTTTGGCCTTGGGCGTGGAGATCAAACCCCTCACAAAAGAAGAGCTAACAAAACTGAAATCTCTCCAAGAGAGAGTCAGGGTGATGGCGTCCTTTTTGGCCCGCTGTCTGTCGCTATACAAGGAGAATCCTGAAGGGAGCGAGTTGATCTCCCAAAGGTTTAATGATCCTCAATTAGGACATCGGGAAAAAAGTTTTCTCTCTCTCTTCAGTGTGGTCCTCGATCGATACCAAAGCACCTTGGAAAAGCGGGGTGAGATCGACTTCGGTGACATGATCACCAAAGCTGCCACTTTGGTTCGATCTGGTGAATACCAAAGCCGCTTTAAGGTAATCATCATCGACGAGTTTCAGGACATATCCAAGGGGAGGGCATTCCTTATCCAGTCACTGCTAGACCAAGTGGAAGATCCTAGATTGCTCTGCGTAGGGGATGATTGGCAGTCGATTTACCGATTTAACGGAAGTGACGTCACCCTAATGACGCAGTTTGATCGTCATTGGGAGGATCCAGTGAAGATTAACCTCAGAGAAACTCAGCGATTTGGACAAGAGCTGCAGGAAGTCAGCACTCGGTTTATTACCTCAAACCCAGGGCAAATCCAGAGGACGCTCGTAGGAAGGGGATCCCTTGGTCGCCCGGCCGTTCACATCACAAGGAAGGAAGCCTCTGCTATTCTTGAGCAGATCAAGGAGTCCACTGGCAGTGCTGAAGGAGCATGCCCAGATGTGATCGTTCTTGGTCGCTATAAACACTCCCTTGATGGTGTTTGGGGTGATAAGCCGGCCAAGAATCTCCCCAAAGGCATGACGGTGCACGCATCCAAGGGCCTTGAAGCGGATTACGTTATAGTCAGGGATCTTGGTGTTGGCAGGTACGGATTTCCTACGGAAATTGAGGACGACCCGATTATTTCGCTGTTTCTTGCCGAGGGTGAAGGATTCGAGAACGCTGAGGAGCGGAGGCTCTTTTATGTTGCTCTGACTAGGGCACGAAAAGAGGTGTGGCTTTTGCCGGGTATGAATGGGATTTCCCCATTCCTAGAGGAGCTCATGAATGATCCCAAGTACGAGGGGTTTGTCGCTTGGGATGATGGGGTTATTCAGCCTGGAGTGGAATGCCCTGAGTGCGCTGGCCCCATGCTCGTCAGATCAAAGAAGTCTGATGGAACTAAATTCTTGGGGTGTGCCTATCACCCCAGATGTTCAGGAATCCTTCCCGGATGCCCTCAGTGCGGGCAATCAATCCTGAAGAGGAAAGATAAAGTGGTATCCTGCGAACAATGCGACTGGTCTGCTCAGGCCTGTCCCAAGAGGGATTGCCGGCACGGCTACATGATACTCAGAACGAACGGAAACTTCCTTGGATGCTCAAGCTATTTCAAAACAGGTTGCAGGGGCACCCTTCCAATACAATCATCCCAATAAAGATGATCAGCAGCCTGCCACAGTTGATAATTATTTCAGGCGGACAGACTGGCGCTGATAGGGCAGGTCTTGACTTTGCCATCTACAATAGCTTTCCCCACAAAGGTTGGTGCCCCAGGGGAAGAAAAGCTGAGGACGGGAAAATATCTAGCCAGTACCAACTAGAGGAAACCCCATCCGCTGATTACCTTCAGCGAACAGAATGGAATGCTCGGGATAGTGATGGGACTGTTGTATTCACCATGGGCAAAGAACTCACTGGTGGATCCAAACGGACCGCAGAGTTTGCCAGTAAACACGGCAAACCACTTCTTCATCTCTATCCCGGTAAAAGTTATCAGCTGTCAGGTGAACTCTTGGACTTTGTGAGTAGGAATAACCTACAGACCCTTAATGTTGCAGGAACTCGTGGAAGCAAGGAACCAGAGGTCTACCGATTTGCTCTGGAGATTTTGAAAGAGGCACTGGCCCCTAAATCATCAGCTGTGATCGGTGGACCAGGAGAGGGGTGATGTACCACCAACTCCGAGCAGCACAGGGATTTCTAGAACTTGGTGATCCCGATTCGGCATGGGAGGAATTGGAAAGCATCCCTGCTGAAGATCGAGCTCATCCAATAGCTCTCCGGTTGAGGGTCTACATTTACAGGGAGAAGAAGAAGTGGATGGAGATGGCGGAAATCTCACGACATTTGACCGAGATAGAGCCAGAGCAATCTGAGCACTGGACAAACAGGGCTTGGGCAGAGCAAAGGCATCTAGGGCTAGAGGCTGCAGAGGAAACGCTACTAAGGGCCCGCGACAGTTTTCCAGCAGACCCACTGATTCACTACAATCTAGCCTGCTATGCGGCCAAGCTAGGAAGGGTTGATGAAGCGAAGATCCGGCTCGGTAAAGCCATAGAACTGGCTCCTCACTTCAAAGAGTTGGCTTTGGAGGATGAGGATCTGCAGGGGGTCTGGTAATTTTTCGGGAGGCTTTCTTGCGATCAGCAATTGTCGCCCGAAAAGTAACTTCGCGCCCTAGTTTTTCTTTAATTTCTTTGAAGTAGCTCTTGTTAAGAAGCTGCCTACTCCGGGCAAGAAAGTCGCGCTGGGTGATGACCCTCTCATCCTTAAGCATCTTGAGCAGGATGAAGGTCTCTTTTGCTTCCTCTAGGGGTAGGAGGAAGAGATTTTTGAGGGTTGAGCTTCTGGTTGATTGGGCCTTCTTTTGCCAATCCTTGCCGATTTTTTCTGACAGCATCTCCGTGCAGGTGAGCACACACCCATCACAAATGTAACCCTTATCGCCCTTGATCAGAATCCTGACTTGGGCTGCCGCCTTATCGCAGAAGCTGCATACATAGCGGCCATCGCTCATATGGACTAGGAGATAGCGATCTTCACCTTGGCTGCCTGCTTAACCAGGTGCTCCTTAAGCAGGTGGCCGTAGGTCTTTCCGATGAGGACACCCCCGTCCTTGTGACCAACCCAACGTGCTATGGTCATGATCGGGATGCCTCCCATGACGCAGTAAGAAATAAATAGGTGTCTTAAATCATGAAAACTGAAGTCGGTGAGCTTTGCGGTGCTCCGCACAAGGGATAGCGTCGCTCTAAAGTTGGTGATCCTTTGATCCTTGGTGCCACGTTGGGGCGAGGGGAATAGCCACTCGGAGTCTGGTGCACGACGTTTGTTCATCTCCTTGAGGTGCGCCTTGAGTTGCGGATTGAACTCAATCTCGCGCCCGACGCCCGTCTTGGTGTCTCCGCCCACGCCTATGTTGATAGAGCCCGACTTGAAGTTCTCGTCGGCACCGATATGTAGAACCTCATTCTTAAAATCAACGTGGGGCCACCTGAGGCTTAGGGCTTCCTGCTCTCGCGCTCCGCTGTAGGCGAGGAGGAGGAGCAGGTCTTTCATCTGGGGGCCATTCTTGTGGCCGCTACAGGACTCGATGAGCGTATTGAACTGATTTGGATCCAGGAGGCTCCTCTTTGGTGGCTTCGGGATCTCCATCCGTCTCCACTTTGGGAAGCTTGGAATCTCGGCGATCCAGTTACGCTCCTCGGCATATTTAAGGAAGTTTCGAAAGATCAGCATGTCGATCTGGGCGGTCCTGGGGTGGGCCGGTTCCAGTCTGGTGCCGGCAAAGAGGCCCCCCTTTAGTCGGCACTCCTTGTAGTTGGCGACATGCTGTTTGCCGATGGTCTCAAGTCGGGCGTTGGGGCCGAGGCGGTCGACCCAGAACTCTAGGCACCGAGACTCCTTGGAGCGGGTTTCTGGTGCCTTAGAGAGGTAGCTCTGGCTCTCTAGATACTCGGCGACCGCGGCCTCTAGATTTGGCTTCTTGCCGATCGCCGCCGCCTTCCCACTCTTTAGTTTATGGCGAAGGGCGTCCATGGAGGCCTGTGCTTTGACGACTGAGGTACAGGGTTCCCCCTCCTCATCAAGGAGGGCAAAGCGTCGGGCGGACTTTTTCCCATTGGGGAGTTCCACCCACAGTTGGGCGTAATATTTTCCGTTTCTTATCTGCAGACCTTTGACTCTGCGCTTGCGGTAATCTGTGGCTGCGGTAAATTTCCCATCCTCATGAACTCCACGACTCTCTCTCTTCTTGTCTTTGCGGGTCATGAGCTATCTCTAGCACAAACTCTAGCACAAGTGCAATTTTCTTCACCCTCAACTTTTGTAAGTCTCTTATTTTCAGTGTAGCCGGTGTGGCGGAATTGGCAGACGCGCCGGACTCAAAATCCGGTATCCTCTAAAGATGTGCAGGTTCGACCCCTGTCGCCGGTACCACTTTTATTTCTCAAGGGAGGGGGTTGGCGCGCCTT
>Ga0114959_10004407_pt1 | contig 10809 bp, 8 predicted proteins | sample C_130625_EF_Meta_FD_87317 | JGI IMG/M metagenome (GOLD analysis project Ga0114959, IMG submission 87317) | Freshwater microbial communities from Lake Croche, Canada to study carbon cycling - C_130625_EF_MetaG | ecosystem: Environmental > Aquatic > Freshwater > Lake | place: Lake Croche, Canada...
AAAACGATTCAGCAGGTGCTGCTACTTCTTACCTAACATTACCTTACGGATCTTCAACATTTAGTTCTGTAAATTATTATGCTCCATTTACAACTGCAGATTACAGACCAAAAACTTCTGTGTCAGCAGGTGTTCCTAATGCATCAACTGGTGCTGATTGGAGTGATACTACATATGCAAATGCAACTCCTTCTACGTATGGTTGGACATTTGATACATGTTCTACTCCATCTGCTCCAGATTCAGTAAGAGGTACATCAACAACTGTAAATTATAATAATGCAGATACATTAAAAACATTTACAGCTTACTCTACTGTAGCAAATGGTTCTTATGTATGGACAATAACTGGTACAGGTAACTCAATTAAGTCTGGTCAATATTCAGATCAAATTGTAGCAATCTTTAAAACACCTGGTACTATTTCTGCAGCAAGATACAATTCATGTGGATCAAGTTCAGCAGTAACTGTTGACGTTACATGTTTAAAACCTGCAAAACCATCATCTATCACTGGTGTGTCAACTGTAGGTTTTGCTGCTGATTCAATCCAAAACTTCTCTGTAGTTAATGACTCATTAGCTACTTATACTTGGACTATTACAGGTACTAATAATTCAATTACTTCAGGTCAGGGTACAAATTCAATATCAGTAATTTTAAAAAGCGCAGGAGTTGTTGCTGTAAAAGCTGCTAATACTTGTGCAAGTTCAGATACTTCTGCAAATGTTGTTTCTTGTAATATTCCTTCAAAACCATCTGCAATTACTGGTGTAACAGTAGTTGGTACGGGTTCTGATACAGTAAAAACTTTCTCAGTAACTAATGTTGCTGGAACAAGATATACTTGGAATATTATTGGTACTGGAAATTCAATTGTTTCTGGTCAAGGTACAAACTCAGTAACAGTTATCTTAAAAAGAGAAGCAACAATTACAGTAACTGCTTCTAATCTTTGTGCTACTTCAGATACAGTTGCAAAAGTAATTCCTTGTGCTGGATCATTAGCAAACTTATCTGCTATCAGTGGTAACTCTAACGTTCAGGCTTGTACTGGAGTTCAGTTTAATTACTCTGTAAACAACGTAGCAGGATTAACTTATGTTTGGTCTTCTACAGGTAATAACAACTTTATCATTTCAGGTCAAGGAACTAATTCAGTAACTGTAGGTGTTACTGGTTCTGGTACATTAAAAGTTGTTGCTTATGATAATTGCAATATTACTGATACAGTTCGTTTAAATTTATACAAAACTGCAATTGCTAATCCAACAGTTGCTCCGGTAATTACACCGATAGTAACAGGTGTTTGCGGTGGTAAAAAATATCTTTATACTGCTCCAGTTTTACCAGCAGGTGCAACAGGTTATTTATGGACTCTTACAGGTTTAGCATCTACTGGTGCTACTATTGACTCTGGTTCAGCTACATCTAAATTTATCGTATTGAAATTCTCATCTGATGTTGCAGCTGCAGCAGGAGATAGTGTTAAGTATGCATTTACTTCTGATTGTGGTTTAGCAACCGGAACTAAAGCGGTTAAATTAAATAATACAGCTTTAGCTGGTCCTGCACAAACAACATTAACAGGTGTTCAAACTTTGAAAAATGTTTGTTCAAATAGAAGATTCCAATTTACAGCTGGTGCTGCAGCAGCAACTACTTCTACAGCTGCTGGTACTGGTTATGAGTGGGGTTTCACAGGAACAAAAGCTCTAGCTTCTTATGTAATTGATTCATTTAAAACTTCTACTGGTTCTTGGACTGCAACAACAGGAACAACATTAGCTGATATTCCATCAGATGCGAGATACATTGTTGCTCATTTCACAGATAACAGTGTTTTTGCTACAACAGATAGCGTTAGAGTTAGAATCATTTCTTCATGTGGAGTTAACAAATGGAAAGGTTTAAAAATTGCTTTAACAGCTGCTTTAGTAAGCCCAACTCCTGCAACTCTTGTTAAATCAACAGTTACTGATGTTTGTGGTAACAGAGAATTCCGCTACACTGCAGCTGCAACTTTACCATCAGGAACTGCATCACTTACTACTCCAACAGCTTACTTGTGGGAATTGCCAACATTCGGTAGTGCTGCATTAAGTACTGACACTCTTTGTTCTTTATCTAGCAAAATAATCCGTGTTAAATACAATTCTAATTCTGCATCAGTTGGTACAGATTTAATTAAATTGTATTACACTTCAGAAGGTAGTTGTACATCTGTAGCTAAAACATTAGCAATTGGATTAGCTGCTAAAACAGGATGTTTCTCTTTTGCAAGAGTAGCTCCTGAAGTAGAAAACACTGCTGTTGTTTCTCCAAATCCAAACAACGGTTCATTTACATTGAATGTAAAAACTGGTGTTATCAACAACACAACTGCTTTTGTTCAAATTATTGATATGACTGGTAAAGTAGTTAAATCAATGAATGTTCAAAACAATAATGGTTCTATCGTTTCAAATATCGTTGCTGATAATTTAGCAAATGGTGTTTATATAGTAAAATATACTGTAGGAAACGTTACCAACACAACAAGAATGATGATTAGAAAATAATCAAATTTCAATAGAATTTAATAAGGGCTGTCTGAAAAGACAGCCCTTATTTTTTATTACAAGATCTCAATTTTAAGTGTTGAATCAAATTACATAACATTCTGGTAATATTCTGGTAACATTTCAACAAAAAGAATTTTGTTCTTTTGTATCTATAAATTTTATCAAATGAAAAATTTCGTTCTTTTATTGATTTCATTCTTTTGTTTTGGAAGTCAAACTTTTGCACAAACTGGCAAAATCACCGGAAAGGTAATGAGTAGTAAAACTGCAGAAATGCTTATAGGGGCTACAGTTTCAGTAGAGGGAACAAAAAAGTTTGTTCAAACTGATCAAAATGGTTTCTTTTCTATTTCAGGTTTACAGCCAGGAAGCTATAAAATCACTTGTAGCTATGTTTCTTACACAACAAAAACAACAAGCCCAATAAAAGTAACAGCTGGTGATGTTGTAAACCAAGATATTTTAATGGATAAAAAAGGTGACATGAGTGCGGTTGTTATAAAAGGAAGCGGTGCCTTATCAAAACCTAAAGAATCAGTAAACTCATTATTAATTGCACAAAAAAACAGCGCAAGTGTAAGTGATGGAATTTCTGCAGAAGCCATCAAAAGAACACCAGATAAAAATACAAGTGATATTTTAAAAAGAGTGAGTGGAGCAAGTATTCAAGATGATAAGTTTGTTATTGTAAGAGGATTAAATGATAGATATAACGCAGCATTTTTAAATGGCGCACCACTTCCAAGTACTGAAGCAGATAGAAAGGCATTTTCTTTCGATATTTTTCCAGCCAATATGTTGGATAATTTAATTATTAATAAAACAGCTACACCAGACATGCCTGCTGAATTTGCAGGAGGTTCAATTTTTATCAATACTAAAGACATTGTTGCAAAAGATTTTCAGTCTTATACAATTGGTGCAGGTTGGAATTCTATTACAACATTTAGAGACCACAGAACTTATTTTGGAGGAAAAACAGATTTTTTGGGTTATGATGATGGAACAAGAGCATTGCCAAAAAATATTCCTAGCTCTTTTGATTTTCCTAAACCTGCCTTTCAACAGCCTGATTTAGCTCGAAATTGGAACAACGAATGGGGTACACATATGAACCAGGCATTTTTAAATTTAAATATGCAATATGTAAATGGAAGAAATTATCAAAGAAAAGAAAAAGATTTTTTCGGAAGTTTAGTTGCACTAACCTATAGCAGAAATTACAACACCACAGAAGGAATCAATAAAAAGCACGTGGCGCATGTTGATTTAACAGACACATCAGGATTGGAAAGTAATTTAGCACAGAGTATTTACAATATCAATGTACTATTAGGAGGCTTGGCTAATTTCTCCTTAAAACTTAACAACAACAACAGTTTTAGTTTTAAAAATATTTTAAGTATTAATTCAGAAGATAAAGTAATTAGAACAGAAGGGTTTAATAATCTTCAAGAAGGAAATGATGCCCTTTACAGAAAAGCTACTACAATGTGGTACACTTCGAGTAAAATGTTATCTAGTCAATTATTAGGAGATCATTATCTACCTCAAACAAAAATAAAAATAAATTGGTTAGCAGGATATTCTCAAATTAAAAGAGATGTACCAGATATGCGTAACATGATATATTTAAGCCAACCAAAAAGCGAAGACTCACTTCCAAGAGTACCTTACGCAGTAATAGCAAGAGGTACAACCCAAGTGGATAATGGTGGATTTATATATTATTCAACAGTAAAAGAAAATGCTTCTATTTTTAAAATTGATGCGCAGAGAAATTTTAATCTAACAAAAAACATCACAACAAATATAAAAGTTGGCGCTTATATTCAACAAAGAGATAGAGAGTATAAACAAAGATATTTGGGAATGGTACAGGAAAGTAATTTAGCAGTGTTTAATAGAAATTTATTGTATTTGCCCGAAGAAAAGATTTTTGACAAACATAATATTGGAGCAGGAAAATTTATTCTTAATGAGGATGTAAGTTACTTCAATAATTATACTGCAAAAACAAAATTGAATGCTGCATACTTAATGTTAGATCAACGCTTTTGGGGATTAGTTAGATTAATTTATGGCTACCGTTTAGAGCAATTTAATATGATATTAAATTTGCCAAACGGACCCGGTACCGAATTCGTTATAGATAGAAAAAAAAGAGATTTATTACCATCAGCAAATCTTGTTTATTCTATAGACAAAAAACAAAATCTTCGTTTATGTTTTTCAAAAACAGTAAACAGACCAGAATTTAGAGAGTTAGCATTTGCTAAGTTTTACAATTTTGCAACAAGATATAATTTCAGTGGAGATACAGCATTAAAAAGAGCATTGATAGATAATTATGATGTTAGATACGAAATATATCCAGGTAAAGGCCAGATGTTAACCCTATCTGCATTTTACAAGAAATTTACAGACCCAATTGAGCAAGGAACTTCTGCACAAAGTCAGGGAGAAGCTGTAACATACAATGCAATAAGTGCTGAAAACAAAGGACTAGAAATAGAATTCAGAACATTAATTGGAACTTATTTTAAATCGGCTAGCGATAAAAGCATTTTACAAAATCTTACTTTGTTTGCAAACGCTTCATTTATTAAATCTGTAGTTGATGCAAGATCAGCGGGAGTAGATAATACTGAAAAAAGAAACAGACCCCTACAAGGACAATCGCCTTATTGTTTCAATGCTGGTTTAACTTATCAAAATAGCGATAACGGTTGGTCGTCAACACTTACATCAAATAGGGTAGGACAAAGAATATTATTAGTGGGAAATGAAAACGAAGCGAATGTATGGGAAAATGGAAAAACAATGATTGATTTTCAAGTGGCAAAAACAATCGAGAAGAAAAACTTGGAATTGAAGTTTACAATCAAAGATTTATTAGCACAAAAAATCAACTTTTTTGAAGACACCAATGAAAATAACAAATATGATAAAGGTGTAGATTTCATCAGATGGAATAGAAGTTTTGGTCAATCTGTAGCATTTAATTTGACGTACAAGTTTTAAGCTTAACTGATATTAATTCTAAAAAGAGCAGACAAAAAAACTGCTCTTTTTTTATGCATTAAAATCAACCAATTAAAGTATAAACTATCTTAAGTTTGTATTCTGAATTAAAATTTATGCAAACAAAATTATTTCTTGCCGAAGATAGAGGAACTGCAAATTATGGTTGGTTAAAGCCAAATTATTATTTTAGTTTTTCAAATTATCATCATCCAGAAAAAGTTCATTTTGGAATGTTGCGGGTGTTGAATGATGATTTTATTGAGGGTGGTGGTGCGTTTCCATTGCATCCCCATGATAATATGGAAATTGTGACGATTCCTTTAACAGGTGCGTTACAACATCAAGACAATACAGGAGGACATGGAATTATAAAAGCAGGAGATATTCAAATAATGAGTGCAGGATCAGGTATTCAACATTCAGAAGCCAATGTTTCTAAAACAGATTCGGTTACATTATTTCAAATATGGTTGTTTCCAAAAATTAAAAATATTACTCCACGCTACGATCAGCGTTCATTTGATTTGAATGGAAGAGATAATAAATGGCAAGTAGTTGTTTCTCCAAAAGAAGAAGACGAAGCTCTATGGATTAATCAAGATGCTCGTTTTACTTTGGCTAATATTAGCAATGGAAAAACATTGGAATACAAAAATGGATTTGATGGAAATGGAGTATTTCTTGTAGTGATAAATGGTTCCGTTTCTGTTGATGGAATAGTATTATCAAAAAGAGATGCAATTGGTATAGAAAACACCAATCAATTCAGCATACAAGCAAATCAGGATGCTGAATTGTTGGCTATTGAAATTCCGATGAAATTATAATTACAAGGCAGCTTGCATTCTATCTGCTACTACATTCCAGTTTACAACATTCCAAAAAGCAGTTAAATAGTCTGCACGTTTATTTTGATATTTAAGATAGTATGCATGCTCCCAAACATCAGCACCAAGAATTGGCGTGCCTTTTGTTTCGGCAACATCCATTAACGGATTATCTTGGTTTGGAGTAGAAGTAATTTCTAGTTTACCTTCTTTAACAATAAGCCAAGCCCAGCCACTACCAAAACGAGTCATACCAGCCTGATTAAATTTTTCTTTGAAAGCATCAAAAGATCCAAAAGAATGATTAATAGCTTCTGCTAAAGATCCTGTTGGAATGCCACCAGCATTAGGTGCCATAGATGCCCAGAAAAAAGTATGATTCCAGTGGCCGCCACCATTATTACGAACAGCAGCGCTTAATGAACCGGCGTGTTGTACCAACTCTTCAATAGATTTTGATTCATGTTCTGTTCCAGCAATTGCTTTGTTTAAATTATCAACATAAGCTTGATGATGTTTACCATGATGAATATGCATCGTTTGCGCATCAATATGTGGTTCTAAAGCTTCGTGTGCGTAGGGTAATGGTCCTAATGTAAATGACATAAATTATTATTTTTTATTTGATTTAAATGATGCACAAAGTTAATTGCTTTAATTATAATTTCAATTTGTCTTTGAAAAAACTCATCTTAGATTTTTAAAGAAATTTTTCATCAATTGGCTGCACTCTTCTTCTAAAATACCCCCAACAATTTCGGTTTTTGGATGAAAAGGATTGTTGTTTCCAGCGACTCTTCTATAACTATTTTTTTCATCAAAAGCGCCAAATACAATTTTCCCAAGCTTGCTCCAATACAACGCCCCACTGCACATTAAACAAGGTTCTACCGTAACGTATAAAATTGCTTCAGGTAAATATTTGCTGCCAAGATAATTGAATGCGCTTGTTAAAGCTATGATTTCAGCATGCGCAGTACTATCTTTCATCATTTCTACTTGATTGTACCCTTTAGCAATTATTTGATCTTTCAATACTATAACAGCTCCAATAGGAACTTCATCTTTGTTGAATGCTTTATTTGCTTCCTGAAGAGCAATCTTCATATAATGTTCATCAGTATTCATAGTTTTTTAGCTTTAATCCAAAATTAAGTCATTAACTTGTTTGATAATTTTAATAAAATGAAACTACTTTTAATTTCTGCTATAGCAATTTCTGTTGTTACAGTTGCTTATGTGATGACGCCTTCAAAATTAAATTCAAAAATGACACCCAAACAAAAAATTTTAAAACTAATGTACCCCTTCATTATGAAAATGGGTAGTAAAAAAACAAAAACGATGACTGAAGATAATATTCAAAATACTACTGTTGATTTCTATTCATTGAAAATAGAATTGAATGATGGAACAGCATTTGATTTTTCAAAACTGAAAGGCAAAAAAATATTGTTAGTAAACACTGCTTCCAATTGTGGATTTACAAGACAGTATGAAGGCTTAGAAACTTTATATCAACAACAAAAAGAACATCTGATAATTATTGGTTTTCCTGCAAATGATTTTGGAAAGCAAGAACCCGGAACAGATTCAGAAATTGCAAGTTTTTGTAAAAAAAATTATGGCGTTAGTTTTTTAATTGCTAAAAAAGGTTCAGTAATTAAATCTGCCAACCAACAACTTGTTTATAAATGGCTTACTGATAAAAAACAAAATGGCTGGAATGAAGAGGCGCCTTCATGGAATTTTTGTAAATATATAATCAATGAAAAAGGAAAGCTTACTCATTTTTTCCCATCAGCTATAGATCCATTGGGAGCTGAAATGCAGAAAGCGCTTGGCTTATAGAGAAATTAGAGCGGGCAATTTTCGTGATAGTTAATGATTTCAATAGGCGTATGTTGAAAAACATAATCTTTATAATGATTACTAATTTCATCCAAAACTTCGTTTATAGCTTCGGGTGAAGTGAGTGTTACTAATTTGTACCTAAACTCCTTAATACCAGGAAGTCCTTTAAGATAATTGGTATAATGTCTGCGCATTTCATTAATTCCAACAATCGGCCCTTTCCATTCAAGAGATTTATGTAGATGTTTTTTACAAACTGAAATTCTTTCTTCCAAGGTTGGCGAGGGAAGTATTACACCATCTTTCAAAAAAGATTTTATCTCTCTGAAAATCCAAGGATAGCCAATTGCTGCTCGTCCAATCATAATACCATCCACGCCATATCTATTTTTATAATCCAAAGCTTTTTGTGGGCTATCAATATCGCCATTTCCAAAAATTGGAATTTGAATTCTAGGGTTATTTTTTACTTTACCTATGAGTGTCCAATCTGCTTGTCCTTTATACAATTGACTTCTAGTTCTGCCATGAATAGCAAGTGCCTTAACGCCGATATCTTGTAATCTTTCAGCTACCTCTTCAATATTTTTGGAGTTTTCATCCCAACCTAATCTAGTTTTTACTGTAACAGGAAGGTGCGTACTTTTTACCACAGCTTCGGTTAAACGAATCATCAAATCAATATCTTTCAACACTCCTGCTCCTGCGCCTTTGCTTACTACTTTTTTCACCGGGCATCCAAAATTAATATCAACTAAATCTGGATTAACTGTTTCACAAATCCTGGCACTCATAGCCATTGCTTCTTCATCTCCTCCAAAAATCTGAATACCAAATGGTCTTTCCTCTTCGCTAAAGTCTAATTTTTGTCTGCTTTTAATAGCATCTCTAATTAAACCTTCACTACTAATAAATTCACTGTACATCAAATCGGCGCCGTTATCTTTACAAACAGCTCTAAACGGAGGATCGCTTACATCTTCCATAGGTGCAAGTAATAGAGGGAAATCTGGTAAAATGATATTGCCTATTTTTGGCATAACTAAATTTGTATATTGCGGTGCAAACTTACAATTTAAAAAAATCGTATGCAAGTATATAAAAGTATAAAAGGATTTTCTGGGTTTAGTCAATTAGGAATTTTCTTATTATTTCTAGGGTTAGGGCTTGTTTTGACTAGTATAGTTCAATTCATTATTGCGCTTCAAATGGTACCAGCGGGCACTTCATTCAACCAAATAGAAAGTGCTTTGATGGATGCGATGCAAGATTCAAAGAACATAGAAAAAGTAAGATTATTACAAATAATGGGCACATTATGTATGTTGTTTATTCCGGCTATACTTTTTTCATGGAGAGTGAATGGTAAACATCCTTTTTGGCTAGGATTTAATAAACATTTTAATGTGTTTCAAATAATGCTAGGTTTTCTAATCATATTCACTGCCAATATTATGGCAGGGCCTTTACAAGATTTAAGTGTAAAAATTGTTTCGCATTTCCCTACCCTAGAAACAATGGCAAAGACAATGGAAGAAAATTACAATGATCAAGTTAAGTTATTGAGTCATTTAAGTGGAATACCTGATTTAATAATTGCAATAATAACAATGGCATTTTTTCCAGCTTTGTTTGAAGAACTTTTTTTTAGAGGAGCGCTGCAAAACTTCTTAGTAAGATGGTGGAAAAAACCATTTGTTTCCATATTTGTTTCTTCTTTAATTTTTAGCTTAATTCATATGTCTATTTATTTGTTTTTAAGCAGACTGGTATTGGGTTTTGCATTAGGTATGATGTTTTATCAAACAAAAAATATTTGGGTAAATACATTTGCTCATTTTCTAAACAATGCAATTGCTGTTTTTCAATTATATTTTTTAACTACTTATTCAAAAGAAAAAATTGACTTAAGTAAATTAGATCCAAAAGTCGATTGGTGGATTGGAGCGATAGCTTTTATTGTTTTGTTTTTTTTATTTAATGTTTTAAAAAAATATAGTCAGACAACCTTATCTAAAATCAATTCAAAAGAATCTTTCTTGTTATCACAACATACAAACGAGGAAAATATTAGCGAATAAAACCTATTTAAAGATTAAACAATCACAAAATTCCAAAGTGGAAAACTTTCTGACAGAGTTATAATCAATTTTATCAACTATTGTTGAAAACAAAATTTCTTTTTCATAGTTTATTATAGGAAGTTGCATTATATAAAATCAGCCTAAAATAATTAAGTGTAAGATGAAGTTTAATCAGCCTACTTTAAAGAAAATTGAAGATATCATTGAGGATGGTGGTTATGTTATCAGATATGAGCGTGGAACTTTTCAGAGTGGTTATTGTATTTTACAAGCTAAAAAAGTAGTTGTATTAAATAAGTTTTTACAAATTGAAGGAAGAATCAACACGCTAATTTATTTAATGCCTTTGCTGAATATTAACATTGACGATCTTACTCATGAAAGTCAGAAATTGTTTGATGAATTGATGTCTCAGCCATTAGATAAATAGTTTTCCTTTGTTCCTTTTAAGTA
>Ga0114959_10004413_pt1 | contig 10805 bp, 10 predicted proteins | sample C_130625_EF_Meta_FD_87317 | JGI IMG/M metagenome (GOLD analysis project Ga0114959, IMG submission 87317) | Freshwater microbial communities from Lake Croche, Canada to study carbon cycling - C_130625_EF_MetaG | ecosystem: Environmental > Aquatic > Freshwater > Lake | place: Lake Croche, Canada...
ATACTGGCGATAATTGCACAATCAGCATCGATGATATTAACGGCATCAAGTCTTCCACCTAAACCAACTTCTAAAATAACGACATCTAATTCCATTGAAGCAAATAAGTGCAAAATTGCTAGAGTTGTAAATTCAAAATAGGTCAGACTGACTAGTTCATCAAGAGAGGAACGAGCCTTCTCAACAGCCTGAAAATGTTGTAATAATAGTTCCTCAGAAACACTTTGACGATCAATTCGCGCTCTTTCTGTAAAGTCCAAAAAATGTGGCGATGTATGACAAGCTACCCGATATCCAGCTTCTGAGAAGATTGATTCTAAAAATGCACAAATAGAACCCTTACCATTCGTGCCCGCAACTGTAATGACTGGACACAAAATTTTAAAATTTAAAGCTTCTTGGACTTTTTTGATGCGGGTCAAACCCATATCAATGCCGACAGGGTGAGCAGTCTCTAAAAAGGCTAACCAGCTTTTAAGATCAGAAAAATAATGAGGCTCTTTTGAAAACACAAGGATATTAAGCGATAGAGTCTGTGGGTTGTTTTTGTAGCAAAGCTAATAATTTAGCAATTTCAGTTCTCATTTGGCGACGATCTACGATCATATCAATGCCACCTTTTTGCATTAAAAACTCAGATCTTTGGAATCCTTCAGGCAACTTCTCTCTAACCGTTTGTTCAATCACCCTAGGTCCAGCAAAACCAATTAATGCTTTTGGTTCGGCAATAACGATGTCACCCATAAAGGCAAAGCTAGCAGAAATACCGCCCATGGTAGGGTCTGTTAAAACACTGATATAGGGTAACTTTGCTTTGGATAGTTTGGTTAACATGGAATTCGTTTTAGCCATTTGCATCAGTGATAGTAGGCTTTCTTGCATGCGTGCACCGCCTGTTGCACTAATACAAATGAAAGGTACTTTTTGCTCTAAAGCTGTTTGCGCACCTCGAACAAAACGCTCGCCAACAACTGACCCCATCGAACCACCCATAAATTCAAATTCAAAACAGGCGATAACAACTGGCAGTGTATGTATTGAACCGCCTAAAACCACCATTGCATCTGTTTCACCTGTACTGTCCATGGCTTCTTGTAAGCGATCGGTATATTTTTTTGTATCCTTAAACTTCAGAGGGTCAATTGGCACAATTTCTTGACCAATTTCATAACGGCCCTCTTTATCAAGTAAGTAATCCAACCTCAGTCTTGCGCGAATACGCATATGATGGTCACATTTTGAACATACATACTGATTGGCTTCAACATCGGTTCGATATAAAACCGCTTCACAGGATACGCATTTAACCCACAAGCCTTCTGGAACAGATTTACGTAAACTAGGGTCAGTTTGCTGAATCTGGGGAGGTAATAATTTATCAATCCAACTCATATCATTCCTCTAGTTATCTATTCAAAATACCCTACTTATTGCTGATCTAAAGCTGAACGTATGTCACTAATAAAGCTTTTTAATGATTGTAACCTTGTATCAGAGGAAGACTCCTCTAATATCTGCACTAACTTACTGCCAATAATGACTGCATCAGCACTTTGGCTTAACTTTTTGGCAGACTCCGCATCACGAATTCCAAAACCAATCGCTAGTGGTGTTGTTGTTTGTGCTCGTATCTGATCTGTGATGGTAGCAACTTCGGCGATATTAACGTTACTTGCTCCAGTAACCCCTTTTAAAGATACGTAATAAATGTAACCACTAGAAGCTTGTGAAACGTGGTTAATGCGCTCTTGTGAGGATGTCGGTGCTAATAAAAATATGGGGCTTAAACCAGCGTTTTTTAAGATGCCTGCAAATTCAATGCATTCTTCAGGTGGATAATCAACTACCAATACACCATCAACTCCTGCTTCTTTGGCATTTTTGGTAAAGACTTCAATACCCATATGTTCGATCGGATTGGCATATCCCATCAATACAATCGGTGTTACTTGATTGGTCAACCGAAACTCTTGAACGATTTTCAAACACTTTAAAAGAGTCATACCATTAGCAAGCGCTCTTTCTGATGCTCTTTGAATTACAGGACCATCTGCCATTGGATCTGAGAAAGGAATACCAAGCTCAATGATGTCAGCACCAGAATCTACCAAGGCATGCAAAATTGGTAAGGTACTTGATAAATCTGGATCACCCGCCGTGACGAATGGAATTAAACCTTTTTTACCAACAGTTTTAAGTTCTTGAAATACTGTTTCAATACGTCCCATAAATAAATCGGCCTTATGCTGGTGATAGTTTAATTTTGTCTGCTTGCGCAACTGTATGCATATCTTTATCACCCCGTCCAGAAAGATTAACAAGAATCGTTTTATCTTTTGGCAGTGTTTTCGCTAACTGAAAAGCATATGCAATTGCATGACTGGTCTCTAATGCTGGAATAATTCCTTCAATCTCACAACAAGTATGAAATGCTGCAAGGGCATCTTCATCAGTAACCGCCGTGTAGGTTGCTCTGTTGATATCTTTTAACCAAGCATGTTCTGGACCAACCCCCGGATAGTCAAGACCTGCAGAGATAGAGTGAGTATCCATGATTTGTCCATCTGCATTCTGAATCAAATAAGTCCTATTACCGTGTAAAACTCCTGGTGTACCTGCACACAATGCTGCTGCATGCATGCCTGTTTCAATTCCAGACCCTGCAGCTTCAACACCAATTAATTTGACATCAGGATAATTAATATAAGGATAAAAAATTCCCATCGCATTTGATCCACCACCAACACATGCCATTACATAGTCCGGTTGGGCACCGGTCATCTCTGGCATTTGGTCAATACATTCAAGTCCAATCACACTTTGAAAATCTCTTACCATCATGGGGTAAGGATGTGGTCCAGCGACTGTACCAATGATGTAAAAGGTATTTTCTACGTTAGTTACCCAATCACGCATCGCTTCATTCAAGGCATCTTTCAATGTTTTAGAACCCGACTCTACTGGAACTACCGTTGCACCTAGCAACTTCATTCGATAAATATTTTGTGCTTGTCTTGCAACATCAACACTACCCATGTATATCACACACTCTAAGCCAAATCTTGCACAAATCGTCGCAGTAGCAACGCCGTGTTGACCTGCTCCTGTCTCTGCTATTACTCGAGGCTTACCCATTCTTTTAGCAAGTAATGCTTGCCCAATCACGTTGTTAATTTTGTGCGCACCTGTGTGGTTTAAATCTTCTCTTTTAAAATAAACTTGGGCGCCACCAACCTGCTCACTCCATCGTTTGGCGTGATATATTGGACTTGGTCGTCCCACAAAGTGCTTTAACTCACTGTGAAATTCTGCTAAAAACTCAGGGTCGTGCTGGTATTTGGCATATATTTGCTTAAGTTCTTCAAGCGCAAACATGAGGGTCTCAGAAACAAAAACTCCTCCGTAAGGTCCAAAATGTCCACGTGTGTCTGGAAAATCATACATAATTTATCCTTTTATACTAGTTAGAAGATTGATCAATCATTCTGACTTGCATTACAAATTGTTTCATTAATTCGGGGTCTTTCTTTCCTTTAGAAATTTCAACCCCGCTCGATACATCAACTCCTAAAGGCCCAAAATGTGCAATTGCCTCAGCAACATTGCTTATTTTCAATCCACCACTCAAAACGACCCGATGCGCGTTTTCTTTTATCCATGTCTGCGGTATTAAATCCCAATTAAATGTTTTCCCACCACCACCGTAACCCTCAACCACTGCATCTAATATCCAAGCTGACGCATCCCTATATTGTAGGCAAAATTCGTCAAGTTGGAATTTTTCGTCTACTCTTGCTGCTTTTAACCAAGGTAAGTCCCCCGCAATTTCAGAGCAACGCTGTGGAGACTCATTCCCATGGAACTGCCATATATCAATTTTGCAATGATCTTTGATATTTTGTACCAAATGATCATCAGCATCGACCACTAAAACCACGTTTTGCAAAGTGCCCCCATGCAAACGTGATAAAGAAGCACCTTGAGTCATATTCAAACATCTTGGACTCGGTGGATAAAAAACCAATCCAATCGCATCAATCTCTAGGTTTAACGCAGTATGAATATCTATTTCGGTGCTCAAACCACAAATTTTTATTCGTGTGTGCTGGGGGTCATAATTCAATAAACTCATTCTTTATATCTTCCGATGCCTAAGTACGAAATGCTTGATGTAAATATGCTGAGGGGATAACACTAAAATCAAACTGCGGTAGAGGTATTTCAAATTGATCGGGATAGCCAACCTGAGCTAAATATAACCCATCTGCTGAAAACGTGGGGGCAGCCAAAGATCGATCTTTTTTTAATAAAAGTTCACCAAACCAGTCGGCTGATTCTTTACCAAGGCCTACATATAACAAACTTCCCATGATATTGCGAACCATGTGATGTAAGAATGCATTCGCTCTGAAAAAAAAGAAGACTTTCACACCCTCTTCAATAATATCGATTTGATATAAATTTTTCACTGGAGTTTTACTTTGACACTCCGAAGATCTAAAGCAAGAAAAATCATGCTCCCCAAGCAAATAACTAGCAGCTTGACGCATATCATCAACCCGCAATGATTTATTTGATGGCAACATATGAAAACCAGCTTTTCGATGCAATAAAGGGGTTTTGACTGGTGAGGTAATTAAATAATAGGCATAAGATCTTTCAAATGCACTAAATCTTGCGTCAAATTCGAATGGCACTTCTTTTGCCCATTGGATGGATATTGATGGTGGTAAAAAGCTATTTAAACCTCTGACCCATGACCAATCTGGACGCTCAACAACCGTATCAAAATGCGCCACTTGACCAAGTGCATGTACTCCAGTATCTGTTCTTCCAGCAGCGGTTAAACGAACAATCGGTTCCTTAAACCCACCAATAAAATGGCTAATTGCTGACTCTATGTGATCTTGTATGGTCGCTTGTTGAACTTGACTTTGCCAACCACAATAAGGAGAACCATCGTATTGGATCCCAATGGCAATGCGTCTTAATTCGTTATTAATCCCTGGTGGAGCTTGAAAAATCACGAAATTTCCACAAGTAACTCAGAAGCCTGGGTAAAAATTTCTTTATCGGCATTTTCACCGAGCTCAACTAAGTCAGTCAATAATATTCTGGCAGTCTCAAAATCTTTGATTTTTATGTAAGAACGAGCAAGGTTTAATCTAACTTTCTGTTCATCTGAGTTTAGCAATAGTTTGGCAACATCTAATGAACTTGAGCTTGGATTTGCATTCACCCCTAAATCTAAAGAATAACCACTGGGCGAGGTTGTTAGAGGTCCTGAAGCAGTTGGTACGACTTTATTTTCTAAGGAAGAGCTCATGTTTACTTCTGGTTTGACCGGAGCCGAAGGTAAATTTAGATCAATACTTGAAAATAACTCCTTAACATGTTTAGGAACTTCCTGAGTGCCCGCATTCAGGGCTGCCTGACTGATAACCACCTCAGAATCATCCCCTTGCTCTTCATCATTAGTATTTTCTTTAATAACCGGAGTTATCTTAGGAATAGTAAATGATGGCGCTTCAGCTGGTAAATCAGTTATTGACTTTGGTGAACTGAAAGGAGCAACCTGATAAGGGGTAGACTTTCGTAATATACCGAATAAAAATATCCCTGTTAAAGCAAGGACACCCAAAATGGTTCCATATTGTTCAAAATTAAACTGTTTGGTCACTACTGGAGTTGCAGTTTTTTTTGCATTAATTTCTTTTAAGTCTGCGATATTACGTTCTAACTCAGAAATGCGTTGTTGTGCCTCTTCCAACATCTTTTGTTGGGCAATCATATCTTCATTTAACTTAGCTTGAACAATGGCTTGTTCCGAATCGGTTTGTGAGGATCCAATCTTTAAACGATCCTTAAAACTATCTTTCAGTTGAGCTTGTTGATACGTACGATTATTTGTTTTTAAACTTTCTTCAGTCGCACGATTGAGTTGCCGCTCACGAAAATCTTTAGAAGCTGAAGCAGCAAATTCTCGAGCCTCTGGTTCCGGAATTGATGCTGCCATAACTTCAGTCGGTAGAGTTAATTTTTCACCCTGTTTTAATCGGTTAATATTACCGGCATAGAATGCTTTGGGATTTAATCTGTAGAGAGCAACTAAAATTTGACTTGTCTCAACGCTGCTTAATTGTGGCGCAATTTGACTGGCTAGATTGAAGAGATTATCTCCCGGTTGTACTTGAATCTCTTTAGACTGAGTATTCAGAATTGTATAAACTCTGGTAATTTTCCCAGATGACCAACTAAGTTCAATCACTAGATCATTAAAGGCTTTCTCTAAATCAACACTTTTTTTAGAAAATTTGAGAATGATTGCAACCGGTTTACCCACATTATCTTTTTGAATAGATAGATTAGGCTTAAATTCATCACTGAGTTTTTGTATTCCGAATTTTTCAAAAAGGGATTGGTCTGCTATACGAGCCTCTAATTCACCAAGGGTTTTAGACTCCTTGGCACTCATCAAAATTAAGATTTTTGCTTCTAATGGTTCGTCTTGTGAGGATTGATTACTTAATGCACCTAAAGACAATCCAAATGAGATTTGACAGAAAAAAAGACTCCAAATCAAAAAAAGGTATTTTGTAAGCAGTCTTTTATTCATCACTTCGATTCCAATAAGATGCGTAGTATTCTTCGGAGTGGCTCTGCTGCACCCCATAATAACTGATCACCCACTGTAAAAGCACCGATATATTCTGGCCCCATTGCTAATTGATGGATACGACCAACCGGTATTTGCAATGTCCCAGTAACCGCCGCTGGGGTTAAATGACGCTCAGTCATTTCACGCTCATTAGGAACAAATTTGACCCATTCATTAGCATTTGCAATCAATTGTTCTACATCAGAAATAGGTACGTCTTTTTTTAACTTGATAGTCAATCCCTGGGAATGACATCGCATTGCCCCTACCCTGACGCAGATTCCATCAATCGGAATACTTCCAGGTTCTCTAAATGAAGGTAAGCCAAGTATCTTGTTACATTCAGCACCACCCTTCCACTCTTCCTTAGTCTGACCATGCTCAACTGGAACATCAATCCATGGAATTAAACTTCCTGCCAAAGGGGTATTTCTGAAGTTGGTTTTGGGGTACTCACTACTTTGAAGTGATTTGGTAACTTGGCGATCAATGTCTAAGATTGCAGAACCAGGATTAGCAAGGTCAGATTGCACACTATTGTATAAATATCCCATCTGTTGCAATAACTCACGCATATTCTGTGCGCCAGCGCCAGAAGCAGCCTGATAAGTCATTGCACTCATCCATTCAACCAAGCCAGCCTTAAATAATCCATGTAAGCCCAGTAACATTAGGCTTACAGTACAGTTACCACCGATCCAATTTAAATTTCCATTAGTGAACGCTTGATCAATCACGTGACGATTGACAGGATCAAGCACGATAACCGCCTCCGAATTCATTCTGAGACTACTAGCTGCATCAATCCAATGCCCTTTCCAACCACTAGCTCTCAAAGGTTCAAAAATAGCTTTCGTGTAATCTCCACCTTGAGTGGAGATGATGTAATCACATTTTTTTAATGCTTCGATGTCATTGGCATCTTGCAATAACTCTTCATTTTTAGTTAAAGTTTGACCTCCAAATAGAGGTACCTTTGCCCCAGGATTACTTGTACTAAAAAAAATGGGTTCAATCAACTCAAAGTCATGCTCTGCAAGCATCCTCTCCATCAGAACGCTGCCAACCATACCTCTCCAACCAACCAAACCGACTACAGGAAGAGTCATTACAAAACCTTATCTAAAAATTATTAATAGGGCTCTATTTTATTACTACTGAGCCCTGTAGGGAAAAATTAACTGAATTTAAACAAGCGCTGACAAAACCGCTTGACCCATTTCAACGGTACCGACCTTTTGTGTACCAAGGGTATAAATATCAGCAGTTCGATATCCTTTGGCCAGAACTTGTTGCACTGCTTTTTCAATGCGTAACGCTTGTTCTTCTTTACCAAGAGAATATCTCAACATCATAGCGGCTGATAAAATAGTAGCAAGTGGATTAGCTATACCTTTTCCAGCAATGTCCGGCGCTGAACCGTGACTGGGCTCGTACAAGCCTTTATTGTTAATATCGAGTGATGCGGATGGCAGCATCCCAATTGATCCTGTCAGCATAGCCGCTTCATCGGACAAAATATCGCCAAACAAATTACCTGTAACAACCACGTCAAAAGCTTTTGGGGCTTTTACTAATTGCATCGCTGCATTATCAACATACATATGTGTAAGTTCAACATCTGGATAGGATTTACCCAGGTCAATCATGACATCTCGCCACAACTGAGATGTTTCAAGGACATTTGATTTATCCACACTACAGATTTTTTTATTTCTTTTTCTGGCTGCTGCAAAGGCTACTTGCCCAATACGACGAACCTCTGGTTCGCTATAGCGCATCGTGTCAAAGCCCTCACGTGAACCGGGGAAAAGACCATCTGTGGCAGTACGGATACCTTTAGGTGAACCAAAGTACACATCACCATTGAGTTCACGCACAATCAAAATATCTAAACCTGAAACAATTTCTGGCTTTAAGGAGGAAGCTGCCGTTAAATCGGGATAGCAAATCGCAGGTCTTAAATTCGCAAACAGAGCTAAGTGTTTACGCAGTCCCAAAATGGCCTGCTCCGGACGCAACTCTCTTGGGAGATTATCGTATTTAAAATCACCAACTGAACCAAATAAAATTGCATCGGCTTCTTTGGCCAAGGCTAAGGTTTTCTCTGGTAAGGGATGTCCTTCCGCCTCATATCCAGCACCTCCAACAGGCGCCTCTTCAATTTCAAAAGACTCTCCTAAGGCGTCTAAAACTAATCTTGCTTGTGCAATGATTTCTGGACCAATACCGTCCCCCGGTAAAACTGCTATTTTCATAATTATTCCAAATTTAAGGTAGTTTCGTATCCAACCAAGGCATTTTTAATAAACGCTGTGATTCGAAATTCTTAATTTTATCTGAATGACGTAAGGTCAAACCAATATCATCTAAACCATTGATAAGACAATATTTACGGAATGGTGTGATATCAAAGTCATAGGAGCTACTATCAGCAGCAATAACGATTTGTTTTTCTAAATCAATGGTTACTTGATATCCATTGAAAGAAAAGGTCTCGTTAAATAAGCGATCAACTTGTGTACTAGTTAAAACAATCGGCAATAATCCATTTTTGTAGCAGTTATTCATAAAAATATCTGCAAAACTAGGTGCAATTACAGCACGAAAACCATACTGCACTAGCGCCCAAGGGGCATGTTCACGAGAACTACCACAACCAAAATTCTTTCTTGCAAGTAATATACTGCCAGCTTTGTACTGTGGTTGGTTTAGAACAAAGTCTGGATTTAGAGGACGCTCGGAACAATCCACTCCAGGCTCACCCGCATCCAAATAGCGCCAAGCATCAAAGAGATTTTGTCCAAAACCAGTTTTGGCAATTGACTTTAAAAACTGCTTTGGAATGATTGCATCTGTATCGACATTTTCACGATCTAGAGGCACTACTAAACCTTGATGTACTTTAAACGCTTGCATAGTTATTTATCTATTTAATTGGGGTTACAACGGCACCCGATGGCTGTTCAATCGGCTTTGATTCTTCTGGCTTAGATGCTGGAGTTGCTGTTTTTTCTATCGACTTACCTAAACTTTGTAAATCGCGCCCCATTCCTTCTACGGTAGAACAGGAAATTAAAACATGTGACAGAACCAGAAAACATAGATATTGAATAATTTTCATCCATAGACCTTTTATCAGTAATTATGCAATTTTACGCACATCCACAAAATGACCTTCAATCGCAGCCGCTGCAGCCATAGCAGGACTGACTAAATGAGTTCGACCACCTGCTCCTTGACGCCCTTCAAAATTACGATTTGAGGTAGAAGCACATCTTTCTTGGGGTTCCAGGCGATCTGCATTCATGGCTAAGCACATCGAACAACCGGGTTCGCGCCACTCAAATCCTGCTGCAATAAAGAGTTTATCTAAACCCTCTTTTTCTGCCTGTGCTTTAACCAAACCAGAGCCAGGAACAACAAGGGCCAATTTAACATTCGGTGCGACTTTTTTACCTAAACGCTCAACAACTTTTGCTGCAGCACGCATATCCTCAATACGACTATTGGTACAAGAACCAATAAATACTTTATCAATCATGATGGAATCTATCGGTGTATTAGGAGTTAACCCCATATAAACAAGTGCATGTTCAATCGCAGAACGTTTATTGGAATCTTTTTCTTTTTCAGGGTCTGGAATACGATCTTCAATCGATAAAACCATTTCAGGAGAAGTACCCCAAGTAACCTGCGGTTTAATTTCTTCAGCACGTAACTGAACCACTTGATCGAATACAGCATCTGGATCCGAACGAAGTCCACGCCAATATTGAATTGCTAAACTCCAAGCTTGACCTGTAGGTGCATATGGACGGTTTTGCACGTATTCAATCGTTTTTTCATCGACTGCAATTAAGCCTGATCTTGCTCCTGCTTCAATCGCCATATTACAGACAGTCATGCGACCTTCAATCGATAACTGCTGAATCGCCTCACCAGCAAACTCAATGGTGTGACCAGTTCCACCTGCTGTACCAATCTTTCCAATAATTGCTAGAACAATGTCTTTCGCAGTACAACCTGAGGGTAATTTACCATCAACGCGAATCAACATATTTTTACTTTTTTTCATGAGCAAAGTTTGAGTTGCTAAAACATGCTCAACCTCTGAAGTCCCAATACCAAAAGCCAGTGCTCCAAA
>Ga0114959_10004415_pt1 | contig 10804 bp, 15 predicted proteins | sample C_130625_EF_Meta_FD_87317 | JGI IMG/M metagenome (GOLD analysis project Ga0114959, IMG submission 87317) | Freshwater microbial communities from Lake Croche, Canada to study carbon cycling - C_130625_EF_MetaG | ecosystem: Environmental > Aquatic > Freshwater > Lake | place: Lake Croche, Canada...
AATTAGTACATCAGGCAATTTAGCAAATATCTCCATTACTATATTCAAATGTATATATATTTATATGATTTCTACATTTTTATAATTTTTAAAGTTTTTTTCAAACTCCTTCATTAGATTAAAAAAAGGTGTATTACCTTTACTATATAATAAAGAATCATGTATTAATTTTAAATTACCAACTAAACTTTGTTTATTTATATGCAACCAAATTATAAATAATATAAATAATCCTAATGTGAAATATACATCTTTCCATTGAATAGTTAAATTTCTTAAATAGTAAAGAGGAACTAATTTAATAATTGAATTAATTATTATAAAATATACAATGCTTTTACTACTTGTTCCATACATAAACATTAGTCCAAGCATAATTACATTATCTATTAAACCTAATACAAGTGCAAATTTTGGAGAGTAATAGGTAAATTTAAATAAATATAATAAAAACCAAACATAAATCCAATAAGAAAAAACTAAATCCGCGCGCAAAGATTTCATTTATATATAAAAATTTTAAAATATATAAATTTATAAATTATTTAGTTAATTAAATATTAAAATTTTAATATTGTAAAGTAATAATGCAACGTAATCTTACTCATTTAAATAGCAAAACTAATAAAAATTTAATGACTACTTGTCATAAAGGAGGAGTTAAAATTAAGGAAGCTGGAAATGGTTATACTGTTGAACCCTTTGCTGGGGTTAATCCTTTTAATGAAGATAAGACTAGCATTAAAGTTTATGATAAAATAGGTTATGAAACACTCGATTTGAATATTGATAATTATTCGAGAGAAGAATTATTTGCATTATTTGGGTTAAGAAGTATGGGTTTAACTGAAGAACTTATGAAAGAATGTAAAAAAATAGTATTAAAAACTCATCCTGATAAATGCCGTCTAGACGAAAAGTATTTTATTTTCTTTTCGAAAGCATATAAAAAATTATTGGGAATCTATGAATTTCAAAATAAAACTAATAAAATAAAAAAACAAGATACTAATGAATATTTTGAAAAAGATAATGTTGCAATTTTAGACCAGGTTTTTGAATCAAAAAAGCACTTAAAAGACCCTAAAAATTTTAATTCTTGGTTTAATGAGCAGTTTGAAAAACATAAGTTAGAAGACCCTAATGAAACTGGCTATGGGAATTGGCTTAAATCTGATGATGATATTATTTTTACACCTAATGTTACCAAAGCAAATATGGCATCCGAAATTGAGAAAAGAAAAAAACAGGTCCAAAGTTTAATCAGTTACAATTGAGTTAATGACCCATATGCTTCTACATTTGGCGGTTCTTCTTTAATGGCATATGACAGTAATTATACTTCTAATTCTCTCTTTAGTAATGACGGAATGGGATACACAGATTTACGTCAAGCTTATGTCGAATCTGTTATACCAGTTACTGAAGAAGACTACAATAAAACAAAACAATTTAAAAGTATTGATGAATATAAACGCCATAGAGAATCAGTTAACACAGCACCACTTAGTAAAGAAGAAGCAATGCGAAAATTATATAATGATAATAAAACAAAGGATGAAGAATCAGCTGCATTAGCATTTTATTATGCACAACAATCAGAAAAAGCAAAAAAAAATCAAGATAATTTTTGGTCTGGATTAAAACAAATAACAAATTAATAAACTAAATTTATTTATATATTATAAATATGTCATATATAGAAGAAGATATAGATACAGAAAAATATAAAGAAATATTATATCTTAAACTGCCAATTGAGAAAAAGAATTCTGATATAGAGAATAATATAGTTATAGAAACAAATAGTAATCAACAAATTTCAATTATTACTGAAAAAATTAAAGATGAAGTTAATAAAAAATTAAATAACCAAGATTTTATGCAAAGATTTTATATTTCCATAAATATTTTGTTTGAACTATATCGTTTGTTAAGTAGTTCTCTATTAATTTTATTTGTTCCTCAAAATTGTAAAGGAGAAGTATGTTCCTTAAAACAAAATATTTATACAGATGATACTGATGATACATTTAATATATCATTTAAACATTTTTATTATGTAGCACTTTCTTTTAATTTTTTTACTTTAGCTGCATTTTTAGTTCTATATAGAACAGAAATTATTCGAGAAAATCGTCTAATAAAATATTTAGATGTTAATAATGAGTTACCCACGGATGATACAGATGTAAAAAAAATATTGGAAATATTACCAATTGAAAAAAAGAATAAAATTATTTCTATTGACAAAAAATATAAACTATTTGGATATATTTCTATTGTAATATTTATTATTAATGTTATATTTAGTTCAATTATTGTATATACTTATTATTTAGATTCTCAAACAACTACAACTATGATAACTTATATATTATTTATATTTTATAAATTGTTAAATGTTTATAATGTTGCTAATACAAATAAACATACCTTTTATTCAGCATATTTAAAATCAAATATCCAATATAATGACATTGATAGAAAATTTAAAAATGTTATTAAAGAATAATAATAATTTTTATAGTAAATCAATATAAAAAATAATTTATATCTAATAACAATAAATGATATTTCAAAAATTATTATTATTTCCTTTAATAATTCAAAAAAAAAGACTATTTTCTTCAACAAAATTATTTTCTTCTATAAAAAACATTGATAAACCAGCCTGTATAAATTGTAAATTTTACAAAACTGAAAAATTTCAAAATTTTGATTCAATATACAATAAATGTAGTAAATTTGGAAGTAAAAATATTCATAATGATATTATATATTATGATAGTGCAACTAGTTGCAGAGAAAATAATGAAAAATGCGGAGAAGAAGGCTTATATTTTCAAAAAGAAGAAAATTTAATTTTAAAAAAAATAAATCATCATTTTTCTTACAATTTTATTATTTACTTCACAACTACTATGCTTTCTTTATTTATTCTAGGTCAGATTAGTCATGCGAATTAGTCTTCCATCTATATCAAAAATATATAATAAATTATTTGATACAACAATTACTCTATTATTACCAATAGGAATTATAATTCTATTTGGATTTAATCTAATTGGAATTAATCTTTCAATAATTTGTAAAGTAGTTTGATTTATTAAATCTTCTTCTAGCATATTTATTTTTAATATATATATTGAAATACTTTAATATAACTTTAATATATAGTTTAATGACTAGTAATTTTGAAAATGGTTTATTTATATTTCGGAGAGACTTGCGAATCATTGACAATAATGGCCTCAACTTATTAAATGAGAAATGTAAGAATATTTATACTATTTTTATTTTTACTCCAGAACAAGTTGGTTCCAGTAATAAATATAAATCTGATAATGCTGTTCAGTTTATGATTGAATCACTTCAAAATTTATCTAATCAAATATCTAAATCTGGTGGACAATTATATACTTTTTATGGTCATAATGAAAAAGTCATTGAAGATTGCATAAAAGCGTGGAATATAAACATTGTTTGCTTTAATTTAGATATTACACCTTATGCAAGAGAAAGAGATGCAAAAATTATCTCTCTTTGTGAACATTTGAAGACTTATGTGATGTATGATTATGATTATTATCTTTGTAATCCAGGCGAAGTCCTGAATGGTGCTAGAGAAGTTTACCTGAAGTTCACGCCTTACTATAATCAAGCTAAGACTAAAAAAGTGGATAAACCAGCATATAAAAGAAAAATACATTTTAAAAGTTCAGAAAATCATTTACCTAATAAAATATCACTCGATAATGCTATGGAAAAATTTGTTGGCAAAGAAAATACAGATATTTTAGTTCATGGTGGTAGAGATAATGCACTAAAACAAATGAATATAGCAGCAAAAAATATTAAGCATTATGCAATTACCAGAGATGATTTTTCTAAATCTACGTCACAACTTTCAGCATATATAAAATTTGGAAACGTATCTATTCGTGAAGTATATTACACCTTTAAGTCAAATCATGCTTTCATTCGCCAACTATACTGGAGAGATTTTTATTCTGGGATTTTATATAAATTTCCACACGTATTAGGTCATGCTTTAAAACCAAAATATGATAAAATTAATTGGCATTATAATGAGCGATGGTTTGACGCATGGAGCAAAGGTCAAACAGGATTTCCAATTGTAGATGCGGGAATGCGCCAGTTAAATACAACTGGATATATGGTAAATAGAGCAAGATTAATTACTATGTCTTTTTTAATAAAAACTATGCTTATAGATTATCGGTTAGGAGAAAGATATTTTGCTACAAAATTAACGGATTATGACCCTGCGTCAAATAATGGTAATACTTTATGGGTAATGGGAGGAGGTGCTGATTCTCAACAATATATGAGAATATTTAATCCTTTTACTCAAGCAAAAGAACATGATAGTGATTGCGAATACATTAAAACTTGGATAGAGGAATTAAAAGATGTAGATAATAAAATTATTTTAAACTGGGAAACTGAATGGAAAAATTACAAAGAAATTAAATACCCAAAACCTATTTTAGATTATTCTGAGCAGAGAAAAAAGGCGTTAGACATGTATGCAAAAGCATTATATTAAAATAACTTTTTTAATATTTATAAAAAATGTATAAATATTCAGATATTTTACTAAGAAAAGTCGTTCAATTAATCTATTTATTATTAGACAATATAATAATAAATGGATTTAGAAATTGTTTTATTTGAAAAAGAAGGATTTAAATTTAGTCGTATTAAAAAAAATCATTATAAATTGCAATTCCATATGGAAAATAATAATATTGATTTATCAAAAATTATTGATTTTAATTTAATAAAACTCATATATGATTTGAATCCAGATGTTTATGAAAAAGTTACCGTTCAAATACTTAATCCAAATGAAGCTGTTGCAGTTCTACTTATAAAAAACTTCTTTGAAGACCTTGGTTTACTTCAAAAGTTCTCTCATCTTCATTTTCAAAGAATAGTTGAAGAGAGAAAAATTATTTTTCAAAGTCACTCGATAAAAGGTGAAAGACCAGATGGTATACCTGATGAGGCTGAATTAATGGCATTAGAAAATATGACTGGGGTTTGCGATATTATTCATTTACACAAAGTGCAATTTTCTTTTAATATTCTTTTTGAGCCTAATGTTCATATTTTGCCTTTTGTTGAAAAAATGGTCGGCATTATTTTACACAAAATATTTAAACGTGTAAAACAATTTATAGAGAATGTGTGTATATAATTAATGTATGAAATTGATATTAAAAGCTTAGAGAGAATCATTCGATTTATAAAAGAATTATTATTTATTATAAATTTTTTATTTATTATTAGTTCAGAATATATTTTATATTTAATTTTTCGAGATTATTCATTATTTATTCACCATATCACTAGGCGTCTGGCATCTATAAATATTTTATATGTAAAATTATTTCAAGCCTTAGCATTAAATAACAACTTAATTGATGATAAGACAAATAATAAATTATTAAATTTTACAGATAATGCACCTTGGAATAACTCAGATATTAATTTTTCGGAATTAATAGAAGTTATAAATGATTATGACCTTGTATTAAAAGATGGTCTTGAACAACCTATGAATGCTGGAATGATTTCTCTTGTTTATAAAGCACAAAAGAGAGAAACAGGTGAGTCTGTGATTATTAAAATAAAACGTAAAAATATTGATAGGAGGCTAAATGACGCAATAAATAATTTACAAACATTTATGTATTTGTTATCTTTTATTCCCTTGGTTAATAAATATCAACTAGCAGAAGTAGTAAATAGAAATATTGAAATTATACGTCAACAAACTAATTTTCAAAAAGAAATTGAAAATATGAATAAAATAAGGCAGAATTGTAGATTTTTAAAATATATTCAAATACCTGAAGTTAATGTAGAAGTAACAAAAATGTATCCTAATATAATTATAATGTCTTATATAGATGGTATCAAAATGAATCAAATTTTACAAGAAGATTATGAGTCTTTTGCAAAACTAGTTATGAAATTTGGGTTTGTTACTTCTATTATTCATGGGTTTACACATGGTGACCTACATGCTGGAAATATATTATTTATAAAAGATGATAAAGATAATAAATATCCTCACAAACTAGGAATTATAGATTTTGGAATAGCATATGAAATGGAATCAGAATTTAAAAATATTATATTTGAAATTATGACAGAAATGTTTACTCAACAGCCTTTAATTACTTCTGAAAAATTTTTAAATTCAGGATTTTTAGAACCAAAAGATGTAAAAAATTTTTTACCCATTAAACACTATAATAACATTTTACAATTTACTTCAGAAATCATAAACGATACTATTTTTACATCTAAAATGGCAAATCAAATTCAAATATATAAATTTTTATATCAATTTAAAGAATATATTAGTAATCCAGAAATTATGAATTTAGGTTTACGTCTAAGTGATAATTTTGTTAAAACACAACTAGTTCTAACAATGGCGCATGGAGTTACACTTACCCTATGTAAAGATGATTTTATGACATTAGCAGACAAAGTTTTGAATGAATTATTTCATACCAATTTGATAATGGAGGAATAAAAATGTATAAATATGAATAATAAAAGTCCAATAGATAATATGATTAAGAAAGAATAGAGAGAAAGGTTAAACTTTTTATATATAAATGCATAAATAAATCCAAATAATATTCCAATAAGAACTTGATTTAGGGAATGTTTATTTGTATAAACTCTTTGAAGAGAGAAAATAAAAATAATAAATAAAGAAACCCATAATGGAATGATATTAAAAAAGTATAATAAAACTGCAAAAATGGTTGCAACTTCAGAGTGCCCTGATGGCATTCCAATACATTGTATAGATTCACGTGAAATACAATTTTTTGTAGGCCTTTTAACTAAATTGTTATCAAAATACGTTTTACAAAACATTTTTTCAATTCTATTTTGTATTATACTATGGTAAATACATAATAAAATAATAATAATAAAAGTATTTAATTTCATTACTATATAATGATATTAAATTTTATTTCTCAACTGTAACTTCTCTTGAAACTCTTTTGATAATTTTTTCTTCCTTTTCAAAATCATTGTCTCCAGCACCTCCCATAGATTCTATAAGAATTTTATTAAATTGGTCAGAAATTTTAGAAGTAGATTTTTTATAATCAGGATACTTTTCTTTAAATTTGGGTAATAACCTTGCATTTTTGTCTGCAACCCTTTTAATAAATTTATGCATTTTTTTATTATCCTCATCCTTTTCCCACTTATTTTCATCTTTGATATAAATTGTTTCTCTCTTTTTATCTGTGCAATGAACTGGTCTTTGGGTAATATCAAGTTCTTTTAAATTATTTATAATAATACTAGAGATTCCTTCAATATAACCTAATTCTCCAACTCTTTCTAAGTCAGAAACTTGTAATTTGAGTGAATCTACAAAATCAGTAATATTCATAGCATCTTTGCATGTTTCGTTTAAGAAAAAATTCAAATTGAAAGATTTGTTATGAGAATTTGTATGATTAGTAGTAGTATTATGTGTTCCATTTTTGATTACTTCCATCATCATATTTTTTAGCTCACTATTGTCTTTTATTAACATCATAATAAGGTCTTTATCTGATGAAATTGATTCTTCATTTTTATTGCCATTGCATTTCTTTTTGTGACGCCATATGGTTGTCCTACTATTAAAAAATTCTCCACAATTGCATTCATACTGATAGAATTTTTGTTTCAAATTTGTTTCATTTGTTTCATTTTTATGTTTAGATGTCAATATATGTTTACTAAAATCTTTTTTGTTATTTGTTATGTATTCACATTTTTCACAAAAAAACATGGGGATTTTTTGGGATTTTTTTGTTTCATTTTGTTTCATATTGTTTCATTAGAAAATATTTCTAAACCTTTTTCAAAAAAAATTATCATAACAATTTTAAAATTATTTTTTCTGTGGCCTTACCAAAAAATTCAATTATGGTCACAAACCTTCCTTTTTTGAGGGACTGATTTGGCTTTTTCGATTTTTGGACATTTTTTTTGTCCATTTTTGAATTTCCCAAAAAAGTCTTGAGAAAAAACACTGAAATTTTCCACTTCACCTGTAGAACTTCTTTTTGACATTATTTTCCAATTTTCTTTACATTATTGTAGAGAGAACCAGGTTTTCGTCTTTAAATAATTTTGAAATAATATATATTTTTTAATTTAAAGAATCTGTTTTCCAGATTTAAATAATTTTGAAATAATATATATTTTTTAATTTAAAGAATCTGTTTTTAAGTTTATTATTAATTTATTACATTTATTTCTCAACAGTAACTTCCTTGGAAACACGTTTAATTATTTTTTCTTCTTTTTCAAAATCATTATCACCTGCACCTCCCATTGATTCTATAAGAATTTTATTATACTGGTCTGAATATCTAGAAGTAGATTTTCTATAGTCAGGATATTTTTCTTTAAATTTTGGTAAAAGACGTGCATTTTTGTCTGCAACCCTTTTGATAAATTTATGCATTTTTTTATTATTTTCGTCTTTTTCCCACTTATTTTCATCTTTAATGTAAATTGTTTCTCTCTTTTTATCTGTGCAATGAACAGGTCTTTGTGTAACATCTAGCTCCCTTAAATTATTAATAATAATACTAGAAATTCCTTCAATATAACCTAATTCTCCTACTCTCTCTAAATCTGAAATTTGCAACTTCAGAGAATCCACAAATTCTGTAATATTCATTGCATCTTTACATGTTTCGTTTAAAAAAAAATTCAAATTAAATGATTTATTGTGTGAATTAGTTGTAATATTATGTGTTCCATTTTTTATTACCTCCATCATCATATTTTTTAGCTCATTGTTATCTTTTATTAACATCATAATTATTTCTTTATCAGTTTTAGTTTCAAAATTTGTATTTTCTTGTTCATAATTGTTAGCATTATCATCTATTTTACAAGTTTTAACACATACTCCTTTATTTTTATGTCTCCATAATCCTGAGTTATCCTTATATTCTTTATTACAATTTTGACACACAAATGCAGTGGAGCAGAATTTTGGCAGAATCTCATTGCTAACTATTGATTTTACATGACGCCTACTCAATAAATGGTCGTTAAAGCTACTTTTTTTGCACGTTCCATAGTCACATTTTTTACAATAATATGTGAAGCAGAATTTTGGCAGAATCTCATTGCTAAACATTGCTATATATTGTCAATATTTATTCTGCTCAAGGCCTTTTTTAAAAAAATAAAAAAAAATTATCGTAATAAAATGAAAATTATTTTTTCTGTGGCCTTACCAAAAAATTCAATTATGGTCACAAACCTTCCATTTTTGAGAGACCGTTTTGGGTTTTTCGATTTTTGGACATTTTTTTTGTCCATTTTTGAATTTCCCAAAAAAGTCTTGAGAAAAAACACTGAAATTTTCCACTTCACGTGGAGTGCCTCTTTTTTACTTAAAAATCAAGAGTTTCCTTCATTATGTAATGGGCTTCGCCCAATGGCTTTAAGTTCTTTTAAATTATATTTATTTATATTTTACCTACTTAAAGTTCTTTAAGTATCTTATAAAAATATATAATCGCAACAAATTCATTTTAAAATTGAAAGTTATTAAATACAACTATTATATATTATAATGAATCAAATATTTGAAACACCTGAAATGTCACCAACATTTATATTTGTAGATGGAAGCTATTATTGTTTTCACAGATATTATGCATTACAACAATGGTGGAAGAATGCATATCCTGAGGAACCACTAGATGACCCTTTTCAGAACAAAACATTTCTAGATAAATTTAAAAAGACTTTTGTTGAGAATCTGCAACAAATACCAAAAAAATTAAAGATTCATAAGACTTGTAAGAATCCAATTCTAATTGTTGGAAAGGATTGTAAGAGAGAAAATATTTGGCGTAATGAAATTTTTCCTCAATATAAAGAAAATCGCGTATATGATATAAATTTTATGGGCGGACCATTCTTTAAAATGGTTTATGAAGAAAACTTATTTCAAGAAGGAGGTGCAAAAGCTATTTTAAAACATTCAAAGTTAGAAGCAGATGACTGCATAGCTATTTCAGTAAAATATTTAATTACTAAATATCCTGAGTGCCAAATTTATATTATCACTTCAGACCGCGATTATTTGCAATTAAATTCTCATAATGTTCATTTATATAATCTTTCGTTCAAAAATATTGCTGAAAATAAGAGCTCTACTGGCAATGCATGCCAAGATTTAGAAATTAAAATTATTATGGGTGATGTTAGTGATAATATACCTTCAGTATTTCCAAAATGTGGACCCAAAACCGCATTAAAATGTGTAGAAGACTCTGATTTCTTTAAAAAGAAAATGGGAGGAAATCCTGATTATTATTTTCAATATGAATTAAATAAAACCCTAGTAAATTTTGATTATATTCCAAAGGCATTAGTAGATGAATTTATGTCATCTATTAAGAAATAATTTTAATTAAAATTATATTAATAATAATAATTTTAATTTAAAATAGTTTAAAATAGTTTAAAATAGTTTAAAATTTATATTATATATATCTTCATTATGGAACTTTTAAATCATATTTTGTATATAAATTTGGAACATCGTGTTGACCGATTGTCACATATCAAAAATCAACTTACTCTCTTAGGAGTTAGCGGCGAAAGATTTGATGCAATTAAAATGCCTTATGGTGTAATCGGTTGTATGATTAGTCATATCAAATGCCTTGAAATTGCAATTAAAAATAAATACCCTCAGGTTTGCATTATG
>Ga0114959_10004416_pt1 | contig 10803 bp, 6 predicted proteins | sample C_130625_EF_Meta_FD_87317 | JGI IMG/M metagenome (GOLD analysis project Ga0114959, IMG submission 87317) | Freshwater microbial communities from Lake Croche, Canada to study carbon cycling - C_130625_EF_MetaG | ecosystem: Environmental > Aquatic > Freshwater > Lake | place: Lake Croche, Canada...
ACTACACCAATCACTGAATTTCATGCACTGTATAGATCCATCTCCTCGTGAGAAATAGAGTTTGTTAATAAGAATATCATTGTTCTTCTTCAAAAACATCGTGCAATGAAAACAAGGAGCGCTTTCGCATAAATTGCCAGATTTGTTTACTCTTAATACAAGTAAATTCATTTTATTCTTTTTAATCTTTTTACAACGGAGCAAGAAGAGAATTCGTTGCAGAGCATCAATTTCTGCATGTCTGTTAATGAATTTATTGCCATATGTGATACGCTCCGAATTTTCACCGATGACGACTTTTTTCACATTGAGTTCAGTCGGGAAAAGTACTGCGATGTGCGACGATGTTCCAAGTATACAATTGCTCATTCGCCTTTTAATCAAGTAATCAATGACAGGACTGTGTTTCGTCAAGCGCGTCGTCTTACTTCGAAGTTCATCGTTGTTGGTGCTTATTGAATCTTCAAAATTCCTAAGACTTGCAACATTTGATTGAGAGCGTTTAGAATGAAGTTGCATAGTGTTAAATATTGTTAACGACTAAATCTTTAATTTTGCAACAAATCTCTGAAACACAGAATCAAAAATGCTCTAGTTGGTCAATGACCTTTTGTACTAAAGTAGACAAAATTTGTGACAAAATCAGTAAATTCAAAGCAATGACCGACGTTTGACTCGCTGAAAATGGTCCTGTGTCATCATTGCATTTTTTTTCAAACACATACGTATAGTTACCATAGCTTATATAAAGACGTCCAAGGTCTTTATTATGTTTCCATCTTACGAGGAGATTCGTCGGGAGAGTGGAAGTATATTCACGGAAAACGTAAGGGAGTCCTAAGAAAAACACACTTTTTAAGGTTCGTTGTGATTTCAGGATTTTAAATTCTCCAAGAGTATGCTCCATGGTTTCGAGAAACGACAAATGGGATGAAATTGGATTTAAATTTGAAACATGCTTCAATTCAACCACAGACAAGGAAGTCTTTTCAACGACAACGCTGTATCTTTCAACCATATATCGGACTCGCACCTTGGCACGATGAATATCGGTACAGGGAGATATCATCAGATCACAATTATTTGCAGGTACGGCATCATTGTCAGTGTAGAGAAGTTTCCATATACCATACGTTGGCTCAAAGGCACTGAGTGACCAAAAGGCATATATTGGCGTAATTCCAAAGAGAAGATATGTCAGACGTTTCATCATGTGACAAAAGATCTTGAAATTATGTCACATAATGTTTCTTCCTTTTAATTTCTAAAAGATGAGTTCAACCAGGGCATATATTCCTAAAGGCAACCATTTGATCATGGATTTGTGACTAGTCTCATCGGTAATGAAAGGACGAATATATTTCTCGGTTTGATAGGATGCAAAATAGACGAATGCTAGCTTTGCAATGGTGATTATCGCAGACATCACGTACAGTCCACCTGCCATAAGAATCTCTATGACAAGAAGTAGTGCGTATATATAGATGTGAGTTGCAATAATGCCTTTTAGTGGTAAATATTCAATAACGAAATAAACCGATCCCGATTTAAGAAGGGCAGATAGAAGTCCCATTATTTTTTTGATGTCCTCTTTTTCTATTCTATACTATTAGAATAAAAATGAGTGAGACAAAAACACGAGAGGAGAAAAAAGTAAGTGCAAATGCCTACGGACTGCGTCAAGTATTACCTATCCTCGGTGGAAACGTCAGCGAATTCTTTGACAATACAGACTTCAGCCCGACGCCTGGAATACTCGCAAAGTACTTGCGCAAGAATACTAAACCAAATGTCGTCTACGAGTACGAAAAATACAGAGTTCCCACCATTTTGTCTTTGGCTTTAAGATTTGACAAATTTAAGACTGACTGGAAGAAATGGGCGGCCATTATTGAAACCGGCAATACATTTGCATTCTATTTCAAGGAAACCACGAGCTCGGACGAGAGAGATGCAAATACATTTTTTATGATCACTGACCAATATCTGTACCACCAAAAGAGGGTTGAAAATAAAATTGAATTTCATTGTTACTTTTTAGTAGAAGGTGTGTATCAAAGCAGTCGTGTGACATTGTCTGGATCATGCTCAAATTTTACGGCACAACTTAAACTAGGCGAAGAAGCATTATCGAAAAATGATTATAATGCTATACTTGCGTCAGATCAATCATCATTAAACAATTCAATTACCTTTTTCGAATCATCCGTGCAAGTGTCCTCTGATGGCGATGGAATTCAAATGGAAGATGTTCTGAATGTTTACAATAAGGCGGTTGAAGGTCCGATTGTACTTTCCGGGTTCACTTTAACGAATCAGTTATCTTCCCAGATCAATGAAGCTGAAAGTAAATATTCGAATATTAGCCGAGGAATCCGAAATGGTATCGGATTGCAAGTAGACAAAGAGTATGCAGTTGTTGACGAAATAGAATCTGCTACATTAGATTTAGGCACCGAAGGTTTTAAGGAGGCGTTTAAAGCACTAGGTGAATTACTTTATGAATTATATCAAGTCGCTATTTGGGAGACGACACAGCGATTGAAATACGGCTCCGTTCTTGGTCTTCCTTTGAAGGAAACAGCAGTGAAAGGGTCAAACAACTTTTTCAACTTGTTCGGAACAAGAGAAATCACGGACGAGAAAAAGAAAGGATTCGCAGGATATTTTCAACCATCAACTGAGGCGACACAGAAAACAAAGAAAATTGAACGGTCAAGACAAATCATGACGAGTATCGGAGACAAGACTATCAAAGACAGGTTTTTAGCACGTATTTCAAATGGTGAAAGAAAAAGATCAGATTTCACAATGGTTTCCAAGTTTAAGAAGAATAACCGTTTTCTTTCCCGCCTTATTCTTGCTTGGTGTGGAAAGCCTGTTGTTGTCACGAAACACCCAAATCGTTCCTATGGTCTCGAATATGTCAAGCTTACAAAACCGAAAGATGACTTGATTAAAGTGGTGAATATTTTTAAGAAACATTATTTAGATGACAATATTGAGGCCGAAATGAATAAAAAGATAGGGTCGGCTCTATCACCTGACTCGCTCACACGATTGAACTATGATTTAGGCTGTTCTTACATAAACGCAAACTCCCCCAAGACAAAGGAAGAATTTTTAGATTTCATTTATTTTGACATTGAAAAGACGAATTATTTTGACAATTTAAAAATTTCAAATGGATATATACTTAGTTTGTTTCCAGAATCTCTTAGTGACGACGACTTCCGAATCTTGCTGCTTCACATATTTTCAGAATCTCTTTATTCAGTTATCTGTAATGGTACCAACATCGATAATTTAAAAGATATTTTTTTATCTAAATTTAAAGTAGGAAATCGCAAACGAAGTGGTGGTAACATTACTCAAGAAGAAATATCTTATGTGAAAAAATGGTTGGAGTCATTTTGTTTTCTAAGTCACGAAGGTATTCCTACTACCAATGCATCACTAACATCGTCATCTGTGCGAATCAGTTTCTTTATGGCCCAACATAGTGAATTTGCAAAATCATTCTACAAAACCGAGTTTAAAACTGATATTGATAAGGATCCTGTCCTCAAACCTTTCAACGAGAATTATGGCAGATTTATAAAAAGTTCCAAACCAACAGAAGAAGAAAAGAAGTCGGGAAGTATCATGAAATTTTCTGATCCACTTATTTCAGACCGATTGTTTCTTTTACACTCTTATAACACTCTTGGTTCCGTACTTGACACACTTCGTGAACATTTGGCAAATGGTCGAAATGCTTTCCTGAAAATTCCAGACTTGAAAATAGTAATCGACAATACCAATGACAATTGGGATGATAATAGCGATTTTATCCAAAGAAATTTTACTGGTGTTGTTCATTCCTATGAGGTCTACTATCTAATTTCCAGTATATTTGACAAAAATATCGTCATTCTACTTCGCGACGTCTCATCTTCCAAAAAATATTTACTTGGAAACTTTGACAGCTGCTATTTCTATTTCAAAACTAATAAAGGGCAATGGGAAAGAGTGGCAAGTAGGTTCAACGATCAGACAGATATGTATAAAAAATTCGTAAAAAAATTGCAAGATGCATTGTTTGGTAGCAGCGACAAACAAGAAGTTCAAGAAGTTGAATCTCTTTTCCAAAATGCAAAAGATTTATGCAGATCACATGGGAAACTTCGTGTAGTTGAACAGAGTCCATATCTTAGTTTGGATTATAATGAGCCATATATAGTTGCCGGTTTGAAACAAATTACTTCAAATACCGCCGGATCACAAGTCAACAATGCTTTACAGCAAACTTTCAAAAAAATATCGAGTGTTCTTGGCTTTGACGAAGGGGTAGTTAACAGCGGCAATACATATGAACTTTTCGCTGTAAACAAAACTGCAAATGGTTCTGAAAACATAGAACATTTGCGCTCTGAACTGAAAAACTTGTTGGTGGGACATAATTTTCCAACAGGTAGTCTTCACAAAACAGGAATCTTTGGAGTTTTGAAAATTACAGGTACAGATGTTCAATTTTTATCGCTTCCTCAAGAAGTGGACGGATTACCACCAAATTCAGGAACCAAGCGAAAAGTCAGTTTGTTACTTGTCGGCGAAGTACTAGCGAATACGAAGACCGATGCAGACAGTGTCGTATTTAATATCTTGCAAATGTCAAGTTTGAATCCAGACGTCCTGTCTACAAATGGTGGACGACATGGGCATAAACGTTCAAGAGGAAAAACCACTTCAACCATTTCAAACCCATTTAAGACTAAGAAATTGAAGAAACGTACATCATCAATATGATTTGTTTTTCCGTTGTTTTTGTAGCACTTGTAAGTCATTTGTCGAATCTCGCAAATGCGCTTCCAAGAGCATCCAAACCTTCTTTGCCACCATACTTGAAACCAAAAACAGTCAACCAAATAAGGTACCAGTCTTTCCTTACAAGTACGGAAATGAAACTGATCTTTGTCCTGGGTCCTGCCGGTTCCGGAAAAACCACTTTAGCTTGTGTAGAGGCTGCTAAAATGTTGAAGGAGAAGAAAGTCGATAAAATCATTTTATCCCGACCAACAGTGACGGTTGAAAACGAGAATTTGGGATATCTTCCTGGTTCCATAAATGACAAAATGGATCCATGGACACGTCCGTTTTTCGATATTCTGCAAACCTTGTATACACCAAAAGATATTGCGACCATGTTACATGAAGGGGTCATTGAAGTATCTCCTATAGGATATATGCGTGGACGCACATTTCACAATGCATATGTAATTGCTGACGAAATGCAAAACAGTTCTCCTGGACAAATGAAAATGTTACTGACAAGAATCGGATCTGGTTCAAAACTCGTCGTTGCGGGCGATATTCAACAGAGTGACATTCCTGGAAAAAATGGATTAGAAGACGTGTATGATAGAATAACAAAATCCGACGGTACTTTTATTGGAATCTGTCTCGTACAGTTGGATGGTGACGACATTGTACGCGACCCAGTTATTGTTGAGGTTCTTCGACTTTATGACGACGAGAGACAAGATTTGCAGACAAAGTCACCTGCTCTGGCAGTCGAAAAGATTGATGACTCAAACAATGCCGCAAAACAATTGATTCTTTCCAAAAAAGATAATGACAACAATGACAACAACGACAACATGGATTGTGCCCTAATACCTCTGAAATATATCAGCAAAGACCGTCGAAGATAAAGAAAGAGTTGGTGCAAATATTTTCTCTTTTCTATAAAGTAAGTAATTCTATTGGCGAAACATGTCATTTTCTTTAGTACAAAATAGTGGACGCCAAAAGATTGATTATGAGGGCTTCACTCAGTTTTTTTATTTAAAGAATAGTGCAAGGGGGGACTTTTACAAAGATATCGAACTCAAGGCGGATAAAAGCAATTACCAAAATTTGGTTTTCAAAGAAGATTTTTTTCCTCTTTGCATTTTGCCAATTGTACCAGGTGACCAGCCAAGAGATGCAGGACTTGATACAACAGCAATTTATCTAGATACACATGTCTATACTCCAGATGTATCTACTTCAAGTAATGGTTTTATCCGTCTAACGCGAAGAATTATAGGGACTGGTTCCAAACTACCGCTAGTCAAATGGATGAATGCATCAGTAGGATATATTTTTAATAAGGATGCAGTAATTCAGATTTCTTCAAAAGTCTCAAGAAAAATAAATGTTCCGAGATACTCACAAATTTCTGGAACAATCTATGTTTACGTCGCTCCACAGGTCACAATGAACGGTGAATTTCAAATTACTGAGAACATGTTCGCAAAACCGTCTACCCCATCATCTCCTCAGGCAACAGTGCCCGCTGTCGAAGATCTACAAACGGCTTTCATAAAACATGTTCTAAAATACACAGTCATCATTTACGACGATGATATTTCGAAACAAGAAAGTGTTCTTCCGGAATGGAATTCGTCAGTTACCGTAAAAGAAAAAGACTGGTCGAAAGATTTAGTGTCTTTTAAAATAGAAGTTACAAAAGAAAAGAAAAAATACGATATTTGTTTTCATCTCCCGATTTTGAATAATATTGTTCAAGGTTGTGATGCTTTGCCTTATTCCCAAAACATGTCGGTGGCCATCACTCAATCGAGGAATGATTGGTTCCGAGAGGTCAGATCAACTTTAAGTTCAGATATGCGATCGACCATTGAAAAGTCTTATTTGTACTCTGACGCGAAAGCGGATTCGGTTATTGACTTGAAAAATAAAATGCTGAAAGATGTGGACATCTTCTTCCAAGAATACATAAAGCTTTCAAATCAACTCAGCAAAGAAGAAAATGCAGATAAAAAAAAAGAAATTAATCAAAAAATTGAACTCATTGCACAACAAATGGAAGATAAGAAGCTAGAACTTCAAGGTAATCTCGATGTGATAGATGCCGTTTTGAAACGAGCAAAAACGTTGAAGGCATCCGCGCGCGATGATACGAGGGGACAAAGTACCACTTCTTCGTCTTCCTCTTTTTCGTCCAAAGATTATAGTCGATCTTTACGATTCGGTGGCGGAAAACGCTTTAAATCAAAAAAGATTCCTAAACGCCGCCAATCTTTACTACTTTAATATCTGCAGAGTTCTTCTGTTGCAATTTATTGAAAACATTTCCTTTTATCGTATTCGCAGCCACTGGAGTGGACAATCGCATGTTTGGTGCAGAAGAAGCTCTGCGATCCGGTTTTTGTGCAAGCGGTCGCGTTCCAATAATTGGCGACTTTGCTCTTTTTCGTCCGTGTGAATCTTCACCATGTGTAATACGTCCACTTGTCACTCGAAATGGTGGTGTTGATGCGTTTGTCACGAAATTGAAAAACGCGTTCGCATCTGTTGTCATAAAAGGGTGCTTTGTCTCCGGATTGACAACATCCATCATTGTTGGAAAAGTTATGAAAACACCTTCACAAGCTGAGTTCACGACAAGAACAGCTCCATCATTGCCTGAATCTCCACAATAATTCGATGCACTGAAAATGGTGACAAGACGTCTGTCACCAAAGAATTCGTAGCCTTTTTCCACCATTTGATGTGCCCGACAAATAAACATGAGACCAAACTTTTCGCAAAACTGACTTGCCGTCACAGAATTGAACACGACAGAGCAACCACGCTCATTGTCGTCGTAACCACATGGATTTCCGTGCTCTTCTGGATCAGACCATAAAAGATCACAAACCAATTCACTATCCGGAATAGTCAAGAGTTCATCGCGATTGATGGAGTCCAAATCCGCCAAGGAATGAATGTGTGGTGAGATTCCACCATGGGTGCAGAAGATTTTCTCGCGCAACAACGCACACAGTGGCAAGTATTGAAAGACGGTGTTGAAGGTTGCCCAGATCCTTCCTCCAATTTCTCTTCCAAATGTGTCGATACATTCCATTTGAAATCCGTATTCCTTATTAATCATCGGACATTCATGATTTCCGCGCAAGACAAATACTTGGTATGGCAATGTGATTTTCATCAAAAAGACGGCCATAACGACTTCAAGACTCCAGTCTCCGCGATCGACTAAATCACCTAAAAACAAGTACTGTTTTGAGGCATCTATCTTTACTTCGTACAAAATACGCTGTAAATCGTGTATTTGACCATGCAGATCACCAATGATGACTGTACTTCGCTTCGTATCATTGAGTTTCAAAAAGACAGAGTCATTTTTAAAGCACGTAAGAGCATGTGGACAAACGTTTTCAATGTCAGATTCAGTAAATGGGAACTTGTTTCCTTTCACAAATCGAAACGTCAAAATTTGTCTCAATAGTCTTGTACAGAAGGAAGTACCGCTCCCACCTTCCGTCGCATTGTTGTGTTCTAGCTCTGAAAATGCCGACATGATATTCTCTTTCTGTTATAAAACGAAACATTTTTCTTTAAATGAACTCAGGTGATATTTCCGACACTTTCACTTCGTCGAAGAACTCCAAGGTCAAAAGAAGTTTCCGAACTACAAACCAGTACACGCCTATTCCTAAAACTAAATAGATGAGGGATTGTAGAAACGAGGAATCGAAAAAGCGATATTTACTATCATTGCTGCAATAGAGAAGAAACTGCGTGACAATCTGGATGACCAAGAGTCGTAAAATGTCATGAAATGCAGCTTGAAACTCTTTTGACCATTTCAGAAACGACTTTTCAACAGCTTCAACTGACGAGACAGCAACGTTTTCTGACATAATATTCGTCTAGGATTTCTTTATTTAAAGCAGATTAATTAATATAGAGTATTTGATCGCATGTTTCAAAATAATTTACGCAGCAATTATGATGATATTGACATTGTCTTCATCTGTGATCCTTTTAAGGAGGAGACAAAAGTATTTCATCCACGTGACAACTCCAACATCTTTTTCGCAGAATCTCAGAAATGGAAAAGGGTCTTGAGAAAAACGACGTGTTCAATGCTTGATTTACGACAATCGCGGCATCTTTGGATCCAGTTTTTGGAAACGTTGACCATAAAGAATGATCATTTGCTGATATATTGGGACAATCGAGAAAACATAAATTACCGAGTCAGTGAATTGCCATATCTCAACGATGAAAATGCAATATGTCTGCTTCTGAACCGAATTGGTGTTCCATGGGCGGCACTACTGCATCGATCAGTTATTCCTTTTTGTCACGAATGGTGGTTGCAAAGGAATATGTCGTTTGGCTTTGCAGCAGGCTGGACAATTCTCAGCTCGGACCTAAAACAATTGCATTTAAAGGACTCTTTTCTTTCGTCCACAAGCAATCACTTGCTACTACCCATGGTAGAATTAACCACTTCAGACACTTTTAACTTGACACACATTCTTGGAAACACAATTGTTGTTCTCTGGGATATGTCTTCATCCACTGAATACTTCAACTATATTTCGAAAGAATTGCAGAATACCCAATATTTCCCGAAATCGCAGCAAATGTCCGGGTATTTGTGGAAACAATTCTTGGACTGTATGAATGAGGAGGAAGAAAACGAAGCGTTGGCTTGGAAAAAACGCGTCTCCTCTTCCGGTGGTAGAAGCGTACGTCTACTTTCAAGTCCGTACCTTGAAGAGTTGTGGCGATCCTTTCTGATACGCGAGGCGGTTCGATACTATTCATCAGAAGATTTGAAAGGAAGACGGCTCTCCCTCATTGTCCAGGGAGCAAGTTTATGTCCTGACTTTGGAACACAGTTAATGCTTTCGGTAAATGATTTTTATGAAACTTATTGCTCGCAAGTCATACTGTCGAAATCAATGGATACATCCAGTATAAAAAAGACATTTTTGGAGACTTGTGTATTCATTTCAAAAAACGATAAAAGAGAATCACCGTTGTTTGTTTCTTGTGGAAGTCTAGAAATCAAACGACTTCAAGTTTCTTTGAACGTTGAACTGCACGAAGCGATCATTTCTGTCGACTTGCCTATTTTGAAGACGACTACAAATATTGTCACGTATACTCCCATGCTCTTTCTGAAACAAATGGATTTGAAAAGATGGAACTATTACTTGTTTAGTAAAACGTCATTAGAAGGTGAAAAGCATCCTAAACTTGAAAATCGAATCGTGGCCCAGCGCAGTTTTGCATTGAAAGCTATTTCAAGAACACAGTCACGACGTCTAGAGAAAATATTCGACACCCTTCGTTTAGTGTCCATTGAAACAATCCACCCAACTATTGTTTCTGGAATGTGGCATGGAATCGATAGAACTGAGGTATTTGATGTCACTACCATTTATGTAACCTTGGTCTCCTTTGGGCACATGTTTCATCAAGAGACGAATTGTTCCGATGAGAATAATATTGCGAAACAGATTTATCCAATGCTACAATCGGAAAGAATACCGACAGGTACACGTCAACTTTTGTACATTTTAGTAATTGCAGTAGGCTGGGGTGGTACAATCGTCAATGGTTGCGAAAAATGGAAATCTCATATTCAATGGACATCTCTGGGCTCTCAAATAAAAAACGACGAGACGTCTATTCTCTTTGCTTCAGAGGATGTAGAGGATGATCATGTAGCTCCGTTCTTGAAATCCATCATTGTAACAGAATCTTGGAATCCTTATTTTTGCAATGTCTTACTTTCTTTCGTTGATTATCTGAAACATCAGTACATGATCGACATGTCCGTGGTTCAGGATCAAGAAGAAGCCACTCGATTAGATTTGCTGAAATACGATTGTTTCCTTCATTTCTATTATACGTCCCAAACTCTCTTGTTACCTGCCAAAACATGGAAGGATGAAAATATGTACCGATCGCCTGCCATTTACTCTGGAGGGGCCTATCTTGGAAAATATACTG
>Ga0114959_10004417_pt1 | contig 10802 bp, 14 predicted proteins | sample C_130625_EF_Meta_FD_87317 | JGI IMG/M metagenome (GOLD analysis project Ga0114959, IMG submission 87317) | Freshwater microbial communities from Lake Croche, Canada to study carbon cycling - C_130625_EF_MetaG | ecosystem: Environmental > Aquatic > Freshwater > Lake | place: Lake Croche, Canada...
AATTTATCGTTGAATACTGCGAAGATAATCTTAAACACAAAGAACACATTGATCGTATTTGTTCATTGACTAACTTGTTTGCTGAGTTTAACTTTGACATGCTTAAAGCACTTGTTGAAGAAATGAATCGCTACAATGAAGCTCCTCAGGACGCAATGAAAATTCTAAACACCAAGCCTGAATTTGATTCAGGATGCCGGTATGATATTTCATTGATTGTTGGAGGTAAAGAACTTGCCGTTACAACCCACCCTGAGGTATTTGAAGGCAATCCTCTTGCTAATACTGTTCAGATTTCTTATGATTCAGATAAAGATGAAGATGGCGACACTGAATGGATTACCAATCGTTTTAATCCACAGGATTTAGTTAAGGTAGATAACAACGGTGCTCGCTTTGTTTTTGAGAACAAAGGCATTCGTTTAATGTTAACTCGCATTAAGGCAAAAACTTACAATCCGTATGCGTTTTAATAAATAGTTATGTGAGAGGGTCTCACAACCGACAGACTTTAAATATATGCGCTTAGTCTGTGCGCAGTAACAAGGAGTAGTAAATGATGTATAACAACAAGCTCGTTGCGAGCCTAAAAGCCAATGGTAAGATCCTTAGAGAATTTAAGGACACAGTCTACATACCCTTCAACTCAGAGTATTCATTCCTGATCAAAAATCTACACACAACCCGAGCACTGATCAATGTTTTCATTGACGGTGACAATGTTGTGCCTGGTGGATTAGTACTTGATGCCGGCAAAGAAATTGATCTTGAGCGTTATGTTAGAAATGGTAATTTGACGGAAGGTAATCGTTTTAAGTTTATCGAACGCACAGAGAACATTGAACAGCATCGCGGTGTCAAACTGGAAGATGGTTTAGTTCGTATTGAATTCCAATTTGAAGCTGCTGTACAAGTTCGATCAAATTTGATTTGGGCCACACCCACTGTAGTTCAAGACCATTACTATAATGGCCTTAAAGTCGGTACAAGTAGTAGCCCACTAAGGAATCTCTGGGCTGACTCGGCCACTTACAATGTAGGCGGTATTGCTCGCGGTGCTGACATGAGCAAAGGCGAGTTTACTGGTTCTGTGGCAACAGCCGCTGTCAATCAGTATCTCAAAGACAACAATATCAAACCTACATCTTCTGATATATGTTATGACAGTTCGGCCACTATGGATTGTGGTTTTAATGATGCCGGTATCACTGTCAGTGGCAGCAAGAGTACCCAGTCGTTTAGCACAACTTATATGGGTGCCATGGATCCAGAAAAGCATAGTATTGTGTTGAAATTATTAGGCGAAACTCCTGATAACAAGCCTGTGCTAACACCGGTTACTGTGAAAGCAAAACCAAAGTGTACTTCTTGTGGACATGTTAACAAAGCTAACGCACAATTTTGTAATAAGTGCGGCACAGCGTTAGTCATTTACGCATAGTAAATAAGCCCTTCGGGGCTTATTTCTTATCAATATTATCAAAATAATTGATTAAGATACTCTTATGTTTTATAATTACATATAACATAGGAAAAATAAAATGTCTAATGAACCAGATGATTTCAACTCATCACCATTTGAATGGGAACCCTCAATACATGAAGCCCATTGGCAAAATATGCCAGAATTCAAACAACCAGACAATGGTCCATATCGTCAGATTATCATAAGTTTTGAATCCGCTGAAGATGTTGAAGAATTTGCTAGCTTATTGAAACGATCAATTACTAATAAAACTAAAAGTTTGTGGTTTCCAGATCGTCCGCGCGGTGTATTCAAAGATTTATTCTGGATAGAGGAGGAAGATGAGTGAACCCACAATTTCCAATGTATATCGTAAGTAAAGGTCGTGCTGATAGTAGATTAACTAGCAAGGCACTTGAAGCAATGAAAGTGCCGTACTATATAGTAATTGAACAATCAGACTATGAAGATTACTCTGCTGTAATTGATCCTGCTAAGATTCTTATTCTTGATCAAAAATACAAACAACAGTACGATACATTTGATGATCTTGGATTAACCAAATCAACCGGTCCAGGCCCGGCTCGTAACTTCGCATGGGATCATAGCATTGCGAATGGCTTTGAGTGGCATTGGGTTATGGATGATAATATCAATGAATTCTTACGATTAACAGACAATAAGAAAATACGGTTCGGTGACGGAACTTGTTTTGCTATAATGGAAGATTTCTGTCTACGATATAGTAATGTAGGCATGGCTGGTCCTAACTACAGAGCATTTGCTCCTCAAAACGCAGCAATACCACCGTTTGTACTTAACACTAGAATTTACAGCTGTAATTTAATCAGAAATAACACTCCATACCGCTGGCGTGGTCGTTATAATGAAGATACCGATATTAGTCTTCGTATGTTGAAAGACGGACTTGTAACTGTACAATTCAATGCTTTTCTTCAGGATAAATTAAGAACACAAGTATTAGGTGGTGGCAATACCACTGAATTTTACGCAAATGAGGGCACAGGCGCAAAATCAAAGATGCAAGTAGCTATGCATCCAGATGTTTCTAGGCTTACATGGAAATTTGGCAGAATTCACCATGAAGTAAATTACCATCCGTTTAAAGATATTCCCTTAAAATTCAAAGATGATTATGTGCCAGTGGAAGGCGTAAACAATTACGGACTTAAATTATCTTCAGGCTGGGCACCTACTAAATAACATCATGTTAGATAATATTTTCATTCCCACTCTTGGAAGATCTGATAACCAGATAACATACAATAATTTGTGTGATAAATGGAAGAGTAAAACTATTCTTGTAGTCCAAGAGCACGAAGCGCATCTATATAAAGATTACAATATTCAAGTTCTTCCATCTCATATAAAAAGCATAGCTCCTACTAGAGAATGGATAGCACAGCAGAATATTGGTAAAATTTACGGCGTGTTGGATGATGATCTAAAGTTCTATCGCACCCGAATGAAGGGCGAGACTTTTGATAAATCAAAAAGAAAGATGACAGACGAAGATTTTGATGAGTTAGAGAATACTATATGTTCGTGGCTGAATGATGATATAACTGTATGTGGATTATCTAATGCTGTTAGGCCACCAAATATAGTAGACGAATACGAAGATATCAAGTCAGTGAGTCAATTGTTCTTTTTTGATGGTAGAAAGATACCAGTGTATGATATAAGCTGGAATGATTGTATTGTTACTGAAGACACTCATGTGTTATTGCAGTTGACAAAGAAAGGTTTTAAGAGTAGAATATCAAATAGATTCAGATATGAGTCAGCACCTCCAGCGATGGCAGGTGGATGTTCAACATTCAGAACTATAGAATTACAGAACGAAGCTAACTTAACCTTGTTTAAATTACACCCTGGTTTAGTTAGATTAGTGGAAAAAGAAGTAACAAGAGGTGGGTTCGCAGGCAAAACTGCGATCCATGCGGTCATACAGTGGAAAAAGGCATACCAAACAAGTATGCTAAATAATCTTTATGATTCCGTATAAATTTGTTTTATCACAACACTTTTTACCAAAATGATTGATTTTATACACTTATTTGTGTATAATTTTTATATTAACTAAATAACTTTATAACTCCTAAAAAGAAGTTGACAATTTAATTTTTAAGCAGTACAATTACATATAATGAAAAACATAAGACTTTCCATATCGTATCAGTTGACCCAGACATCAGCATTATGCTGGAGTCCGGTAGCGGCCCTGCGCTCAGAAAGCCATAATGGATTTAATATGATTGAAACAGGCAAAGATTATAGTAGGGTTCGACGAGGATGGGATGTTTAAGCAGTAGCTAGCATCGTAAACTTTGAGAACCCTGAACTAGAACTTCAGGGTTTTTTTTATTTGGCAGTAAGTGTGATAGGCAACGCGAGACCTGTAGCGCACTTTAAACATGCTACTATTAATGTGGGCGGAATACCGGATGATAAGTTCCTGGCGATAACGGGAATGTGTAAAATGGTATAGTATTAAAGCATATTATGTTATAGTATGTTTTAATACCGACATTCGCAAGAGTGTCGTAATCGCGAGGTGGCCGAGTGACCCAAGGCAAGTGACTGCAAATCTCTACAATCGTCGGTTTGAATCCGACCCTCGCGTCCAGATTATTTGTAACCAATCCTGTTTAGGATACGTAACGCTCGTGTACGAAGTTTATCTTCAAATTCACTTTCTGTTAATATACCTTTTTCAAGATTACATTTTCCGCAGGTAACTTGTAGATTGCTAACTGATGTTGGACCACCACAAGATTCTGGTATTACATGATCTAAATGTATTTCATTCTTTAGTAAATCAAGTCCACAGTAGACACAGCGTAAACCATCACGTTCAATTACAATGCGTCGAACATTAGTTGGAATTCTTTCTTTGCTCATACAATTATTTAACAACAATTATCAGTTGACAATTAAATCAAGCTCAGCTATAATACTTGTATAGTAAGTAGTAAATGTTTTTTAACTTTAACTTAATGGAAATATCATGCCAAGAAAACGTACAGTCGCAAGCATAGCAAAACAAGCAGCAAAGAAAGCAATATATAAGCCTAAGAAGCTTCGTACTAAGCCAAGAAGCAAATAAATTTAGAAGCTGTTGTATATTAGCACAGTGATTAACTTAAAATTTATTACTGTGCTATAATACTTGTATAGTACATAAAATCGGCCCGTGTACCCACCGTGCGGCAACCGAGGTTAAATAAAGCTAGGACGAATGCTGTCGTTAACGGTGGGGTTCATATTGAAGTACATTTTTCCTTGGATGCGTGGCATTGTTGTCGGATGCGTAGGGAGTTTAAGTGTATTTCAATATTGCGTAAGCAAAAAGTCCACGGCAACCTAATCAGTGCCTAGTCTGAGCCCAGACGATGAAGTAGCTGTGATGGCTACGGGTGGTTCGAGCAAGGCGCTACCTCTGGCAACAGAGATGAAGAATCTGCTCCAGCGAAAGCTGCGGTCTAACCTAACCGGCGTTGGCAACACGAGAGTTCTCCCTGGTCGGTGAAGCGGATGGAAGGCATAGTTAGTCAACTTAAGTATGCTATAGTTACCGCCGCAGGGAGAAAGCAACTAATATTATGTTGTTGTAGAAATACTACAGTAATAAGTACTGTTATTAAAAGGATACAGTATGAAAAATTATGTGATAGAATATCAAACAGAAGAAGAAGCAATTAAAGATATGCATAGTACATCATTTAAGATGTTAGGTGTATTGATCGCATTAGGGTTTATTCTTTGTTTGTTTAATTAACATTGTGCGGACAGGGTAACAACTCAAGTAGGGGCTAAAGAAATTTTTAGTAGCCTACACCATATTGAAGTACATTCAAAGGCGAAGCGCAAGCCGAGTGGTGTACATAGCGTTACCCTTGATCAGGATAATGTTGGCAGGTTAGATTCCTGCGGAGTGTATTTCAATATGGTACCTTATTGAAAAATGTGTATGACAACTGGTAACTCGGGGCTAATCCTACATGAGATAAGGCTCCATATTGAAGTACATTTATATGCGATGAAAGTCAAAAGCGCAACTGGTCGTAGACCAGTGTAGTGTATTTCAATATGGTAAGTAAACAGTGAAAAACGCCGACCCTACCCGACTAGTCATCGGGAAAGTCGGGGTCTAGTAGCTACGAATCCCGACAATAGGCTCTTGACCGAGACGACGATAGGGAACCATATTGAAACACATTAACCTCGCCGCGAGTGCGAGTTAGGAAATAATTGCCTGTTTAGTGTGTTTCAATATGGTAGCCCCGTCCAAGTGCAATGGTCACACGCCCTTGCTTGGATGGACTGTTACCATACTTAATTTGGTTCCATAGTATAGTTGGCCTAATACGCCTGCCTGTCACGCAGGAGATCAGGGATTCGAATTCCCTTGGAACCGCCAAATTTTTGCACCTGGCGTAATGGTAGCGTTACAGGTTAGTATCGAAAGATATGCCCGAGAGGCGATGCGGGAGGTGCAGGGTTCAAATCCCTGCGGTGCAAAAAAAGTTATCCTCGTTGAGATCCAGTGTTATGGTCGGGTGTTTTACTACACTTTAAGCTGTGGTTAGAATCTACAGGACGAGAGCCAAGTTTATATAAAGGTAATATATGAAACAAATTATAGACACGATTATAAAAGATGAAGATACATTAACAGTATGGCATAGCGATACGCTAATCGCAGTACCACCACTTGAGTTAATGTTTGAATGTTATCTTGAAATCTTACAAAGTGGCATGGCTTTGCCCGGAATGCCATTTAGGAATGGTAGCGGAGTAATTTGGATTGAGAATTCTCATTCCGAAGTTATGACAGGACAAGTATACGAATACATTGAAGATAGAAAAGAAGGTTGGATTATGATGGGATTTACTGCCAATGCTTTTCGTAACCAGGGATTGAATCAGCTATGTCACAAATATTTAATTAAAACAATTAAAGCTCGCGGTGGTCTTTCACTAGGTAGTACAATATCAGTAAAAAATGAAAAAATGTTGGCAGCAGCAATTAAAAAAGGTCTGATGCCAGAGTATTACAGAACAATCCAATGGATTTAAAAATAACGGAGTAGAAGCATCAATGGTGATGCAGTGGACTGTAAATCCGCCGTCCTTGTGGCACGACTGGTTCGATCCCAGTATACTCCACCAAGTAATGCAGCTATCGTCTATCGGTTAGGACTCAGGGTTTTCATCCCTGCAAGAGGAGTTCGATTCTCCTTAGCTGTACCATATACTATATAAGTATTGATATGTCATACACAATAATTGAAGACTGTAGTCCTTATTACATTAGATTTACCTGGGAAACTTTACCCCTGTTAATTGAATTTGTTAATCAACAACCTTTGTATTTAAAAAACAATTATGGTTTTGATAGTTACACACATTGGAATTATGATATTGATACATCTAAGAAAATATTAGATAAATTGCCAATGAGTAGCATACTTGATCTTAATAAAGATCGTGTAGCTTTATTTGTAACACGTCCTGGTGGAAAATGTCCCATACATAAAGATGGAGCAACATCTAGGTGTGGTATTAATATCACTACAAAAATACTTGATGACAAATGTATTACTAGTTGGTATAATGAAGATGATTTTCCTAACAATGAAATTAAAAAATCGGCATATACTCGTACCGCGCCTATAGTTGAAGGTATAACACCTATAAAAACAATGACAGCAAAACAAAATGAGTGTATACTGTTTAATACTGATATATTCCATGCGTGGGATAATACAGCATCAAAAAATCAAAGAATAGTTTTAACTTTTAGATTTGTGGCTGATAAACAGTTAGAGTTTGATTTTGAAAAAGTTAAAAGTGTTTTATTTAACAATTAATTCCGCAGAACCCGAGTATGGACATGGGCGTGGCTGTTAACCACTGTTTAAATTGGTTCGATTCCAATGTGCGGAGCCAGAGTAAAGGAAGGCCAACCCAACTGGCGATGGGATCTGTCTTGAAAACAGCCGAGCGTTAATAGCGCCTTTAGAGTTCAACTCTCTAGCCTTCCGCCAAAATTTATAGTTGACAGAATAAAGAAATACTGTTAACATAGATAAAGTAGTAAAGTTTTAGGAGCGTGGGCTGGATGGTAAGGCAGCGGATTGCTAATCCGTACATCGGGTTATACCGGTGATAGGGTTCGACTCCCTAACGCTCCGCCAAGAAATAGTAGCGAGCATTGGTATGCGGCTGGGTTTTATAAACCTGGGAGAGTGGTCAGATGGGCTGCAACGATAGAGTTCGAATCTCTACGCTACTACCAAATATTGGGTCTGTATGCCGCTTGGCTTCGAACCAAGAGAAAGCTAATGGATACATGCAGGTTCGACCCCTGTCAGGCCCTCCACATATTTTTTAATTACCAAGAATTGCCCGGTTAGCTGAAATGGATTAGCAGCGTCTTGATAAGGCGCAGATATTGGATCGTTACCAATACCGGGTACCAGTATAAATACTATTATGAAAATCATAGAACTATTAACAGAATCCGCAAGTCAGTTTGATCCATTACTAATTAAATTTTGGAACAAACATCAAGATAAATTACCTGAATATTTTAGAACAGGCGAAACAGGATGCGTAGAAGCATCAAATGATTTAGCCGATGAAATTGGTGGGTTTGCTGAAGTAGTGCCAATAGGTAGATTTTCAGGTAGTAAAAAAGTAGGCGGATGGTTATATACAGATACTCCGCAAACAGATTTAGAATCATTTACTCAGAAAGAAATAATTGCTATGAAAAAGCAAGGGTTAGATCCTAATAAAGAACAAGACAGAGTAACATTTATAACTAACAACAAACTAGAAGATGAATTCAAATGGATTCCCCACAGTTGGGTAGAAGTCCGTGGTAAGATTCTAGATCCTAGTGGATTCTATGTTGATGGTAGGAGTGGTCAGTTCGACCGTTTAGTACACAACAAATCAAATTTATTAAAACGATATACATATTTTTAACATTGGTCAGTAGTTCAATTGGCAGAATAGCGGTCTCCAAAACCGTCGGTTGTAGGTTCGAGTCCTACCTGGCCAGCCAAATTAACCAAAGAGGTAGTAATGAAGTTCAACATACCACAAATCAAAGAGTTCATAGATAGGCAAGGTCCCGACACTAAAATTTATATTGGTGTTGACTCTGAACGAATTAAAAAAGGTACACAATGGTATGCTGACTATACAGCAGCTATAGTTGTTCACTTAGATGGAAAACATGGTTGTAAACTGTTTGGCGAAGTAACTCGTGAAAGAGATTATGATCGGGTTGACAAACCTAACACTAGGCTAATGACCGAAGTTTTTAAAGTTTCGGAACTGTATCTTAAGCTAGCAGAAGTTCTGGAAGATCGTGAGGTGGAGGTGCATCTTGATCTTAATCCAGATGATGATTACAAAAGCTCTAATGTTGTAGCACAGGCAATTGGATACATTCGTGGAACTTGTAATGTAGAACCTCGTGTTAAGCCACATGGTTTTGCTGCTTCGTATGCGGCAGATAGATTTCGTAGTTTAAAGGCGGTTAACGAATAATGCCATTAGATAATAGCATGTATCCCACCATGCAAGAAGATGTGTGGATGCCCCGATTACCAGTTTATGATAAGTGTTTTGCTTGGTTACCACATCGGTGTACTCAAAGTAACTGTGTAATATGGTTACGTTGGGGTCGCCGAAAACATCAGTGGGTTGGATATGGTGATACTCAGTACTCAAAATGGATATGGTTAACCGAGCAAGAATATATAATATATTGTTTAAAGGCAGCTAATGAGTAAAGCCCTGGTGGTGGAATGGCAGACACGCTAGTCTTAGGAACTAGTGGAGAAATCCGTGCGAGTTCGAGTCTCGCCTGGGGCACCAAAATAGTTGACAGTAATAGTAAAGCACTATATAATAGTAACATTCGGGGATGTGGCGAAATTTGGTATATGCAAGGCGCTTAAAACGCCTCGCCGTAAGGCATGCCGGTTCGAGTCCGGCCATCCCCACCAAAGATAGTTGAAGTACAATGCGGAATTAGTTTAATGGTAAAACTACAGATTTCCAATCTGTTGTCATCAGTTCGATTCTGATATTCCGCTCATTTTATTTTAGATTTGTGAGCAGGATTAATTCAGCGGTAGAATGTCTCGTTGCCAACGAGAATGCCATCGGTTCGATCCCGATATCCTGCTCACAAATCTAAACAGAGTACTCCTAATATGACAGTTGAACATAGACATATAAGGGAAGGACAGTGTTCAACCTGTTCGAGAGTTTTAGGGGGATGGGTCTGCTTGGAGTGGACACCTGCTTTGCAAGCAGGAATCAGAACGGTTCGAATCCGTTATTCTCCACCATTTAAGTTGACATTAAATACAATACGATGTATAATGTTTACATAGTAAGTCTGTCGCAGGGTAGGGAAGACTGGTCATCCCGCTAGGCTCATAACCTGGAAGTCGGTGGTTCAAATCCACCCCCTGCATCCATTTTATAACAAGGAGTTAATATGAAAGCAGTTTTAGCAATTGTTGTGTCAGCGTTAGCACTCACAGGATGTGTTGTTGCTGATCCATATTATGTTCGTTCTGCACCAGTTTATGTGCAACCTAGACCTGTATATGTAGCTCCTACTGTTCGTTGTTCTTATGTACAACAATGGAATGGTTACACAAGACAGTATTATAACGTTCGTGTTTGTAGGTAGGAAATAGTCATAGTCGGCATGCGGTTGAAGTACAACCTATTATTGACGAATACGTAAGGCAGTTTATTCTCCGGTTCGCCTAATCTGGTTATGGCACTTGCTTTGGGAGCAAGAATAATGTGAGTTCAAATCCCACACTGGAGACCATTAATGAATTTAACTAGGAAATTTATGTCAGTAAAAACAGCAGCTAGTCTTATAGATATCAATGTTTGTGTAAATCAAGTAGACAATAAACGCTATGATTTAGTACTAATTGCAGCAACAAGAATGCGTGAACTGAAGTTTCATAGAATGGGCACTGATAAGATTACCAGGTGGTCAGAAATATTACTTGAAATTCAAGAAGGTCATATTGACGCCACTGAATATCTTAGAAAAATTGAAGCAGTTCGTCCTAAAAAACAAAGTAGAAAGTACAAATAGTTTAGTTGGAGATTAGCCAAGCTGGTAAGGCACTGGATTTTGATTCCAGCATACACAGGTTCGAAACCTGTATCTCCTGCCAAAAAATCAATAAATACGCGTATTATTAGGAATATTCCATGAAATTTAAAGACATATTTGAAATGCCAACGTTAAAGAACA
>Ga0114959_10004418_pt1 | contig 10801 bp, 10 predicted proteins | sample C_130625_EF_Meta_FD_87317 | JGI IMG/M metagenome (GOLD analysis project Ga0114959, IMG submission 87317) | Freshwater microbial communities from Lake Croche, Canada to study carbon cycling - C_130625_EF_MetaG | ecosystem: Environmental > Aquatic > Freshwater > Lake | place: Lake Croche, Canada...
CCCGCGATGATGCGCAAAAGCGTGGTCTTGCCGCAGCCGGACGGGCCGAGCAGGGCCAGAAACTCGCCATCGGCGACGGTCAGCTCGACCCGGTCGAGTGCCAGCGCGGTGCCGAAGCGCTTGCGAATGGCGTCGATATGGATATCAGCCATGCGGTTTGCTCATCGGTTGGCGATCCCCCACATCGAGAACAGATGGCGGCGGACCAGGAAGATGAACAGGATCGCCGGCACGATCAGCACAAAGCCGCCGGCGAACTGCACATGCAGCGGACTTTCGGACAGCACCGCCAGCAGATAGGCCGCCAGCGTGCGGTGGCGCACGGTCAGCACCGAGGCGGCGAACACCTCGTTCCAGCTGATGACGAAGGCAAAGATCGCGGTGGCGGCTATGCCGGGCAGGGCGATGGGCAGCACCACGCGGGTGAAGGCGCGCAGGCGCGAGCAGCCGAACACCCAGGCGGCCTCCTCCAGCTCGCGCGGGATGGCCTGGAACAGCGAGGCCGAAACCAGCACGGCGAAGGGCAAGGCCAGCGCCGCATGCATCAACGCCACGCCAAAAGCCGTGTCATACAAGCCGAGCCGGATGAACCCCACCGTCAGCGGCAGCGCCAGGATGCCGACCGGGAAGGCGCGGGTCAGCAGGATCAGCAGGCGATAGGTGGTGGCACCGCGGAAGCTGTAGCGCGCCAGCGCGTAGCCGGCCGGGGCGCCAAGCGCGAGGCAGATCGCCATGCACATCAGCGCGACCTCCACGCTGGTGAGCGTCGCGCGCCACACCTCGTCAATCCGCAGAAACGCCGCCAGCACGTCCAGCCCGGCGCTCGACGGAAACAGCGATTTCGGCCAGGCGCTCACCCCTGCCCTTCCGCTGACCGCGCCGATGGCCAGCAGCCAGATCGGCACCAGGGTCCAGGCGCAGAGCACCACCACGCCGCTGAGGAAGATGCCGCGCCGCACCGTCATGGCATCTGTCCGCGTGCAGGGCGCAGCACGCGCAGATAAACCAGGGTGGCGGCCAGCGACAGCGCCATCACCACCACCGCATAGGCCGCGGCAACACCGTAATCCTGATTGGCGTATTGCCAGTTATAAGCCTCGCTCACCAACACCGGGATGTTGCGCCCGCCCAGCGCCAGCACGATGCCGAACATCTCAAAGGCCAGCACGGTGCGCAGGATCAGCGCGGTCTGGATCGAGGGTTTCAGCAGCGGCAAGGTGATGCGGCGAAAGATCGACCAGGGCGAGGCACCGAACACCGAGGCCGCCTCGCCATATTCCTTGGGGATGAGCTGCAAGCCGGCGACGATGATCACCAGCACGATCGCGGTGGCGCGCCATAATTCGGCGAGCACGATGGCGCCGAGCAGGGCACCGGGTGTCTCATAGGTCAGATAGCTCTGCGGTGCCGCGATCAGCCCGAGCCGGAACAGGCCGGAATTGAGAAAGCCGCGATCATTCAGCAAGGCCAGCCAGACCAGCCCCGCCGCCAGATCGGAGATGCCGAGCGGGATCGACCAGATCCACAACACAATATCCCGCCCACGCCGCAGATGACCCAGCATCAGCGCCATGACGAGCGCGAGGCTGAGTTGCAGCGGCACCACGATCAGCACGATGCGGAACGTGTTGCGCACCGCGTCCTGGAAATTCAGGTCGTCGGCCATGCGCGCGAAATTGCCGAGGCCGAAGCCCGGCGCGCTGCCCTCCTGAAACGCCAGGGCAATCGTCTGCACCAGCGGCAGCAGGAACAGCGCGCCGAGAAACAGCACGGAGGGGGCGATCAGCAGATAGGGCGCAAATCGCCCACGCATGACGTGATCCCCCCGGCGTCGCGTCAGTTCACCGGGCAGGCGCCGGCGCTCGGCGCATCGGGTGCCCAGCACGGCGCGTTGGCGTCCGTCATGATCTTGCGCAGCGTCTCGGCCTGGCGGTCCAGCACGGCGCGCACCGGCTGACCGCGCAGCACGATGAGCTGGAACGTGTCGAGATAGACCTTGTCGAACTCGCCGCCCTTGCTGCCCAGGCCGAGCGGGAGCAGCACCGGCAGCGCGTCCTTCGCGTTCTGGGTGGCGTTGATGGCCGAGACGGCGAGCTTGATGCCGGGGGCGAGATCGGTCGGCAGCTTGGCGTCCACCACCGGGAAGAAGCCCACCTCGGTTGCGGTGGTGATCTGGGTGGCGGGCCGCGTGAGATGGGTGATCAGCGCCTCGGCCCCCTTCACATCCGGCGCGCCGGTCGGAATGGCGAGGCCGGCCAGCACCGGCATATAGGCGCGACCTTTCGGGCCGGACGGGGCCGGGAAGGTCACGAAATCATCCGGCCGCTGGCGGAGCGCATCGAGCAGCCTCGCGACATGGTCAAACCCGATCCAGACATCCTCGGTCAGCAGCGGTTCCTGCATGAAGTTGTAATTGGTGGAGTTCGGGTTCACCGATTTCCAAAGCCCGGCGAATTTCGTCCACATCGCCTCCGCCTCGGCCGAGCGGAACGCGGTGACGGCCCCGCCGGTGTGGGCCGGCACCAGGAAGCCCTCGAAGAAGCGATGCATCAGGCCTTTGGGGCCGGCCGGGAAGCCCAGCATGCGGTTGCCGGTCTTGGCCTGGATATTGGCGGCCCATTCGGCGAGTTGGTCATAGGTGAGGGCGTTGAGATCAGCGCCGTTGGGCAGATAGGGCAGCGCCTTCTTGTTGGCGGCCATGAAATAGGTGGCCTGCATCCACGGGATGTAGAACTGATGCGCGGTGCCGTAACGGCCCAGCGCCATCAGCTTCTCCGGAATGCCGCGATCGGCCAGGGTCTTGGCGAAATCATCCAGCGGCATCAGCCCGCCGGCCGCACTGCCGGACGGCGCAAACGGCTGCAACTCGCCATGCAGTGCGCCAACCAGGCTGGTGCTGTGCTTGTTGGCGGCCAGCTCTGCCTGAAGCCGCACGGTAAACGGGGCCGGCTCGTCAACCACATAAAGCGGCTTCACCGGCGCACCCTTGAGAATGACCTCGCGCACCTTCGTGGCTTCCTCCAGCGGACGAAGCTGGGTGGAGAGCCACACCAAATCCTCGGCATGCGCCAAGGCGGGCAAGGCCGCGAGCGTGGCAAGCGCCAGAAAACTGCGACGCAACACGGAGAGGTGGGACATGAGGTTCTCCCTGGCTGATCCGCCCTTGGGGCGTGGTTTCACTTGGATGCGAAGTCGGCTCAAAACGTTTTGAGCGGACTTCGCGCCAAATGCAAGACAGCTTTCAGAGGTCCCGCAGCGTCTTGCGTCAGTTCAGCCATTTCCCCTGCAAGCGAGCCAGTTCGCCGGTCTCGGTGGTGATGTGCACGAACTGGTCCACCCACAGCTTCAATGCGATGTCGCGCGGCAGCAGCACGCCCAGTTCGCCGAAATCGAACGGCGCCTCGGGGTGGATGGCGCAGAGGCCCGGGTTGAGCTTCTGTTGCAGCCGGGTCTCGACGTTGTCGGTGATCATCACATCGGCACGACCCGCCAACAATTCGCCCCACACACCGAGATTGTCGGGATGGACGATGATGGTGGCCGCCTTGAGATTGGCGCGGTCGAACGCCTCGTTGGTCCCGCCGGGGTTGGTGATGACTCGCACGCCCACCTGATCGATGCCAGCGAGCGAGGCGAATTTCGTCGTGTCGGCGCAGCGGGCGATGGCGGATTTGCCGGTGCGCATCAGCGGCGTGGAGAAATAGGCGAGCTTCTGCCGCGCCAGGGTCACCGAGATGCCGCCCATCGCGATATCGAATTTATCAGCCGCGAGATCAGGCAGCAGTTCACCCCATTTGGTGGCCACCAGAGCGATCTTCACCCCCATCGCGCGGCCCATGGCATTGGCGAGGTCGATGTCCAGACCGGTGATCTCGCCCGACGAATCCTTCACTGCGAACGGCCGGTAGTCACCGGGAATGCCGACGCGCAACGTTCCCGCAGCCAGGACGGCATCGAGCTTTGAGGTCTGCGCCCGGGCTGGCGCCAGCCCAGACAGCAAAATCACACCCACACACAGCAATCGGCGAAACATCGTCATGGCGCGCTCCCTTGTTGTTGCGCGACTATGGCACGTCAGCAGCATCAGGCCAGCTTCTTGACGTGCCCACGCGCGCGGTCGATGGAAGGGAAAACCCGGGTGACGTCATGATCCTTCCAACCGCCATGTCCTTCATCGCCCACAGCGAAGGCGCCGCCACGGGCATGCGTCTCGCGACCGGTCCGCTGCCGGTGCCCGGCGCGGACGAGGTGCTGATCCGCACCCAGGCGATCGGCGTCAACCGGCCGGATGTGCTGCAACGCCAGGGCAGCTACGCCCCGCCGCCCGGCGCCAGCCCGGTGCTCGGGTTGGAGGCTGCGGGCGAGGTGGTGGCGATCGGCGCGGCGGTGACACGTCACCATATCGGCGACCGTGTCTGCGCGCTGACCAATGGCGGTGCCTATGCTGAATATGTGGTGGCGCCGGAAGGCCAGACCCTGCCCTGGCCAGACGGCTATGACGCGCGGCTCGCGGCGGCTGTGCCCGAGACATTCTTCACCGTCTGGGCCAATCTGTTCATGATCGGCAGGCTCGCGCCCGGTGAGAGCGTTCTGGTGCATGGCGGCAGCTCCGGCATCGGCGTCACCGCGATCAAGCTCGCTGCGGAATTCGGCGCCACTGTTTACGCCACAGCGGGCTCGGCTGCGAAATGCGCCGCCTGCGAAAGCTTCGGCGCGACCCTGGCCATCAACTACCGCGAGACGGATTTCGCCGAGGCAATCCGCTCAGCCACCGGTAAGCGCGGCGTGGATGTGGTGCTCGACATGGTCGGTGCGCCCTATTTCACCCGCAACCTGCGCTCGCTCGCCATTGATGGTCGGCTGGTGATCATTGCTTTCCTGGAAGGCTCAAAGCCCGACGGCGTCGATCTCATGCCGGTCATGACGCGGCGGCTGACCGTCACCGGCTCCACGATGCGGCCGCGCAGCGCGGCGCAGAAGGCCGAGATCGCCGAGAGCCTGTCTCGGCGCGTGTGGCCGGTGCTGGCACAGGGGCGCTGCAAACCCGAGATCTTTGCGAGCTTCCCGCTCGAACGGGCTGCTGACGCCCATGCCTTGATGGAAAGCAGCAGCCATATCGGCAAGATCATACTGACCGTCGGGTCATGACGCGTCAGATCCCGCGGGAGGGGCTGATCCAGATGGCGCTTTCAGTGGTGTTGCTGTCCAGCGCTTGGCCGATCACCAAGGTCGCGGTGCAGCATGGTGCCACACCGGCCTGGTTCGCGCTCGGGCGGGCCGGCGTGTCCTGTTGCACAGCGTTCACGGTGCTGGCTGTGCTCGGCCGGCTGCATCTGCCGCGGCGAGCGGACCTGCCGGCGCTGCTCGCGGTGGGTACGTTGCAGATTGCTGGCTTCTTTGCCTTCGCCCACGCCGCCATCGCCTATGTTCCGGCGGGACGGACGGCGGTGTTGTCCAACGTCACCACCATCTGGATCGCACCGCTCTCAGTGCTGGTGCTGCGCGAGCCGATCCCGCGCGAGCGCTGGCTGGCGGCGGCGCTGGGTTTGGCGGGGGTGGCGGTGCTGATCGGCCCCTGGGCGATCGACTGGGCCAATCCCTTGGTGCTGCTCGGCAATGTGTTTCTGCTCGCCGCTGCCTTCTCCTGGTCGCTGGCGATCATCGCGGTGCGGCGCTTCCGTCCGGAATCACGGTTGCTCGATTTGCTGCCGTGGTGCTTTCTGCTGGCCAGCCTGCTGCTGGCGCCGATGGCGCTGGCCGAACCGATCGGCGACTGGCCGACGGCATCGCTGCTGTCACTCGCCTATATCGGCCTGATTGCGGGGCCGATCGGCACCTGGTGCGTGATGCAGGCGGCGCAGAGCCTGCCGTTAATGGTCGCCAGTGTCGGGTTTCTCGCAACTCCTGCGACCGGACTGCTGCTGTCGAGCCTGTTGCTGGGCGAGCCGTTGACGCTGGATCTGCTGGTTGGCAGCGCGCTGATCCTGGGGGGTGTGGCCATCGCCACCCTGATCGGCGGGCGGACGTGATCCTGGCCGGCACCGAACTGGGCGCGGGCCCGCCTGTGGCGCTGCTGCACGGGCTGTTCGGCGCGGCCGCCAATTTCGGCACGGTGCAGAAGCGCCTGGCCGAGCGGTTTCGCGTCATCGCACTCGATCTGCGCAACCACGGCAACAGCCCGCATGCGCCGCATATGTCCTACCCCACCATGGCCGAGGACGTGCTGGAGACATTGCGCGCCCGCAGCGCCCTGCCCTGCGCACTGGTCGGCCACTCCATGGGCGGCAAGGTGGCGATGGCCGCGGCCCTTGAAGCACCCGGGGCGGTCTCCCGCCTCGCCGTCGCCGATATCGCCCCGGTGCGCTATCCGCCGGCGTTTCGCCCTTATGCCGAGGCGATGGCGGCGATCCCGCTGCGCCCCGGCCTCACCCGGGTTGAGGCCGACCGCGCGCTCGCCGCGGCTATCGCGCAGCCGGCGATACGCGCCTTTCTGTTGCAGAACCTCCGCTTCGGCACCGAGCCCGGATGGCGGATCAATCTGAAGGTGATCACCGAATGCCTGCCCGTGATCGAAGGCTGGCCGGAGCCGGATGACGGACCATATCGCGGGTCGACCGTGTTCGTCTCAGGTGCGCGATCGGACTATATCCGGCCCGAGCACCGCCCGGCGATCCGAGAGCTGTTTCCGTCTGCGGTTTTCGCCACCCTCAAAGCTGCCGGGCATTGGCTGCACGCGGATAATCCGGAAGGGTTCGTGGGGCTGGTCGACGCGTTCATGGGATAGGCGCTGCCGGCACCAAGCTCGCCTTGAGAATTTGCATCGGTCATTGGGGCCGTTTTCCCGGAGGGCAGGGATAAGCCCAACTTCGCCAGCGCCGCATGCAGCGTGATCTGCCAGGCGGGGGATTGCTGCAAGGCCGCGACGGCTGCTTCAACATGCCCGCCATGCTGCCTTAGCGCGGCGGCTTCGCCCGCCCCGGAGCGGGACGGGCGAGGCATGCCTGAGGGTTTTATGCGAACTGGTTCATGGTGTTATGCACCCCGCCGGCCTTGAGCGCGGCCTCGCCGGCGAAGTATTCCTTGTGGTCATCGCCGAGATCCGACCCCGCCATGTTCTGATGCCGGACGCAGGCCACACCCTGCCGGATCTCCTGGCGCTGCACGCCCAGCACATAGCCAAGCATGCCCTGCTCGCCGAAATACTCCCGCGAGAGATTGTCGGCCGACAGCGCCGCCGTGTGATAGGTCGGCAGGGTGATCAGGTGATGGAAGATGCCCGAGCGCTTCGCGGCATCGGCCTGGAAGGTGCGGATCTGCGCATCCGCCTGCTCGGCCAGCGGCGTTGCGTCATACTCCACGCTCATCAGCTTCGCCCGGTCATAGGCCGAGACGTCACGCCCCTCCTTCGCCGAGGCGTCATAGACCTGCTGGCGGAAGCTCAGCGTCCAGTTGAACGAGGGCGAGTTGTTGTAGACCAGCTTGGCGTTCGGCACGACCGCGCGCACCCGGTCCATCATCTCGGCGATCTGGCCGACATGCGGCTTCTCGGTCTCGATCCACAGCAGATCAGCGCCGTTCTGCAACGAGGTGATGCTGTCCAGCACGCAGCGATCCACGCCGGTGCCGGGGCGGAACTGGTAGAGATTGCTCGGCAGCCGCTTCGGGCGCAGCAGGCGGCCGTTGCGGTTGATCATCACATCGCCGTTGCGCATCGTCTCGGGCGTGACTTCGTCGCAATCGAGGAAGCTGTTGTACTGGTCGCCCAGATCACCCGGCTCATGGCTGACGGCGATCTGCTTGGTCAGACCGGCGCCGAGGCTGTCGGTGCGGGTGACGATGATGCCGTCTTCCACGCCGAGTTCGAGGAAGGCGTGGCGGATGGCGCGGATCTTCTGGATGAAATCCTCATGCGGCACCGTGACCTTGCCGTCCTGGTGGCCGCATTGCTTCTCGTCGGACACCTGGTTCTCGATCTGCAAGGCGCAGGCGCCGGCCTCGATCATCTTCTTGGCGAGCAGATAGGTGGCCTCGGCATTGCCGAACCCGGCATCGATATCGGCGATGATGGGCACGATATGGGTCTCGTGGTTCTCCACGGCCGCCAGCAGCTCCGCGACCTTGGCCTCGTCACCCTTGGCGCTGGCCTTGTCGATGGCGCGGAACAGGTCGCTCAGCTCGCGGGCATCGGCCTGGCGGAGGAAGGTGTAGATCTCGGAGATCAGCGCCGGCACCGAGGTCTTCTCATGCATCGACTGGTCGGGCAGCGGGCCGAACTCGGAGCGCAGGGCGGCGACCATCCAGCCGGAGAGATAGACATAGCGGCGCTTGGTGGTGCCGAAATGCTTCTTGATGGCAATCATCTGCTGCTGGGCGATGAAGCCGTGCCAGGCGCCGAGCGACTGGGTGTAAAGGCTCGAATCAGCGTCATAGGCGGCCATGTCGGCGCGCATGATGCCGGCGGTGTAGCGGGCGATGTCGAGCCCGGTCTGGAAGCGGTTCTGCAGGCGCATCCGCGCCACGGAGGAGGGGTTGATGGCATCCCAGGTGCCTTTGCGCGCCTCGACCAGCTTGGCGACGGAGGCCGCTTCCTGCTGATAGCTGGAGGCAGGGGTGGGGCGCTGCGGCGCGCCGCCGGACATGCCGTCAGGCGCGCGGTTCAGAGTCTTCATGTTACGGGTCCCGATGATAACGTGAGGCTGATCGGTCGCGGGCGGAGCGACCGACCATCAGCCCGGGCTGCCGGGCCGATGGTTCGTGGCGGTGAGAGGTTCAGACCTGACCGTAATGGATATCGTCATGCACAACGCAGCTCGGCGTCGGCATCGAGGCGGCATGGCCGGCGCGAAGCTGCACCTTGGGGGCGGCCATCTCGCAGGGGGCGGGCATGCGCTCGGTGGCCCAATGATGGTTATGGGCAAGACCGTCATCATGCTCCGCCGCATGGGTGGTCTGATCCGAACCAACGGCAACCCGGGCGCTTTCCTCAAGAAAAACGCTCTGAGCGAAAGTCGCAGTCCGGGTTATGTCAGTGATCAGCATGACAAATACTCCATAAGGTGTGACCAGATTGGCCTGACACCATAAGACGGGAATTCGCCTTGGAATGAAATTGGAATTGGAGGGCGGGTTCTGTAAAACAGTGCGTAAATTTACTGCGGGCGGGTGAACTTGTAAAATGAGTAAAATCCTTCGCCCAGGATCATGGTAGAGGGACAGGATGGTCAATACACAGATGGCGCTGCTTGATGTGGCGCAGATGGGCGAGGCCGATCGGCTGGCCGCTGACTTTGGAACGCCCGGCATCACGCTGATGGAGCGCGCCGGCGCTGCGGTCGCGCGGGCGGTTCTGGCGCGCTGGTCGCAGCGCCCGGTCGCCATCTTATGCGGCCCCGGCAATAATGGCGGGGGCGGTTTCGTTGTCGCGCGCCATCTGGCCGAAGCCGGCTGGACCATCCGTCTGGCGCTGCTCGGCCCGCGCGAGGCGCTTCGCGGCGATGCGCGACACCACGCCCAGCTCTGGGCCGGACAGGTCGAGGACATGGCACCCGCCGTGCTGGACGGCGCTGATCTGATCATTGACGCCCTGTTCGGCGCGGGCCTCAGCCGCGCGCTCGAAGGCGCTGCCGCCGAGACCCTGGCCGCCGCCGGCGCCACCGGCACGCCGATCGTGGCCATCGATGTCCCAAGCGGCGTGATGGGCGACAGCGGCGCGTCGCTCGGTGCCGTCCAGGCGACCCTCACCGTCACCTTCTTCCGCAAGAAGCCGGGCCATCTGCTGTTGCCGGGGCGCGCCTTGTGCGGCGCGCTTGAGGTGGCCGATATCGGCATTCCTGACGGCGTGCTCGGCAGGATCGCCCCCAGGACCTTCGAGAACGACCCGTCACTCTGGCAGGCCGCGCTGCCGCGTCCCGACCTCGCCGCCAATAAATACACGCGCGGACATTCGCTGATCATCGGCGGCTATCCGATGACCGGCGCCGCCCGCATGGCCGCCCGGGCCGCCGCCCGCGCCGGCTCCGGGCTGACCACCATCGCCGTCTCAGAAGCAGCACTGCCGGTCTATGCCACAGCCCTGACCAGCATCATGGCGCGCCCCATCGCCACCAACGCCGATTTCGATGCGTTGCTCGCCGATCGCCGCATCACCGCCTGTCTCATCGGCCCCGGCGCCGGCGTCACAGCCGAGACTCGCGCGCGGGCGCTCGCCATGCTCGCCACACATCGCCCGGTGGTGCTCGATGCCGACGCCATCACCTGCTTTCGCAACGACCCCGACACGCTGACCCGCGCCATCTCTGGCCCCTGCGTCATGACCCCGCATGACGGCGAGTTCGCCCGCGTGTTCGACGCCACCGGCGACAAGCTGACCCGCACCCGCGCGGCCGCCCGCCACAGCGGCGCGGTGATCGTGCTGAAAGGCGCTGACACGGTGATCGCCGCCCCCGACGGCCGCGCCATCATCAACAGCAACGCGCCACCAACGCTGGCCACCGGTGGCAGCGGCGATGTGCTGTGCGGCTTCGTGCTCGGCCTGCTCGCCCAGGGCATGGACCCGTTCCTCGCGGCCGCCGCCGCCGTGTGGTTGCACGGCGCCGCCGCGGCAGCGTTCGGACCCGGCCTTATCGCCGAGGACCTGCCGGACCTGCTCCCCGCCGTGCTTCGCCGCCTCTATGCCGCGCCGACTTATCGCGTGCCGTAAAGCCGGTCCCCGGCATCGCCAAGACCGGGCCGGATATAGGAATGCGCATCCAGCTCCCGGTCGATCGCGGCTGTGAACACATCCACATCCGGATGCTCTCCG
>Ga0114959_10004419_pt1 | contig 10800 bp, 13 predicted proteins | sample C_130625_EF_Meta_FD_87317 | JGI IMG/M metagenome (GOLD analysis project Ga0114959, IMG submission 87317) | Freshwater microbial communities from Lake Croche, Canada to study carbon cycling - C_130625_EF_MetaG | ecosystem: Environmental > Aquatic > Freshwater > Lake | place: Lake Croche, Canada...
GGTATCCATTGGTCCTTCATCTTTGGGGGTATTATTGGGTTCGTGGTATTTGCAGTATTCCTTTGAATTGAGCATCATTTCACAGCGCTTTCCATTCTTTTTGATTCCCTTGCATTGGTGCTTAATTGAACTCATATTTGACAACTTATTGTTATCGGTGATTATTGCTGGATTAGTTGAATTATAAAAATCAGTTTATCCCATATAAAAGACCTCAAAAATGACCCCAATTTAACCCATAGCAATAGGGTAAAGATGGGTCAAATTAAAAGGAGATAGGTAGGGTTCAAAATATGGGTTATATTATATATTATAGGCCGATTAAACTGATTTTTCAAGTCAGCTAATCCAACAATAATCACCGATAATCAAATTATCAAAACAAAATCAATAAGATGTCTTTCTCTCAACCTGAAATTGTTTCTCAAATCAACTCTCAAGATGCTATCAATGAAATTATGGACTTGTTTCAAACTACCCCATTGGTTTCTATTATGACTCCTGCTATGAAACAAACATTGGCTTTAAAAACCTTGAACAACATTGTGGCAAATACTATCAAGACTTGTATGAATGTCTTTTGTTCAAATGATGAAAAGAAATTTGAAGAATGCTTGAACAAATGTAAAGAGTTGGATTTAATGACTGATGCTAAGAAGTTTAAGGCTGAAAGACCCAAGGGAAAAATCAATGGTTTCATCAAGTATTGTGAAGAACACAGAAAGTCTGTCAGTGATAAAATGAAAAAGGAAAATCCTGAAGTTAAGCTTTCTGACATTACCAAAATCCTCGGTAATAAGTGGAAAGCTTTGACTGATGTTAAGAAGGAAAAATACAGACTTTTGGCCGAAGAAGAAAACAAAGAAAGAGAAAAGAATCCATCTCACAAAGGTTCAAAGAAGGGTTCTAAGAAAGGTTCCAAAAAGTCTGATGGTCCAACCCACAAATGTTCCTTTGTATTTGTAAAAGGCGATAGAAAAGATGAGGAGTGTGGCACTGGTGTTCGTGATGAAAAGCAATGTATTGATGGCGAATTCTATTGTTCTAAACACTTCAAGTATATAAATGAAAAGGAAGAAAAAAGTAGTGATAAGAAGGCTAAAAAGGAAAAGAAGGAAGAAAAAAGTAGTGACAAGAAGGCTAAGAAGGAAAAGAAAGAAGAAAAAAGTAGTGATAAGAAAAAGGAAAAGAAAGAGAAGAGCGATGATAAGAAGTCTAAAAACGAAAAGAAGGAGAAGAGCGATGATAAGAAAAAGAAAGTAAAAGAAATTGAAGAATTATCAGATGAAGATATTGAAGAATCCGACTTTAGTGATGACGAGTAAATGAATATATATAAATGGTAAGTATTATGTAATATTATAGTTTAACCGCCCTTGGTAGGGCATTTAAACTGACTTTTAAAATTTTTATAATTGAGTATTTCATCTAAACTATTACAATGACCTCCACTTTATATAAAAGAAAATACCAGGTCTCTGTAACATTCGAGGATTTTAAACTAAATGAGAAAATACATAATGCTTATGGGGCTGCAAGGCGTATCAGAGTATCAAACAAGACTATATTCGGAAAATACATTAATCGGTTAATTGAAACAGGGGGATGTAAATGCACTCAACCAAATGATTGTCTTATATGCCTTGTTGAAAGAGGAGGAACCTGTAACTGCAATCAATCAGATTGTATTATATGCAACTACACAAATTATCGCCAGTCTTTGATAATGGTAATTATAGTAGATGATGTAATAAATAATGTTAATAAGGAGAGTATTAAAGATGGTGATGATATAGTATATGAATATGGATGGTATATAGAAGGTAAGAGATATACAGAAACAGATTATAATATGTATTGGAAACGGAGAGATGAATTAAAGCAAGCACTATACGATTTTATTCCTTCTATGAACTGGGATATAGCTGAGCTAATTACCAGTTTTAACTTTTATTAATATTTGATAAGGTAAGTATGTATATATTATAGTTTAACCGCCCTTGGTAGGGCATTTAAACTGATTTTTAAATTTATATGATTAATTATAAAGTATAATAATTAACAAAATGTTCAAAGTTATTAGAACCAGTGATAAGTCAATGAAGTGTCTTGAGTTTGTGGATAAGAGCAGAGTTTGGTATAAACACAATCTTATTCATAATGACAAAGGACCAGCAGTTTTGAAGAGTTATAAGAAGGAGTGGTGGAATAAAGGATTTAAGCATAGAATTAATGGACCAGCAGTAGAACACAATAATGGTGAAGTTGAGTATTGGATTTATGGACAAAGATTTGAGAAGGATGAATATGATGAGATATTGAATACAGGTATTGTAAAGATAAAAGAAAGTCGCACTTTTTAATTTTTTGTATATATTTATTACTTATTACTTATAAAAATATTTATAAGTAATGATTTTAACATGTTAGAAATTTTTGAAATACCTTTCTAAACTCTACAAATTATTTTTTTTATTACTTATAAAAAATATTTATAAGTAATGATTATAACAATATTAATAATATATAAAAAATACTTTAACATACATATGTAGAAATTAATTTTGCCATATCTTTATCAAACCCTAATCTATACAAATCTTTTTCTTTATTCTTTCTAATTCTACGTCTTATATTGCTTATGAATCTATGGCATAACATCATATTTTTATAATATAACTCTTTAAAATATTCTTTACCATTTATCCACCATTCTTTATATATTGGTTCTATCTCATTTGTTATGTTTTGATATTCAATATAAGCAGGGCCATTTAATCTATGAAAAATTCCATTTACTAACCATTTTTCTTCTTTTATGTCATCTTCTTTAAAGATATATGCAGGAGCATTTTCACGATGCATAATATTATTATTATACCATATATCCAACGAATACCCAATATTATCATTATATTCACGATATTTAACTAGTTTATTATTTTCATATATTTTTTCTTCTCTTAAATCTATTACATTCTCAATGTTATTACTATAATAATTGGTTTTATGTATCTCTCCATCTATATACCATTCTTTAGCATTGTCACTATATGCTATAATGACTTCAATAAAGTCTTTTGATGAAGTTTTAAAAGTATTGATAATAGAACTCATATTAGATGGTATGATGATATTTATAAAAAATAATAAAATATATTATCAATTTATTTTATGTTTTCATTATAAAATATGATTATAAAACTTTTGAAGAAATTTTTAGAAACGTCAAATAAAAAAATATTTGGTAGTGTTAGTATATATTATGATAAGAATAACAAAATACATAGAAAATATGGACCAGCGGTTAAAACTCCTTTCAAAAAAGAGTGGTGGTATAAAGGACACAAGCATAGGTTTAATGGACCAGGAGTAGAGCACAATAACGGAGAAGTTGAGTGGTGGTTATATGGTAGAAGATATACAAAAAGTGAATATGATATATTAATATACCGAGTTCAGTCTATAAAATGATTTTTTATATTTTAAAAAATATATCTTTCTATCTAAATAAAAATGAGCAGACAGCATCTCCCAACTGTTTTTGCGAAATTATTCAAGACATGGATGATGGTTCCTAAGAATGTCCGCTTAGATTTTATTGACGAAATACTTGGTAATTCTATTGAATTTGAAAATTTGAAGTTTGCTTTTGTTATTAATATGATTTATTCATATGAGATGGATAATTGTCAGAAAGATGATGAATATACTTTTTATGAATATGTATATCAGGCTGATATTAGTCCTTCTTGTTATAAGTGTGTTTATGATGTGATACATAATGTTTTAATTGAAAGTAAAAATAAAAATTTTGTAGATGTATTAGAAGAAATAAGAGATAAGAATAAAGAATGGATTTCAGGTATATGTTAATAAAATGATTTTTTTTTATATTATAAAATAAATTTATAATATAAACCTAAAATGAACAGAAAAGAATTATCAATATTGAAAAAAATAGATAGTGATATTTTAAAGTTTGTGAAGAATATACAAATAGCAAGATACCAAGATGCTCTATCGTTTAAAATTTATGTTCCTTTCAAGATATTGGAAAAGATTTTAGAGACATATGATAATGATGAAAAGGTAAGTTTGAAAGAAAATGAACAGTATCAAAACGAATATCCTGTAAGATTTGTTATACACAATAGAAAGTATATGATATATTTTTATAATCCATATCTTAAAAGTAAAGTAAATTATGTAAGATGTTTTGTAAAAGATATGAGGTTAATTGACAATAGATGTTTCAAAATATTAAAGAAGATACAAGAAGATGACTTGTTTCAAAATTTAGAGATTTTGATAGATGGTAAGAAATTAAAAGAAATAATTAATGTATAAAATGATTTATAATATAATTTTTATATTATAAATTAACTTTAAGATGAACGAAATCATTACTTTTTTAGATCGCCAATATAAAAAGAGAAGATTTAGTGAGACTGAGCCAGTATATGAGATAATAAAATATATAAGAATAAGTATAAATCCTAATATGAATAATGAGGAGTTATGTTTAGTTTACAAAGAATGGTTAGTATCAAATGGTCATTATTTTAATAATGAGATGAAAGAATTTACAAGTATTAAATTAGAAGATAATATTAAAATAAATAAAAATAATTTTACAAATGAGACAGTAGGAATATCATTTGAAAAATTTTTATGTAATATATTTGAAATAAGTAATAATATAAATGAAAGAAGAGTAAATGAAGCTTTAATAACATTATTTACAAATAATATTAATAAGCATATGTTTAGTTTTAATTTAAAAACCCACATAGGATACGAGAATAAGAGTGAAGATTTTATATGCGATAATGGTAAAAAGGTATCTGTAAAAACTATGTGTTCGTCTCAGTTAAAGTTATGTCCTCCTTCATTAGGTCAGATGACAAGAAAAAAGATAATATCTAAATTTAATTTAATTGATGAAAAACAAATCAAGCCATACTTTGAGGATACTAAGAATCTTTCTACTTTTATTAATGATTGTTTGAGTGAAATGAAAAAGACTGATATTTATATAATTTTAATATGTAAGAAAAAAGACGATGTGTTTTTTTTAAAAAATATAGATATATTTTATAATAATAATATTGATAATGTAGAAATAAAAGACCATACTCTTTTATCCTTATCACATAAAGAATTAAATAAAGAATGGAATGAAAGTACAACAATTAAATATAATAATAAAACTATAGGCGAAATTCAAATTCATAATAATAGAAACTGTATTAAAACCAGGTTTAATTACTCTTTTATTTATAATAATAATAAATAAATTGATTTTAATAAGATAGATATTTTATATAATATTATATAAAATATCTTATTATGTCTTCTCAACCTCCACAAATGAAAAGTTTAAACTACATTGGTTCAAAAAGAACATTATTTAATTTTATAGAAACGACTATATTGGATGTTTTAAAAGATTATGAGATTAATAATTTTACATTTTCAGATTTATTTGCTGGGACCGGAATAATAGGCTTTGGTATGTCTAAACACTTTAGACATACTATAAGTAATGACTTGGAATATTATAGTTTTATAATTAATAAAGGACTATTAGAATGTATATATACTTCTGAATTAGAGAATATAATAAAAGAACTAAATCATATATCAAATGATAATGAACAATTTGGAAATAATCTTATTTTAACTAACTATTCAGGAGAAAGAATGTTTTTTACAGAGGATAATGCAAGAAGAATTGATGTAATTAGAACAAAAATAGAAGATTATAAATATAATGCCAATAATTATTATTTTTTATTAGCAAGTTTATTAACTTCTTGCGATAAAGTTGCTAACACTACCAGTGTTTATGGAGCATTTTTGAAAAAATTTAAAACAAGTTCTATTAAAACACTTGTTTTAGAACCTATACATACTAACAAAATTAAAATAAACTCAAAAGTATATTGTAAAAATATACTTGATGTTATAAATGATAAAGAAGATATGGATATAGTTTATTTAGACCCACCATATAATAAACGACAATATAGTGCTAATTATTCTCCTCTAAATTATATTGCATTGTATGATAGTAATATCAAAATAAAAGGTAAGACTGGATTAATAGAAGGTTATAATAAGAGTGAATTTTGCCAAATAAAAAATATAGAAGATACATTTAACAAATTATTATCAAAATTAAGAGAAAATAAAACAAAGTACATATTTTTGTCTTATAATAACGAAGGGTTATTATCTGAAGAAAAAATGAAAAAACTTTTGGAGAAATATGGAGAAGTACAACTTAAAATACAAGAATATAAAAAATATAAAAGTTCAAAAGAAAATATAAAAAATAATGTAAATGAATATTTGTGGTGTATAAAAATTTATTAAGAAGTGACTTATTATATAATTTCAACTTATATTATCAAATTATTTTAATTTGATAATTTTACTGCATCTTCTATTGTCTTTAAAGGTCTCCATTTTGTTTCTTCTTTTATCTTATCGCAATTAGCAAAACATACTGCAATATCTCCTTCTCGTCTTTCAACAACTCTCTTTTTTATTTTTCCATTAGTCTTCTCAAACATACTTACTAACTCTTTTACACTTGTTCCTTCACCTCTTCCAACATTATATATTTTAACTCCTTCTAATTTTAATAATGACATTACTTCAATATGAGCAGACGCTAAATCTTCAACGTGTATAAAATCTCTCACACAAGTTCCATCAGGCGTATCGTAATCATCTCCAAATATTTTCAACTCTTCTTCATCCTTACATAATACTTTTGTTAATACAGGAAATAAATTGTTTGGATATTCAGTAGGATTTTCAGCAAGTAATTGACTTTCTTCGTGACCTATAGGATTAAAGTATCTTAAAATTACTGCACTAAACTCCTTATCACTATTAAACATATCTTTAATAATTTCTTCTATAAAATATTTAGTTCGTGCATATGGATTTAACAATCCAACTCCAGTTTGGTGTGTCTCTTTTAAAGGTGATGGCTCAGATCCATATACAGTAGCAGAAGAACTGAAAATAAGTTTTTTACAATTATATTCAGTCATTATGTTTAATAAATTCAAAGTTCCTATTATATTATTATTATAATATTTCAAAGGTTGATTAATAGATTCCTTAACTGCTTTGTATCCTGCGAGATGTATGACTATATCAATCTTATTATTATCAAATATAAATTTCAAGTCATTATATGAGCACAAGTCTGTATAGTAAAATATAAAATTTTCTGAAGATAATACTTTCAGGTTGTGTAGAGTGGTAAAGTCAGATGTTGATAAATTATCTACAATAATAACATTGTAATTGTGTTTTAAAAGTTGTAAGCATATATGACTACCAATATAACCCATACCGCCTGTAATAAGTATGCTCATATTTTACTTTTATAAAATGACATTTTTATATTTTTAAAAGTAAAATAGTATATCTGAGAAAAAAATGTCATCTCTCAAGAAATCTGATTGTCAAATTTGTTGTTCTACAAAGAGCAAGTTTGTAAAATGCTTGTACTGTTCCGAAAGTGCATGTACAACTTGTTATGAGACGTATTTATTAGAACAAAATAGTACAAAATGTATGTTTTGCGATAAAGATTGGAATTATGAATTTGTGCAGAGTAATTTTACAAAGGTATTTGTAAATGGCAAGTTGAAAAAACACAAGGAGAAGATATCGTTTGATATTGAAAAGGCGATGTTACCGGAAACACAGAAACAGCTTGAGGTAATGTTGTATAATAAAAGAATAGATAATCTAATAAGAACTCACAAGGAAACTATAAACAATTTGAAGATAGAAATATATAGGTTAGAACGTTCAAAAAGACATTTCAATTATAATAAGGAAGAGAAAGAAGAAAGTAAGGAACAATTTCATTATCCTTGTCCTAAAGAGAATTGTCGTGGTTTTTTGAATAACCATTGGAAATGTGGGTTATGTTGTCTAAAACTTTGTAAAGATTGTAGAGAAGTATTGAAAGAAACAGATGAGAATATAGGAGGGGAACGAAAATACCAAGAACATAAATGTGATCCAAATACTGTAGAAAATATCAAGGTATTACAGCAAGAATCTAAGCCATGTCCAAAATGCGCTACTTCCATCTCAAAGGTCTCAGGGTGCGATCAAATGTGGTGTCCTATGTGTCACACTGCATTTAGTTGGAAAACAGGAAGTATAGAGAAAGGACATATTCATAATCCTCACTATTGGGATTATATGGCAAAGAGAGGAGAAGATTTGGATATGGTAAGACGTATGGAAGGTATAGGAAATAATCGTGATAGAGACTGTATTACATTATATGATATTTCTCAAACTGTTATTATGATGAGAAGTGATGTTATGAGAGAATTGATTAGATTATTTTTACATTTTCCAGATTATGAACTGATTAATTTTAGAAATCCTCGTTTAGATGATAGAAATAGAGATTTGAGATTGAAATATTTGCAAAATGAAATAAATGAAGACAAGTTTCTCAAGATGCTTTCAATGAGAGATAAGAAGTTTAAATTCAATGACGAGATGACCCAAATATTAAATGCATTTTATGATATGTCAAAGGATTTGATAGTTGAATTTTATTTAGAATATTTAGATAACAAAAGAATACTTGTAAATAAAAAGATGGATGATCTCGTAAGAGAAATTCTCAATGTAGTAGAATATATACACAATTCAGTAAGTAAACTTTGCTCACGTTTTGATTATTCTTTTCCAAATAGATTTGATGCATTTTTAAGAGGAGTGAAAAAGACTTGCTTAAAACATAAGAAAATAGATGATGATGAGAAAGATGACGTACCATTAAGTATGGATATGCTTGGAAGAAGACGATAAGTATTAATGAAAATAATTTTAAGGTTTATAATATATTTTTTTATAATATATTATAAAAAAATGTCAAGAGTAATATCTTTACGTGAGTCTATGATATTTAAGGATTATTTTCAAAAAAGAAAACAAGAAAGAGCAGTTAGACGGGTCTGGTTCTTTATCGGAATGATATTTATGGCAAGATTCTTGTATTTGGTAAAGACACGACAAATCAATATTTTTCATTATTTGCCTCACATTTTAAACCATCCTTATGGTAAATTATTTATACAACAATTTTACAATCATTAAAAAATTTATAAATGGACCTTATACATTTATTTTATAATTAAATATTTATTATTAATTATAAAATGGCAACAGTAAGAGCCTCCATCGCCCAAAGAGGAACGCAAAATCAATCTTTTATCGCTACTCTAAGAGCTAATAACATTATTACAAATAATATTTCTTTCGCTTCTTCAAATAATACTGTAGCAATTAACGTAGGTATTCACGGAGCTTCAAACTATAAACAAGGAACATTTGCAGTCGCTATAGGTAGTAATGCCGGATTATTATCACAAGGAGAGTATAGCGTAGCAATTGGTTCAGAATCTGGAAGTATAAACCAAGGTTCTCAGTCTGTTGCTATAGGTATTGGAGCAGGAAATAATATCCAAGGAATATATTCATTAGCAATAGGTTATCAAGGAGGACAAGATAATCAAGGTATAGGTGCTTTGGCTATAGGATATAACGCAGGTCAAACGTCTCAACTAAATTTCGCAACAGCAATAGGAGCATTGGCAGGACAGTATATGCAAGGTTATGAAGCAATTTCTATAGGAGCTAATTCTGCAAATTACATGCAAGGTGAAAGTGCAGTTGCTATTGGAACGAGTGCTGGAAGTACAGGGCAAGGAGCATATTCTGTATCTATTGGAACTGAAGCAGGTTTTCAAAATCAAGGAACGTCTTCTACAGCTATTGGTTTTAGAGCAGGATGGGATACTCAGTCAAATTTTGCAACCTCGGTTGGATATCAAGCTGGTTTAACTTTTCAAGGTGCTAATTCAGTTTGTATAGGGTTTGAAGCAGGTAAAGGATATCAAGGTTCAAATTCTGTCTCAATTGGATATCAAGCTGGTCAAAATAATCAAGGTGCTAATGCAGTCGCTATTGGTTCATACGCTGGAAAAAATAGCCAGAATGATAACACAATTGTTATAAATGCTACAGGAAGTGCATTGGATACTACTAATTCAAATGGAATTTATATGGCACCTGTTAGAGCAAATGCTGGAAATTATTCTCTAAAATATAATACAACCACTTCAGAAATAACATATGATACTGCAAAGACATTTGTTATAGACCATCCTACAGATAAAGATAAATATTTAGTCCATGCTTGCTTAGAAGGGCCTGAGGCTGGAGTTTATTATAGAGGAAGAGTAGAAATACCTGAAGATGAAAGATATATAGAAGTAGTTTTGCCTGAATATGTTGATAAATTAGCAAAAAGTTTTACAATAAATTTAACACAAGTTTTCGAAAGTGATGAAGATAATTTTTGTAAATTATCTTGTAGTAAAGTATCAAACAATAAATTTAAAATTTATAAAAATAAAAAACAAAAAGTTATAGTTGATTGGACTGTATTTGGTAAAAGATTAGAAATATTAACTGAAGTAAATAAATATTCAGCAATAGTAAAAGGAAATGGACCTTATAAATTTATTTAATTTTATAATTAAATATTTATTATTAATTATAAAATATTTTTATAAATGGCAACAGTAAGAGCATCCATCGCCCAACGAGGAACGCAAAATCAATCTTTTATCGCTACTCTAAGAGCTAATAACATTATCACAAACAATATTTCCTTCGCTTCTTCAAATAACACTGTGGCAATTAATGTAGGCATTCACGGAGCTTCAAACTATAAAC
>Ga0114959_10004420_pt1 | contig 10797 bp, 9 predicted proteins | sample C_130625_EF_Meta_FD_87317 | JGI IMG/M metagenome (GOLD analysis project Ga0114959, IMG submission 87317) | Freshwater microbial communities from Lake Croche, Canada to study carbon cycling - C_130625_EF_MetaG | ecosystem: Environmental > Aquatic > Freshwater > Lake | place: Lake Croche, Canada...
CCTTTGCAAGCGTCCGTGCTTCCACGACGAATACCTCGAGGCGTTTAATCGAGCCAATGTTCACCTTGTTGATTGCCCCGCTGGCGTAGAGCGCATTAGTGAAGCGGGACCCGTTGTGGAGGGTCGCGAGTACCCCGTTGACCTCATCATCTACGCCACTGGCTTCGAACCAGAGCTCACCCCGCTCTTCCGGCGAATCGGTCATGAGTTGCGTGGTCGCGACGGCATCACGTTGGCCGAAAAATGGGGTGAGGGAGCGTCCAGCCTCTTTGGGATGATGACTCGTGGCTTTCCGAACCTCTTTGTCCTTCCCGCCCCCGGCCAGCAGGCGGTCGTGACGGTGAACTACACCCAGCTCGCCGTTGCAGGTGCTGATTTCATCTCGAGCACCGTTGCCCAGCTTCGCAAGCGCGGTATTTCCCACTTTGATGTCAATGAGGAGGCTGAGTCTGAATGGACCGAGAAGATCGTCGCCTCCTTCATTGACCCTTCGGCGTTGATGTCACTGTGCACTCCCTCACGAATTAATCACGAGGGGCACCCTGAACGGGCCAACCCCCGGAACGGGAACTTTGGACGAGGCTTTGGCGACTGGTTTACCTATCGCGACCTTCTTGAAGGCTGGGTTGCTGCCGGGACGTTCGAGGGCCTCGACGTTGAAGCTGGAGCCTGAGATGAGCGAGCAACACCCCGTCAGTGTCGTGACTGGTGGCGGTGGGGGAATCGGCGGAGCAATTGCGGAAGAACTCGGTCGGCGGGGACACCACGTGGTGTTGCTCGACCCCATGGTCTCACTTGATGGTTCCGAAAAACTCGAACGCGCCGAAACAGGAACTCTTGAGCGAATCCAAGCACAAGGCGGGAAGGTCGAAGCCGTTGATTGTTCAGTCACCGACGGCGATGCCGTCGCCACCGTCTTCGCCGAGTTGGTCGGCCGAACGGGGCGTCTTGATTCGGTCATCAACGTGGCGGGAATCTCTCGGCCCACCACCTTCGCCTCGGGCGCTCCCGAGGACGTGGCCGCTGTACTGAGCGTGCACCTTGGGGGCTACCTCAATATTCTTCAAGCAGCCCTCACTCACATGGCGCCCCGAGGACAGGGCCGAATCCTCGGCGTGACGTCGGGGTCGGGTTGGCGCCCCGCCGATGCCGGTGCCTACAGCTGGGCAAAACGGGCAGTGGCCTCGCTCACCTGGGAACTCGGACCACTCGCTCCTGGTGCCATTGCTGTCAACGCCGTGAGCCCCATCGCCTACACGCGGATGGTGGCTGCCGCACTTTCTCGAAGCTCCGGTACTGCAGGAAAGGCGACGGGAAACTTGGCACTCGGATCGGCCATGCCTGCACCCTCAGCGCTTGCTCCAATGGCTGCCCACATGGTCGAGGATAATTTTTCGTGGTGCCGTGGCCAGGTGGTCTTTCTCGGTGGTCCTGAGATTGCCGTCGTTGATGCCCCTCGAACTATCGAATGGCTTGCGCTCCAGGATCGAGCAGACCTTGATGGTCTCGTCGCTACCGCCCTCGAGCGCCTCTTCATGCCAAGCGAGGCAGCTCAGGCCACCACTGGTGCCTCAAACCCACGACTCAGAAACACCGAAGTCTCGCTTGCCGAGGGGGACTCGGCCCCTCCGCTCCGCTGCGCAGTAGTAGGCGACGATCCCCGACTGTGCCGGAGCATCGCAGAGCGACTGGCTGGCCGCGGGGTGAATGTGCTCCACGTCACCCGCCCGGCTATCGACGAGGTGGTCAGCATCGCTTCGCTCCTGGCGGAGCTTGGGGAATTCGATGCACTCATTCTGTCGAGCAACGGGCCTGGGCCCTCAAACGCTGCAGCGCCATGGAGCAACGTCCTGAACGAGCATCACGGCCTCTCCGAGCTTCTCCAAGGAGACGGCGCCTGGGCCCATGCGATCTCTCAGCATGCACAAACAACCAATCGTCCACTTCGATTCGTTCACCTTCTTGACGCGAACAGCAGCGGCGGACGCAGCCGCGCCCAAGCGGTCACCCAAATGGCGCGAGGAGCAAAGGGCGCCACAGAAGGACGCGTGAGCGCTTTCGCTATTTCCGTCGAATCCGAGGATCCCACCGCCGCCTCGGCGCTTGCGGTTGCCTTGATCTCAGTTCCCGATGCTGCTGCGCTCAGCGGGGCGGAGCTGTTCGCTGGCGAACAGTGCATCGGCCTCCGCAGCCATCCAGCGGCCAAGGGTTCGCTCGTACTCGGAGAGGACCAGCTCCCCCCGGAGATCGACCGCTACCTGGCCGCAGCAATGCGATTTCCCGCTCCAAGCATTCCGGCCTCCCCGAAGGAGCACTCATGACCGCACCATTGAGGATCGTGGACGCCCATGTCCATCTCTGGGATCCGGCAAATGTCGAGTGGTATCCCTACCTCTCGGGACGTCAAGACATCGGCATGGGCAATACCTCAAAGATGGAACGTCGCTTTGATGCTGACATTCATCGCACAGAGGCAGGACATTTCACTATTGACAAGTTGATCAACGTCGCCGCCGCAACGGGTCGCTTCTCCGTTGACGAGACGCTGGCGCTCAACGAACGTGGCGATCGTGACGGCCAGCCCGTCGCCCTGATCGGTGGCCTCCCCCCAGCGGAATCAGTGAGTGAGTCGATTGCACTCATCGATCGCCAGATGGCTGCCTCTCGTTTTCGCGGCGTGCGACCCATGGGCCAGGTTCGCTCCGCTGTGCCGAGCCTCGAGATTCTTCGTGCCCTGGCCGAACGCGATCTGATCTTCGAGCTCATGGCCCACCCGGACGAACTTCAGGCGGCAGCCGAGGCCCTCAGTAAGGTCGACAACCTCCAGGTAGTGGTCGAGCATGCTGGCTGGCCTCGTTCGGCAGCCCCCGAGGAGTTCAGTCTTTGGCAAGCGGGGATGGAGGCACTCTCTTCGGTTGGTCCTCGGGTGGCGTGCAAGCTCTCTGGATTGGCGATGCCCTTGGGTTCGATGGACCCCAGCGTTTTGGCCCCGTGGATTGACACCGCCCTTGGGTACTTCGGCGATGATCGGTGCTGCTTTGCGTCAAACTTTCCCGTTGACGGGATGCATGGCTCGCTCGAGGAACTCTTCGAGTCGTACCTTCACATTGTCCAGCCTCGCGGCGACGAGGTGATTGAAAAACTGTTTGCCACCAACGCCGAGCGAATTTACCGCTGCTAGAACGCCAAGGAGAACCATGGAATCACCGTTTGACCTGTCCCAGACCGATGCACTGCTTTCCACCACGCGAGCCGTGCGAAAGCGCCTGGACCTCGAGCGCCCTGTAGAGATCGAGGTTGTTCTCGACTGCCTTCGTCTCGCTACGCAAGCACCAACTGCAGCCAACGAACAATCCTGGCGGTTCATGGTGGTGAGTGACCCTGAGTTGCGGGCCTCGCTGGCCGATCTGTATCGCCAGGTTGGGCTGAGCTACCTCGAACATAAGGCCAGCGAGGTCGGCGAAGGAGATGACCAAACTCAGCGCGTCTATTCGTCAGCGGCCTACCTTGCGGGGATTCTCGAGCAGGTTCCCATCCACGTCATTCCCTGCGTGACACAGCGCGCCGATCCCGGGGCAGCCAACGGCACACTCGCTTCACTCTATGGATCCATCATGCCAGCAGCATGGAGCTTTCAATTGGCGTTGCGCTCCCGTGGACTCGGTTCGGTCTGGACCACGTTGCACCTGTTCTGTGAAGACCAAGTGGCAGAACTGCTGGGCATCCCTGATGATGTCACCCAAGTTGCACTGATCCCCGTCGCCTATACCAAGGGGACAGAGTTCGCCCCGGCGAAGCGACCCCCTGTTGAGACCGTCACGTTTCTGAATCAGTGGGGAACATCTCCCACTTGAGCCTTCCTTTCTCTCGCCAATCGCTGATTCTGAACCTCAGCGATTCTCGCTAGGGTCGAAGGAGGCGTCGAGCCACGCGTTCCCCTGAGGCCATCGCCCCTTGAATCGAAGGCGTGGCCGTGTAATCACCCGCGACGTGTACCCCGTTGACCTCAGTGGGAGATAACGAGGTGGATGACGGCGGCGTGAAGGGCAGCGCCTTACGGATCACGTCCACGCGAAGGAGCTCAAGGTCTTTGGGCCCAAGTCCATGCGTCTCTTCCACCCGCCAACGGACCTGATCGAGTGTGGTCCGGCTGTACTGCGGTCCGAGGGCTGATGCCGCGACCAGGTACCGACCCGGTGGCGCATAGGAGGGTTGAGCTGCGGTGACCTCTACCGAGTTGATCAGCGGGCTCGGGGTGGCATCAGCCACCAAGGTCGCACCAGCCTTGAGCGGCTCGGCACTGCCATACCAATACGTGGTCACGTCAAGACATTTTCGTGCCCCTCGGCCGAAGAGGTCTGCTGCGGCCGATGCTTGGGTCGCCACAATCACTGCATCGGCCGAGATTCCCTCGCCATCTTCAAGACGCACTTGGCGCTCGGCCACGGCGGCGACTCGGCTCTCCAGGCGCAGAGCCCCCGCGGGGAGCTGTGCAGCAAGCTGCGCAGGAATCGCCCCCATACCCTCCGCTGGCAAGGAGGGAACCCCCGAGAGGAAGGAGCGCAGAAAGTACGCTGCCGTCCTTGCCGAGGTGGTGAGGTCATCTTCGAGAAAAACTCCAGCAAGAAACGGTCGCAAGACACCATCAACGAAGCGCTGACTCAACCCCAGCGATGAGAACCACTCTGCCGTGCTTTGCTCTTGGGTAACGTTCCAGTTCTTCGGATCACCGAATCGCAACTTTAGAGCGAGCGCGCCGAAGCGAACCTTGTCGCTCAGTGAACCCGCAGGACTCGTCGCCGTGGCGAGGAGCGTGCTCGGTCGGCGCAAGGGATCGTCAAGGCGGACCCGACTCGCCCCCTCGCCGGCTACCTCGAGGGCCTCAACAAAAGGGCCAAGGTGCAGTGCTTCAAGGTCCAAGGCTCTTCGTGCCTGAGGGTACGAGGGATTGAGAAGCTGAAAGCCGCGGTCTAAGCGAAATCCATCCACAAGGTCGGTGGCCACCCGCCCGCCGACTCGATCGGCCGCTTCGAGGACAATGACCTCGATTCCTGCTGCGTGAAGAAGCATGGCCGCTCGAAGTCCGCTCAGACCGGCGCCAACAATGACTACCCGCTCGGGTACTGCTCCTCGACTGGCCATACCTCCAACCTAGGAGGCCAGAGCGATAGCGTGAAGTCCAAGCGCATAAGCGCAGGCCAAGGAGGTCGACTGTGGGGGTCGCACAGGGTGCGAAGGACCAGGTAGGTCTTGCTCGCCGTCGCTTGATTCGCGCCGTTCGCGGCCACGGTGACGTTGCGATGCTGAACTCGGAGCTCATCGTTGACCGCCACGTCATGCGCTACGCCCTCTCCAACAACGATGACGGTCCAGAGCAAATCTGGGCGCTCAATATCCACGGCTTCTTTTGTGCGGGCCCGATGTACCACCGAGAATCAGAGCACCTCGCCGAGACGCTGGGCTGGCGAATGGTGAACCCAAGTCTCCCCGGATTCGGGGGCAGCGAGCCACTCAAGTGGGGAGAGTTATCGCTTGCCTCGATGGCTCGTCGCCTCGAAGTCCTCATGGACCACCTCGGCATTAAAAAGGCGATCCTCCTCGGGCACTCCATGGGCGCAGCGGCCGCCATCGAATTCGCCACGGCGCATCCCGAGCGCGTCCTTGGAATTATCTATCGAGACGGTGCCGCCACGCCGGCCTGGCACCACCGCCGAGGACTCCTTCCTCGACTGTTCTCCCCCATTGCCCCCGATATCGGTGCACTGGCTGACCTCGGGATCTCGGTGGCCGCCGACCTTCCTGACCTGTTGGCCGGTCGCATCCTTTCTACCCTTCGCTCGCTCCTTCCTGATTTGCGTCGCAACCTAAAAACCGTGGGTCGAACAGCTCCGGTGGCGTCAATGCTCATGGAAACGGATCTCACGACCGAGATCGAGGCACTCGCCAACGTCGGCATCCCGTTTTTGGCCGAATGGGGCTGCTTCGACCGAATCACAACACCAGAAACTGCAGAGGAATTTGCCGATGCTGCTGGCGTCTCGGTGTTGTGGGTGCCTGGCGGGCATTCGTGGATGCTGGCTCGGCCAACCGGTCAGGCGGATCTCCTCCGGCTCCTACCCCTGGGGCGCGACTTCCTCGATGCGGTGGAACTTCGAGCGCTGCGCTCTGCCGGCCGGTCTCATCTGCGCGCTGTATAGCGCCTCGTTCAATTGCTGCCGCGCTGGCTCAACGGCGACCTATCGACGTTGGCCCGCTAGGCCTTGACGTACAACTGACCGTCGGTTCCTACTGAGCAGCGGTACTCCGTCAAGCCAGTGCGAGCTGGACCTACCACGACCGCACCGTTTGAGACTTTGAATTCTGAACCGTGACAGGGGCAGACGATGAGATCAGCAGCCTTTGAGAATGAGCAGGTGCACCCAGCATGAGGGCAGACGGCGTTGTATGCCACAAACGTGCCCTTGGTTGGCTGCAGCACGATTCCCGGTTCGCCGCTTGGCGTGGTGAAGGTTGCTGCGCCACCTACTGGTACCTGCGTTGCGGCTCCTACGGCCGTGCCCAGTCCTGAGGTGGTGGGCGTGGTGCCATTTGAGGCCGGCTTCGACGTGCTGGTGGTGGTCGAAAGATTGGTGGTCGAACTGGTTGCCTTTGGCGCGCCGCCGATCGCTCGACCCAGTCCCGCCGTCGCTCCAGCCAATGCCACACCCGCCACGCCGGCTACTGCTGCGGCCCCTGCACCGATGACAACGGTCCTGCGGTCAACGACATCGGGGCTCTTGTGCTCAAGGATGGTGGTGCGACCGGCACCCTCCAACGCCGGGCATCCCTGTGGCTGACAGGCCGCATTCTCCTGGGCCGAGCATCGACCCTTGTCGAAGTGACCACAGAGGTCTTGCACGGCCACAAACGGGAGAACGTAGGGCGTCGGGTCGCCGAAACCTTCTTTTTCTGAGGCCTTCTTGGCGATCCGAGTGTCCCAAGCGGGCGACCCGCCCGCGCCTGCGATCAGAAATGGAAGGAAAGCAAAGAGGAAGACGATGTCGGAGCCCGTGTAATAAGGAGTTGCATGCCAACTAACGGTGAGGAAGAGTCCAAAGCTCAACACCACGCCACCGAAGGCGGCAATCCGTGTCCACAGCCCAAGCAGCATGCCAATACCGATAGCGAGCTCCGCCAGGGAGATGATGATTCCGAGAAATGTTGCCTTCTCAATGAGATGACCGACAAGGAAACTGATCGGGCTATCTCGATTGGCTGCGATGAGTTGCGCTTGGATGCTTGACGGCGAGTTCGCATCAAAAAAGTTGGGATTCGCCAGCTTCTGTAAGCCAGCAAACAAGAAGGTTGCTCCGAGAAAGATTCGAAGCGGCAGCATGGCCCACCCGGCGACAAACCGAGCGCGGGGCGGGGGGGACAGAAGTTCGCTGATCCCAGAGCGGTGATGGGCAGGGTGGTGCTGATCGGCCATGCTCCAGCGTTGCACACCAGATGCAAGCCTGCGGCGAGGGAGCAACAATCCGTTGTCCCAACCTTCAACCTCGGCTGCCTGAGAGGGGCGGCCCATTCAATCCCCCGGACTCACGTTTGAGGAGTGCAAAGATGGGGACATGGAACACCCGCCGACTTCACCGAAGGGCCTCAAACGGGGTGAGGTGATCGCGCTCTGCGTAGTCGTTCCCTTGATCGTCATCCTGATCATTGCTGCCAAGCCCCTGGTGGCTGACATTCTTAATCGCATCCTTCACTTGTCACCGCCAATGGTGTTCACGGTGGTGGGGATTCTCGTCTTTGCTGAGGCCGCGGTCTTCTTCGGTTTCATCTTTCCTGGCGAGACCGCCGTCATTCTCGGCGGCGTCGTGGCCTCAGGTGGTCATGTCGACATCTACGCACTCTGCGGTCTGGTCGTGGTCTGCGCCATTGCGGGTGACACCGTCGGCTACTGGGTAGGCCATCGATGGGGAGACAGGGTGCTGCAGCTCAAACTGCTCGCTCACCGGCGCGGTGCCATTGATAAAGCGCTCAACCTTCTACGAACTCGGGGCAGCCTCGCCGTCATCCTCGGTCGATTCACTGCATTCTTGCGCGCCGTCACGCCCGGCCTCGCCGGGATGTCCAAGATGCACTACCCCAGATTCTTGCTCGCCAACGCGACGGGCGGCATCATCTGGGGCACCTTGTTCACCTTGCTCGGCTACTGGCTCGGTAACGCTTATCGCAAGGCTGAGAAGTACGCAGGTTGGGCCTCAACCGGCCTGCTTCTCTTGCTCCTGACGTTGGCTGTCGGCCTCTTCATCAAAGAGCGCCTCGGAGAAAAGGATCTTGAAACAACCTTCGAGGCAAAGGGTCTGGCACCAGAGGACGTACTTCGTGCCGATCTCGACGCCACTCGGCGCACTCTCGGCGGCGAGTAAATCAGCGCAGCAATGAACTGATCTCGTTGCCCGCAGCGTCGGTAGCTTGCAAGCGGAACCCGGAATCACCTCGGAAGCGATCAACACCGATGAGGCCCTCTCGAGCGCTATAGGTTCCCCACCGCCAGCGGTCAACGAGTTCACCCACGACCACCGCACCGAGTTCGACGCCGAGTTCTCGAACACGGTCTGCCCCCATGAGAAGTGTCTCGAGTTCTTGGATGCGCCGAGTTCCTCGAACCATCGATCGTGTTCCAGAAGGAGCAATCGATGCCACCACCGAGCGAAGACAGAGGTGCACCGGGCCACGAGGGGCCGCCACACAAGCAGCAATAACTTCATCGACGCTGAGCGCAGACCGCCCACCAAGCACAGCACTCAGCGGGCCGAGGACGCCATCGAGTGGGCTCGGGCCTAGCCCAAGGACCACCCAGTGCGCACTCGATCCTGCGGAGGACTCAAAGAGTCGAGCCGCTCGCCCCGGAGCGTGACCGAGGACGAACTCTCCTAAAAATCCGGGTAACTCCGTTGACCCCGGTTCACAGAGCAAGGCCTCAAGGGTGCCGAGATGGCTCGGTGAGCTAAGCAGACTCCTCTCGAGTTCCGGTGCGCGCTCAGCAACAACGTCGCTGGCGAGGAGATGAGCACTCAACATCCCATCGAGCGCGGCCAGCGAGTCAAGGAAGGCGCCTCGGCGAAACGGTGGTGCCATGGAGCTCACCCAGCCAGCCAGCGCCCACTCTGCTGGGGCCTCAGACGTGACCACACCTTCGACCAGTTCGCCGAAGTAGCGGACGACTTCTCCAGCGAAGGCGGCAAACTGCTCTGGGGCCCCAGGGAAGAGCCAGGCTTCTGGTCCGGCCCACGCTGGCAACTCTCCTCCGCTCAACACCACGCGCACCGAGAGCCCCGCAGAACGAAAAGCGGCGATCACCTCTGCTGAGTGGGAGAAGGCCGCTCGATCGAAGTGCCCGCGTGAGGGTTCAAGTCGCGACCAATCAAGTCGTAGGAGGACAGAATCGAGACCGAGTCGCGAGGCGCCGGCGGCCAGAGGGACGGGATCTCGCCAGAGGCCGGCCCCGACGCCCGTGGGCTCCACGCGCAAGGTGGCCTCAGCCGGATGCCAGGTTGAGGTGGGCTCATGGAACCCGTTGAGGTCCCCGTCAACACCGGGGCCGCCAACAAGGGCGCTGATTTCTCGAAGCGGGCTGGCTTCCATCACCCTTGATTCTCTCACGGCTGGCCTCTCGGAGGAGTTCCCGGGGATCGAGTTGGTAGCGTGCACTCCGAGCACTCTCGAAGGAGCAGAACCATGGCAGACGAGATTTTGAACGAACGAATCGGGCGAGTTGAGGTCATCACCATCAATCGACCTGAAGCCCGTAATGCCATCAACCTGGCAGTAGCCGAGGCCCTTGAGGCTGCCCTGGACGCCGCTGAAGCCGACCCAGAATGCCGGGTCGTTGTTCTGGCGGCAGCGGGGGACAAGGCGTTTTCGGCGGGAATGGATTTGAAGGCCTTTGCCGCAGGAGAGGTTCCCTTCACCGCCAAGGGTGGTTTTGCTGGGATCACCAAGCGGGTGTTTTCGAAGCCCCTCGTGTGTGCGGCGGTGGGCTCTGCCCTTGCTGGTGGCTGTGAAGTGATGCTGAGTTGTGATCTCGTGGTCGCTGCCGAAGGTGCTCGCTTTGGAATCCCCGAAGTCTCACGTGGGCTTGTCGCTGGTGCCGGTGGCCTTGTCCGGCTTCCTCAGCGGATCCCCTACGCCATTGCCCTCGAGATGGCCCTGACCGCCGAGCCCATTGACGCGACGCGCGCCCTCGAGATTGGTCTGGTCAACCGAGTCGTTCCCCAAGAACAGGTCCTGACCGAAGCCATTGCTCTGGCCGAGCGAATTGCCAAAAATGCACCAGGAGCCGTTCGTGTCTCCAAGGAAGTCATTCGCCAGTCACTTGACCTCGACGAGGCCGCCGCCTGGACCCTCAACGACGCAAAATTCGCTCAAGTCTCGAGTGCGCCCGATGCCCTCGAAGGTGCCGTGGCCTTTGCTGAGAAGCGCGAACCCAATTGGACCGGGAGCTGAGCGTGGACACAGCACATGCAGCGCAGTCCTTAGACCTGGCACCGGGTCTCGCCGCCCTCAGGATCACCCTGCATGTCTTGGCCGCCACCATTTGGGTGGGTGGTCAGTTCGTCATGTTGGGTCTCCTTCCCACCGCCCGCTCCATGGGTGGGGATGCGAGCAAGAAACTGGCGGCGGCGTTTGGGCGGCTGAGCTGGCCGGCCTTTGCCGTTCTGGTCCTGACGGGATTCTGGAATGTTGCGGCACTCCATGGCGAGACGAAATCCAGCGCGTGGTCGGCTGTCATGGGAATCAAGTACGCCCTCG
>Ga0114959_10004422_pt1 | contig 10795 bp, 6 predicted proteins | sample C_130625_EF_Meta_FD_87317 | JGI IMG/M metagenome (GOLD analysis project Ga0114959, IMG submission 87317) | Freshwater microbial communities from Lake Croche, Canada to study carbon cycling - C_130625_EF_MetaG | ecosystem: Environmental > Aquatic > Freshwater > Lake | place: Lake Croche, Canada...
ACCTCCAATTTGAAAAAAATACTCATCATAGACGACGAAGAAAAAATCAGAACCCTCCTGTCTAGAATTATTAGCTTGGAGGGTTTTGACGTACAGCAAGCAGCCGATTGCAAAACGGGCTTCAATAAACTGGAAAGGGATGATTTTGACGTGGTGCTTTGCGATGTAAAACTGCCCGATGGTAATGGCGTTGACCTTACCATAAAGATAAAAGAAAAATTCCCTCTCCTTGAAATTATCATTCTGACGGCGTACGGAAATATTCCGGATGGGGTAAAAGCGATTAAAAATGGTGCCTTCGATTATATTACCAAAGGCGATGATAACAACAAAATTATTCCACTTTTACATCGTGCCATTGAAAAAGTTGATTTGGCAAAACGGGTACAAAAATTGGAAAAGCGTTTGAACGAGCGGCATGCTTTTGATAAAATCATTGGAAAATCGAAGGTAATTTTGCAAACGATTGATTTAGCCAGAAAGGTAGCCAAAACAGATGCAACCGTATTGTTGACGGGTGAGACGGGTACTGGGAAAGAAGTTTTTGCCCAAGCCATTCACCAAGAAGGTAAGCGGACTCATCAGAGTTTTGTGGCGATAAATTGCTCGGCTTTTGGGAAAGATTTATTAGAAAGTGAAATGTTCGGGCACAAAGCAGGCTCATTTACGGGGGCAACCAAAGACCAAAAAGGACTGTTTGAGGAAGCCAATAATGGTACGATTTTCTTGGATGAAATTGGGGAAATGGCGATTGAATTACAAGCTAAACTTTTGCGAGTATTGGAAACGGGCGAGTTTATTAAAGTGGGAGAAAGTAAACCAACGAAAGTAAATGTTCGGATCATTGCCGCTACAAACCGAGACTTAGAAAAGGAAATTCAGCGAGGAAATTTTCGGGAAGATTTATTTTACAGAATTGCCATTTTCCAGATTAAACTGCCTGCTTTGCGTGAACGAGTGATTGATATAGAGCCTTTAGCAAATAGTTTTGTAAATCTATTCTCGGATAAAACAAATGTAAAGATCAGGTCAATTACCAACGAGTTTTTGGAGGCTCTTAAACGACATTCTTGGAAAGGAAATATCCGAGAATTGAAAAATGTGATTGAACGGAGTGTTATTTTAACGGATAGTATTGTCTTGGATTTGGATAGTTTACCCATAGATTTACAAAATTTCACGAGTGGAAATCCCGATAAACAACGCCCAACTTTTGATTTAGCAACTGTGGAAAAAATCCATATTCAGAAAGTTATGAATTATACAAATGGGAATAAAACTGAAACAGCTAAATTATTGAATATTGCCTTAACGACGCTCTATCGGAAGCTGGAAGAGTATAAATTATAATTACCCTATCAAAACAACAGCCCTAACCCTATCATAACGATAGGGTTTTTTATTGCCCAAATTTCCCCAATTTTTACAAAACATTAAGCGTCAACTATTTACCGATCTGCTTTGTATTATGGAACGAAAATGGTAAATGTATTGGCATAAAGTAACTATTTAAAACTAATTAAAACATGATAACCCTCATTTTAACATTCTTCGGAATAAGCCTTTACGCATTATTCTTCAAATCAATTAATTATTTCGAAAAAATATAAAATCATGACCATTTTATTCATCATTGCCATCGCAGTTTTCGGCTATATGTGCTACGTACTGCTCAAACCAGAAAAATTTTAATCGTATGAATACTGAAATATTAGGTATCATTTTTATGTATGGGTTAGTCGTTGCATTAGCCATACCACTCGGACGTTACATGGGTAAGATTTTCAACGATGAAAACACTTGGCTTGACCCAATTTTCAATCCACTCGATCAGGTTTTTTACAAAATCAGCGGCATTGATGCTCAACAACAAATGACTTGGAAACAGCATCTTGTAGCGCTTTTGACTATTAATGTCCTTTGGTTTCTGATCTGTATGTTTGTGCTGACCAATATGAGTTGGTTGCCTTTAAATCCAGACGGAAATCCATCTATGACAGGCGATTTAGCTTTCAACACTTCTGTAAGTTTCGTCACTAATACCAACCTTCAACACTATTCTGGCGAAAGCGGATTGTCGTATTTAGGACAATTAGTGTTAATGCTTTGGCAGTTTATTAGTGCGGGATGCGGAATTGCTATTGCGGCAGTTGTTTTTATCGCAATGAAAGAAAAAACGTCCGAAAAATTCGGTAATTTTTACCGCTATTTTGTAAGAAGTTGTACCCGAATTTTGTTGCCTTTGGCATTTGCTACTTCCGTTATTTACGTATTCAATGGCGTTCCAATGACGATGGAAGGCAAGGATGTGATGATATCGATGCAAGGAGATTCTGTGCAAGTGAGTCGTGGTCCCGCAGCTGGTTTTATAGCCATAAAGCAGCTGGGAACCAATGGAGGCGGTTTCTTCGGAGCAAATTCAGCTCACCCTTTCGAGAATCCAAGTTATTTAACTAACATCGTTGAAACCGTTTCAATTATGCTAATTCCCATGGCAATGATTTTTGCTTTGGGCTACGTCTTGAAACGGAAGAAATTGGCTTACATTATTTTTGGGGTAATGACCCTAGGATTTTTACTCTTCCTCATACCCTCAATCATCAGTGAAATGAATGGAAATCCAGCCATTGCAAAAATGGGAGTTGTTCAGAACATGGGAAGTATGGAAGGGAAAGAAGTTCGTTTCGGTTCCGCCGCTTCGGCGTATTGGGCGATCAATACAACGGTCACTAGTAATGGTTCGGTCAATGCTATGCACGACAGCCTGACGCCGCTCACGGGCATGTTTGCGATGTTGGGCATGATGGTCAATAGCTTTTACGGCGGGGTGGGTGTTGGCTTTTTGAATTTCTATATTTTCATAATTTTGGCTGTGTTTATTAGTAGTTTGATGGTGGGACGAACGCCAGAATTCTTAGGGAAAAAAGTGGAAGCCAAAGAAATGAAAATTGCCATGATTATTGCCCTTTTGCACCCTTTCCTAATTCTTGCCTCCACCGCTCTATCCAGTTATGTATTTAGCAGTAATCCTTCTGAATATGCCGGTTGGTTAGCCAATCCGGGCAGTCACGGATTTAGTGAAATGTTATACGAATTCACTTCTTCGAGTGCCAATAATGGTAGCGGTTTTGAAGGCTTGGGCGATAATACACCGTTTTGGAATATTGCTTGCGGCTTGGTAATGCTCATGGCTCGTTACATACCAATCATTGGTCCAGTAGCCATTGCGGGAATTTTAGCGGGTAAAAAATTCATTCCTGAAAGTGCAGGAACACTCAAAACGGATACTTCAACTTTTGGTTTAATGATATTTGCGGTGATTGCGATTGTTGCGGCGCTGTCATTTTTCCCAGCTTTAACGCTTGGACCAATTACGGAATATTTTTCGATGAAATAGTTAGTGGTAATTAACTTTTGGCTGCTGGCTTTTGGCTGCTGGCAATTGGCTGTTAGCAATTAGACAAAGAATTTAAGTTAAGAGGTCTCTGCCAACAACAAACAGTCAAAAGCCAACCGCCAAAAGCTAACCGCCAAAAGCCAATAGCCAACCGCCAATAAGCAACCGCCAATAAGCAACAGCTAAAAGCTAACCGGAAATGCAAATAGCAAACTAAAAAACTAAAAAAATGAAAGCTCAAAATACATCATTATTTCAAAAAGCGTTGATTCAAGAGGCATTCAAACAGTCTTTTGTCAAACTCAATCCCAAAATCATGTTTCGTAATCCCGTCATGTTTACGGTTGAAATTGGAACAGCGATTATGTTAGGCGTGTGTGTCTGGATATTATCTGGTGAAACCGCACAGGGTAGCTTTACATATAATTTTATCGTGTTCTTGGTATTATTTTTAACCTTAATTTTTGCCAATTTTGCCGAAGCAATTGCTGAAGCACGGGGAAAAGCACAAGCTGATAGTTTACGGAAAACTCGTGAAGAAACACCCGCAAAATGGATTGAACCAATTGGCGATATGTATGTAAATCATATCAAAATCATCCCTTCTTCACAACTTAAAAAAGGCGATGTCTTTGTTTGCGAAGCGGGCGACACGGTTCCAACGGACGGGGAAATTATAGAAGGATTAGCCACCATTGATGAAAGTGCCATTACGGGAGAGTCTGCCCCCGTCATTCGGGAATCGGGCGGCGATAAAAGTTCAGTTACGGGCGGTACGAAAGTATTATCCGACAAAATTAAAGTTATCGTAACGACCGAACCGGGCGAGAGTTTCTTGGACAAAATGATTGCTTTAGTCGAAGGGGCAAGTCGCCAAAAAACACCCAACGAAATTGCGTTGACGATCCTTTTGGCAGGTTTCACTTTAGTTTTCATCATTGTTACGGTTACGCTCAAGCCATTCGCCGATTACGCTCATACACCCATCACGATTGCCGCTTTCATCTCATTATTCGTCTGTTTAATTCCCACGACCATCGGTGGCTTATTGTCTGCCATCGGTATTGCTGGAATGGATAGAGCCTTGAGAGCAAATGTTATCACAAAAAGTGGCAAAGCCGTAGAAACAGCGGGCGATATTGACGTTTTATTATTGGATAAAACGGGAACAATTACGATCGGAAATAGAAAAGCGACCCATTTTTATCCTGCCAATGGCGTGGACGAAAAGCACTTCATTAATTGCACGGTTTTAAGTTCAATGTCGGACGAAACCCCTGAGGGAAAATCAATCATTGAATTAGCAGGAATTAAGCCCGAAAGTTTAAAAGTAGAAAATCCGAAGTTCATTAAATTTACCGCTGAAACCAGAAGTTCGGGTATTGATTTTGGAAATATTAGAATTAGAAAAGGAGCATCGGATTCGATAAGAAATTTGGCACAGCAAGCAGGTAATCCTTATCCAGAAGAAACTGCTCTGAGCGTAAAAACCATATCCAGTAATGGTGGAACTCCTTTAGTAGTGTCTGAAAATGAAAAAATTATAGGAGTAGTTGAATTACAAGATATTATAAAACCTGGAATTCAAGAACGTTTTGAACGTTTGAGAAAAATGGGTATTAAGACGGTAATGGTTACGGGCGATAATCCTTTGACGGCTAGATTTATTGCTGAAAAAGCAGGCGTTGATGATTTTATTGCGGAGGCAAAACCCGAAGATAAAATGAATTATATAAAGAAAGAACAGCAGGCAGGTAGATTGGTGGCCATGATGGGCGATGGCACAAATGATGCCCCTGCTTTAGCCCAAGCCGATGTGGGTGTTGCGATGAACAGCGGAACGCAAGCGGCGAAAGAAGCGGGAAACATGGTGGATTTGGACAATGACCCCACTAAATTGATTGAAATTGTGGAAATCGGGAAGCAATTATTAATGACACGTGGCACGCTCACAACTTTCTCAATCGCCAATGACGTGGCCAAATACTTTGCCATTATCCCAGCCTTGTTTATTTTAGCGATTCCATCGTTGCAGGGCTTGAATATCATGCATTTGCACAGTCCAGAAAGTGCCATTTTGTCGGCAGTAATTTTCAATGCCATCATTATTCCATTTTTGATACCGTTGGCATTGCGTGGCGTGGAATATAAACCGATTGGTGCAAGTGCTTTACTCCGTAGAAACCTGTTAATTTATGGTTTAGGAGGTGTAATTGTTCCGTTTATCGGGATAAAATTAATAGATATCTTAGTGTCAGTATTTATTTAGCCGAGGCATTAAGCTGTAAGCCTTCCAGAAGCTATGTATGCCTAATGGAATGGCTACCGCTTACAGCACACAACAGCAATAAAATCAAAAAACATGAAAACTAACATTTTTCCAGCCATAAGATTAACCTTATTCTGTGCATTATTCTTTTCAGGAATTTACACAGTCAGTCTATTAGGCATCGCCAAATTTGCGCCAAACGGCGGCAAAGGTGAAACCATTTCTCAAAAAGGTAAAACGTATTACAGTAACATCGGGCAATCATTTACCGAAGATAAATATTTTAATTCTCGGCCATCGGCCGTTGGTTATAATGCCGCAGGATCGGCAGGGAGCAACAAAGGCCCAAGCAATCCCGCTTATTTGGCCGAAGTTCAAAGCAGAATTGATACATTTATGGTGCACAACCCAACGGTTAAAAGAACAGAAATTCCATCAGATTTAGTCACGGCAAGTGGTAGCGGTTTAGACCCAAATATTACCGTTGAAGGTGCCAGAATTCAGATAAAACTGGTAGCCAAAGTTCGCAATATTTCGGAAGAAAAATTATTACAACTCGTTGATAACCAAATAGAAAAACCTTTATTTGGCTTATTGGGAACCTCAAAAATAAATGTGTTAAAATTAAATTTAGCTTTAGAAAATAGTAAATAAATATTAGCACACAGATCACACAGGCACCTAGAAACGCAGATTTTTAAAATTTATAATCAAATGAAACCATTTCAAGCAAATTTTAATAATTTTTTAAAAAATCTGTGAAAATCCGTGTTGTTAGGCAACTGTGTGATTTATGTGCCATCATCGTAACAAGATATTAAAAACATGAAAACTATATTTTTATCCTTATTTACAGTTTTGGCATTGACTGCAAATGCACAAACCGACAGTACAAAATCACCCTTGAAATTTAGTGGATACGTCGAAACTTATTACAGCTATGATTTCGGAAACCCAATTAATCATTTCCGACCAGGATTTGTTTATTCACATAATCGACACAATGAAGTAAGTTTGAATTTAGGATTTATAAAAGCGGCCTACGAAAAGGGCAATGTAAGGGCAAATTTAGCTTTGATGACCGGTAGTTACGCCAATGCAAATCTTGCCGCTGAACCGGGCGTATTGAGGAATATTTATGAAGCAAATATTGGCTTTAAAGTATCAAAAACAAAAACTCTATGGGTCGATGCGGGTATTTTTTCTTCACACATTGGTTTTGAAAGTGCTATTGGCAAGGATTGTTGGAATTTAACCCGAAGTATTTTAGCGGACAATTCTCCATATTTTGAAAGTGGTGTAAAGCTTTCGTATAGTTCTGATGATGGCCAACTATTCCTAAGTGGTTTATTCTTAAACGGTTGGCAACGAATTCAGCGAATTGATGGCAACAGCACACCTGCATTCGGACATCAATTAACGTATAAACCATCGGCACAAATTACCCTAAATAGTAGCTCTTTTATTGGAAGTGATACGCCTGATAGTACTAAAAGAATGAGGTATTTTCACAATTTTTATGGCGTATTTCAATTTAATACAAGGCTTGGATTAATACTCGGATTTGATATCGGAACTCAACAAAAAGCTAAAGGAAGTTCAGAATATGACACCTGGTATTCACCCATTGCAATCTTGAAATATTCTCCAAGTAATAAAGTTAACGTATCCATGAGAGGGGAATATTATGCGGATAAAAATCAGGTAATTATAGCCACCGGTACGCCAAATGGCTTTCAGACTTGGGGATATTCCTTAAATCTGGATTATAATATTGCTGATAATTTGATGTGGCGGATTGAGGGAAGAGGGCTTAATAATAAAGACCAATCCTTCGTAAATGCTGAAAAAAAACCGGGTAACCAGAATTATTTTGTGACCACCTCATTAGCCCTTTCTTTTTAATTATATTTTTTAAATATAAAATAGCAAAACTGAAACGGCAAAATTCCAATTGTCAGTATTGAAACAAAAATCGAATTCTTAAATGTCCGACAAAGACCAAACCGTCCAATATTTCCTTGACCTTATCAAAAAGTCGAAGCAAGGTAAATTCAAAATTTACATCGGGATGAGTGCGGGTGTGGGGAAAAGTTTCAGAATGTTGCAGGAAGCTCATTCACTTTTGCGCAATGGAATTGACGTAAAAATCGGTTTTATTGAAACCCATAACCGTAAAGAAACCCATGATTTGTTGGATGGTTTACCCATAATTCCCCGTCGAAAACTATTTTATAAAGGCAAAGAATTGGAAGAAATGGATGTACAGGCCATTATCAATGCCCGTCCCGAAGTAGTAATCGTGGATGAATTGGCTCATTCCAATATTGAAGGCAGCAAAAACGAAAAACGTTGGCAGGATGTAATGGACATTATTGCAGCGGGCATAAATGTTATTAGTGCGGTTAATATTCAGCACATTGAGAGTTTAAATGAAGAAGTGAAAATCATCACGGGCATCGAAGTAAAAGAGCGCATTCCCGACAGTGTACTCACCCAAGCCGACGAAGTTGTCAATATCGATTTAACGTCCGATGAACTAATAACCCGACTGAAGGAAGGCAAAATCTATACGCCCGATAAAATTGAAATTTCGCTCAAAAATTTCTTTAAAAGCGACCAGATACTTCAATTGCGTAAGTTAGCATTGAAGGAGGTCGCCTCGCAAGTAGTAAGGAAAGTAGAAGCAGAAGTAAGCCGACCAAATACCTTGAAACACGAACGATTTTTGGCTTGTATTAGTAGTAACGATCATACTGCCAAAGTTGTGATTAGAAAAACTGCCAGATTAGCCAATTATTTCAATAGCAAATGGTACGTTTTATACGTACAGAAACCTTCTGAAAGTTCCGATAAAATTGCGCTGGATAAACAAAGACATTTGATTAATAACTTTAAATTAGCTACCGAATTGGGTGCTGAAATTGTTAAGATTGAAAGCCCGAATATTGCAAAAACCATTATCGAGCAAGCAGAATTAAGGGGGATTTCTACCGTTTGCATGGGTAAACCACATTTTAATTTGATAAAAATTATCTTGGCAACCAGTAGCTTTAATGAACTGTTGAATAAATTATCCTCAAATAATATTGACCTAATTATTTTATCCTAAAAAATTTACTTCAATTACGTTTTTACCATATTACGATGAAAATTAAAACTAAATTAACCTTGGGTGTAGGGCTTCTATTCTTGATGATTATTTTGCTGAGTGTCATTGGGGCGGCGTACATTAATGCCTTAAAAAGCGACACCGAAAATATCTTAGTTGCCAACTATAAATCATTGGAATTTTCAAGTAAAATGCTCTTGGCACTTGAAGAAAATTCTAATAAATCGTTGAAAGAATTTGGGGAAAATTTGAAAAAACAAGAACACAATATTTCTGAAATTGGCGAAAAAGAAGCAACTCAAAACTTGAAAGTTTATTTTATTCAATTTTCCAAAAATCAGTCCGATTTCAAGATTCATCAATTTATTCGAAAAGAAATTTTTAAAATTATGGACATGAATATGCAAGCCATTCAGCGGAAAAGTGAATTTGCCAAACGAACTGCGGAAGTCGCAACGCTCAGAATTGCCTTGGCGGGGGTGGTCTGTTTCCTAATTGCGTTTACTTTGTTGATAAATTTACCTTCCAATATTGCCAATCCCATCAAAGAGTTAGCAGAAAGCATTAAACAAATTGCTGCTAGAAATTATTCCCAAAGAGTCCATTTTGAGAGCAATAACGAATTTGGCGAATTGGCTACTTCTTTCAATACGATGGCGGAAAAATTGGAAGAATATAATGACAGTAATTTGGCAACGCTGATGATTGAAAAAAAGCGAATTGAAGCCCTCATCGGCAATATGCATGACCCCGTAATTGGCTTGGATGAAAACATGAAAATCCTTTTTGTGAACGAAGAAGCCACCAAAACCGTGGGCTTGCCTGCAACGGAAATGGTCGGCGAATTTGCCCAAAACCTCGCTATTCGTAATGATTTACTACGCTCATTAATGCTGGATATTCAGGTAACACAAAGTATTAGTGGAAAAGAAAAAACGAAAACGGTAAAGATATTTGCCAATGGAAAGGAGAGTTATTTTGAAAAAGAAACGGATACTATTTCTATTATCCCCACCGGCGAGCAATTTAAAAAAACGATTGGTTTTGTCGTAATTCTTCGGAATATTACTGAGTATAAAGAGTTAGATTTTGCCAAAACAAACTTCATTGCAACCGTGTCACACGAGTTTAAAACCCCAATTGCTTCGATAAAAATGAGTTTGCAATTGCTTGAAAACGAAAGGGTCGGTATCTTAAACGAAGAGCAAAAAAATTTGATTGAAAGTATTAAAGAAGATACTAATAGACTACTAAACACCACGAGTGAACTACTTAATATCACGCAGGTAGAAACAGGAAATATTCAGCTTGCCATCGTTTCAACTGATCCAAAAGCCATTTTGATGTATGCGGTTAATGCCAACAAAACCCAAGCCGAACAAAAAAAAATTCAGCTAAAAATTGACACTCCAGAAAAACTCCCGCAGGTCTTAGCCGATAGTGAAAAAACGGCATGGGTTTTGATAAATTTAATCTCCAACGCCATTCGTTATTCACACGATAATTCGATTATTTTTCTAAATATCATCGTAGAAAATCAGCACCTTAAGTTTGTGGTAAGGGACATGGGACAAGGCATTGCACCACAATATAAAGACAAAGTTTTTGACCGATATTTCCGTGTACCAGGCACTAAAAAAGAAGGAACTGGACTAGGCCTTGCCATCAGCAAAGAATTCATCGAGGCCCAGGGCGGACAGATCTCGGTGGAAAGCGATTTTGGAGCTGGGAGTGTATTTACAGTGCAGTTGAATCGGGGGTAGCAGAATTATTTTAAGTGTATCATAAATTTATATTTGAGTCTATGAAACATATAAAGTCTTCAAAAAAGGATTAATTTTGTTTATGGATAAACTTGAAAAAGATAAAATAAAAAAGCTATTTTTAGAAAAACTAAAAGTATTTGCCAGTACACTTAATGACTATGTGACAACACCCGATAGTCAGTGGACTATCAAAGGGTTCATTGATGTTTTCGAGAATATATACACTATTTCTAACGATACTAAAATTGTCT
>Ga0114959_10004424_pt1 | contig 10789 bp, 14 predicted proteins | sample C_130625_EF_Meta_FD_87317 | JGI IMG/M metagenome (GOLD analysis project Ga0114959, IMG submission 87317) | Freshwater microbial communities from Lake Croche, Canada to study carbon cycling - C_130625_EF_MetaG | ecosystem: Environmental > Aquatic > Freshwater > Lake | place: Lake Croche, Canada...
AAGATAATTATTAATAAATTCTCCATCAATATTTCTTACTCCAAACTTTTCATTAAAATCTTTTGTTAATATTAGATTATTATCCTTTAATTTATGATAATTTAATAAATAGTATTCTAAATATTTGTTTATCATATATGAATTTTTTTCAGATCCAATAATATTATTATTATCTGTTTTAAAAAAATTATATTTTAATAAATGAAAAATATTCGAAATAAATAATACATTTATATCAACATATATTCCTCCTATTTCTTTTAATTTTTTAAATATAAATATATCAGTTGTTAAATAATCTTTTTTATTTATTTTTTCAAATATAATTATATTTTTATTAAACATAGATTTAAAACTAGTATTTGTATCATTTAAGTAGTATATAAATATTTTTTCTGGATTATTTAATTTAAATATAGATTCAATATTAAAATATTGATAAATATTATTCTTTTTTTCATCATATATAACATGAAAAATATTAGGAATAATATCTTTTTTATTTAAACTCATAATTTATATAATAAAATTTTTTTACTAAAAATGCGTAAAATTTTTTATAACAATGTGGGAAAATACAGCGGTTTTTGGGTCCGGTATAAACTATTTGTTACCATTCTTGACCCAAGATTTTTAGTTACTTAGGCTTCTTCTTTCGAAGAACATGGCGCGGGTTTGAGCAAAGATGCGTGAAAGTAAGAACTCTCGCGATCAACATACCATCAGAGAATTCCTCAAAAGTCTCATTGGACTTCTGTGGAATCATCCTAGCCGCTGTCAGACACTTGTTCTGACATTTTCGCAAAGGTATCAGGCTAGATTTTGCAAGCATGATATAGCGAGAATCAGAAGTTTCGTAATAAAGCTTCATTTTTCAGGAAGTTTTGACTTTTTGGTTGAGTCGGGGAGTAATTATAATAATATAAAATATTTTTTGAAATTTTAGCTGTCATTTTTTTTAGAATAGATTGCAGAAATGGCTTTCAAACATAATTCGTAAATCTCTGGATTCTCAGAGTAATCCGTCATTATACACCTAATTTCATGCATTGCCCCAATAGAAATTAATTTTCTTTGATTTTCAGGACATGCATTTGAAAGTGTAATAATTGCATTTAATGCTGCAATTTTAACAGGTAAATCATCAGGAATATGTGGCAGTGGTGGTGGAGGAGGTAGAATTAGTTCTTCAATTTCTTCTTCCTCCATTGTACCTTCCATTGCACTTTTAACTGTAATATAAAAAAAATATATTTGAAAAATTATTTATCATTTTTTTTTATAAATAAGATACATTGAATGATAGAAAAAAGACTTTAAATTACGTGAAGTCATTCGGTTCTTTTCCATTATTTATAGATAAGATGCAATGCACCGTACTATACCATCATTCGAAAAAACATTAGCTCTACGAAGAGCAATTATTCTTTCTTCTTGATTAGTAGAACCTATTATTGTTCGGTCTTCCCTAGACGTGTTACTTTTCAGGGTACGATATCCACTGCATACTAGCATCATAAGAAAAGACTTTCTTATGGACCAGTTAAGATATTTAAAAGTAGCTTCTTTGAGAAATAAAACATCATTTTGTTTTTCTTCATTATTTAAACTACTAAAAAAACCATAATATAAATATGCTGATGTAGCCCCTCTTTATCTATAATTTCAATGGAATCTAAATTTGGTAGTCTAGAATAATATAATTTCATCAAATCAATATCATCACAATGATTTTCTTGTTCAATATATCAATTTTTATAAATAATAAGTAATGGATAATTATAGTCTATACTTCTTGCAAAAAAGACTGACAAGAGTAGTATAGAATATGATTCCATGGACATAAACATTTTTTATCAATTTGAATATTAATAACCGGAAGTGGTTCTTTACTATGTTGAGATAAAAAGTGAATAAGATCACGGTGATTCCACTCTTTTGCAATATTCAATGCTGTTTTACCAAATTTATTTGTAGAATTTATGTCAAGTCCTTTTTCTAAAAGGAATTTAATAATATCTACACGTCCATAACTTGCAGCAATGTGCAATAAATTGTTGTATGTACCATCTCTTTTATGAAGATAGTTAATATTAGCACCATTTTTTAGAAAATATTTGATAAGTTTCAAATACCCAAAGCCGGAACTAATATACAAAGCCTGATTTAAAAATGGATGAAGAAATTCTTTTGAATCATCATATAATTCTTCAGCTTTTTGAGGGTCGTTTTTTTTAATAAAGTTGAAAAAAGTATCCCTAAGATCTACCAAAAAATCACTGTCAATATCAGTATTAGATCTTTTCCATCGTTGAGTTTTCATTCTACCATACATTAAAAGTATTTACAACAACTATAAGAAGAGTATTGTAGTATAAAGTATATGATTATTTAAAAATCTACAGAAAATATCTATCATTTTTTTTATAATTTTTATTTTTAATTTTATTTTAACGAAATATAATAAAATATATTTATTATATTTAATGAACAGATGTTCTATAGTAAAAGTACATATTTTACATTCTGCAAAATCTGAATATGTAGAACAAAAAACTATGAATATCGAATTACAAGAAAAGATTGGAGAAGGATCATACGGCATCGTGTTTTTAATGAAGAATAAGCATGTAATAAAGATTTTTAAGAATTCTGTTTTGAATAAAACAGTTTTAGTAGAAAGTGACTCATTATTACCACTTAAAAATGAAAATAGAGAATTAATGTTTTTTTTGAACTATATTAAAGAAAAAACAAAGAAAAATATGATAATTGATATATATGCAATAGGTGTACTAAAAGATATATTAAAATATAATAATGAAACAGTATATAAAAATAATTATTTTATAATACTACCTTTTTGTATACCTTTTTATAAAATGTTTTCTATTTGGAATAAACCATTAATAAATACTAAAAATGGATTTCTATTTACATTAACAGTTATGAAAAGACTATTAGATATATCATTATTTCTTGAGAAAAAATACAATTTAATTAATTTAGACTTTAAATTTGATAATTATATGTTTACTGACAAAAAAGAAAATATAAAAAAACTAACTTTATTAGATTTTAGTATTGTTAAAAAAAAATATAAGAAAAAGTATGATTTTTACAAGAAATATTTTATATGGCCAAATAATAAAAAAGATTTTTTATTAGAAAATATTCCATCTTATTCTATTTGTATAAATGGATTAGAACTATTATTTGGAATAGACAAAATTATTAATTTATTTCAAGAAAAGTATCTTGAAAATTATTTAAAAATTATAAAATCAAAGAATAAAAATATATATAATATATTCTATCAAGGATTATTTGCATTTATTAATAGTGAAAAATTATTATTAATGATAAACGAAGAAGTTAAATAAAAATTTAATTTAATACAATACCAAGAATCCTCTGATATAAAAGTAATCCAGCATCTTGTATTGGTAATATATAAGCAAAAGTATTTCCAATATTATTATGAGAATGCCATAAACCAGGTGGTGTAATAAACATTCCTCCTTCCGACCAGTTTACTTTTATTGGATTTATAATATTTCCATTTTCATCTAATTCTTCGCCAATTAATGTATATATATTTTCACTATCACTACATTTTATACATAAATCAAGTGCAACTGAATTATGTTTATGAGGACGTTGTACTGTATTTGGAGGTAATTCATTATATAAAGCCCATAATACAGGTGTTATTGTATTAACACCAATTTTATTAGTATCTTTATTACTTAATAATATTCCTTTTCTATTATTTTTAGGATTTGATAAATTATGTAAATTTTTTATTAAAAATTCATTTGTATAAATAGCTGTCTTAAAAATTTTTTTAACAGATTTATTTCCTAAATAATTAACTAATGGACTATCATTTATATAATAAATTTGTAATTCTTCACTCTTATTTTTTATAATCAAAGAATCAAATAATGGTGTAATTAATATATCTCCCTTATTTACTGAAAATAATTCATTATCAATAACTAATTCAGACTCACCTTTTAATATGTAAAATAAGTGTGATGTTGCATTAGAAAAATTATTATTGACATCATTTTTTAAGTAAAAATTTTCTTTAGTATTTAATCTAATAAAACTTGCTAATAAATTTGGAGTAGTAGATTTATGTTCTACATTAAATAATTCTGAAAAATCAATAAATGTTATTCCATAATCACAATCAACTATATTTTTTTCAAAAAATGATATATTATTTAATATAGGATTTACATTTTTTTCATATTCATATGCAAATATATAATCTTCCATTATTATTATTAATATAGAAAAAATATTTCATCCAAAAATAGAAGTAATTTTATTTATTAAAGAATTAGATCTATCAACAGTTAATTCTTCAATTATTTGATTCTTTTTATTTGATTCTTTTTTAAAAGAAAGTGAATTTAAATTTATATTATAAATATGTAATATATTTTCTATTTTGTTAGGAACAGATATATTGTATTCTTCAAACAACATTTTTTTAATTGGAAAAATATCATAAAAATTAAATTTTATTATTTTATGATTCATTGAATAGTATTCAATTGCATTATCATTTGTATTAAATAGATAAATATAAATAAAAGATGTAATATTATCGAAGAATCTAGATGATATTTTAATAAATATATTATTATTATCATTATTATTAATATCAAAAACACTTAGATCATAATAGTTTTTTTTTTTAATATCATAATAGGTAATTTTATTACCATCATTTATTATATCATCTTTTATTTTAATTATTTTATAAATATAATTTTTATTAATACCAATTTCTAATAATGAACTAAATATATTAATTCCATTAAAAACATGTTGACCTAAAAGAGTATCTCCTAAAATACAATATTCAATAGAATGATAATCAAATAAATCATTAACATATTTTAATAAATATTTATTAGAAACTAATATTTTTTCATTTTCATGTTCTCTATTTATTTTTAAATGATCCCCTAAGAGAATTTCATGTTCTATTCCATTTAATTGATAATTATATTTATTTAATTCAAACATTATATAAAAATAATAAAGAATAATTAAATAAGAATAAAACTTAAAAAATATATATATGTAATAAGTAACATGTTTTCACACCCCGAATTTACAAAAAAAACAAGGACAAATAATAACTTATTAGGAAGAAATTTAGATAATAATAATAATTTTTTAAGACCAGTCTTATCAAATACATCTGTTCCTCTAGTATATAATCATGATCATTATATGGTTGATAAATATGCAACTGCATTTGATATTGAAAGAAGTTTTATTCCAACTCGAAATAGTGGAGATTTAATTGATAATAATAAAAAAACATCTTATTCAACACAAATGGAAAAAAATAGAAAAATAAATAATTCAGACCCAAATAATTATTATAATAATTCTAGTCTATTAATGAATGGATCAGGTCAAGGAATGCCAGTTCAAACAAGACCTATGGGAGCAAGACCTGGTCAAGGAATGCAAAGTTATGCGACGCAAAATTATGCGACGCAAAGTCAAGCAATTCAAGGTTATGCGAATCAAAGCCAAACAAGATCTGTTAGAGCACGACCAGTTCAAGAATCTATTCAAAATAATAGTTTTTTAAGTTTTAATCAATTTCAACCTCCTCAATTAAGAGATGATTTAGAAGTTAATAATTTTTTAACAAGAAATCCAGTTAATAGTAGAAGAGATGCAATGGAAAAATTAAGAAATACTGAAAGAAAAAGTTTTATTAATGATCAAGGAGGATTAATGAATAATTTTGTTGATTTTAATTTAGAAAATACAAGAAAAGATAAGAAAGAAATTAATACAGCTAATTATGTTCCTATGCCAAGAACATTAGCTATACCTAAAGAGAATGTCTAAAATAAGAAAACTTACTGGCTTCAACTACTCTTATAAATCCTTTTCTCATTTATTTTTAACAAATATATCAAGAATAAATTACTTATTATATTATTAATTACAATAAAAAATATTTATTATAATTAGTATGGACATCGTTCAAAAAAATAAAAAAAAAAAATATAAAGAAAAATTCAGAGATATTAACAAAAATGAATATAATATAGATTCATTTAATAATTTGCATTTTATAAAAAAAGAAGACAACTTTGATATAAAAAAAAATCAATTATTTTCAAATAAATATCCACCTTTTGAATTAGTCGAAAAAATAATAAATACATTATTAAGCATTGATTTAAATGATAAAATATTATATACTTTTTCAAGAAAAATATTGGAAACTAAAAATATAAAGGATAAAATAAATGAATTCATTCCTGAATTAAAAAAGTATTATTTAAAATGTAAGCACAAAAAATATTTAGAAAATATAGATGAAAAAAAAGTAATTACTATTTTTCGTCAAATTTTGCGACCATATGATTATATGATTAAAGCTAGTGAAAAATATGAAAATGGAAATAAATATTTATTATATTTAATTGAAAAACCTAAAGTTATTATATTAAAAAAAATAAATTCTATAATTAATTTTGATTAAAAATTTTTATAGATTAATAATATATAATGAATAGCAATCAAATAATTAATAAAAGAGTTAATATTCCTGTTAATGAAAGAAATAATAATATAGTTAATCAAAGAGTTAATATTCCTGTTAATTTAAATAGAAATAATAATCTAGTTAATCAAAGAGTAAATAGAAATAATAATCTAGTTAACAAAAGAAATAGTTCTACTGGAGAATATGAAGTTGAACAACCTATGGAACAAACTATGGAACAAGCTATGGAAGAAGCTATTGTAGAACAACCTATGGAACAATCTGTAGAACAATCATTAATAAATAATTTATTAAATAATACAATATCAGATCGTACAAAATACCATTTTTTCATTGGTAATATTTTTACAAATACTAAACAAATACAAGAATTAGTCAATCTCAAAAAGAATTTGAAAAAAAAATTAAAATATTCATATGGAATAAATGAATATCATTCTAATTATCAATTATCAACTAATTTAATTTACTTAGGATATTTTACAACTTCAATTGCAAAAGAATATATGAGCAATGTCTTTACAAATTTATTAACTGCTTTATGTGAATCACCAAATATTAAACCATTAATTTGTGAATATCTTGGTTATAAAATTAAAGATGATAAAAAATATTATAAAATAAGCATTGAATTTGATGATTCTAAAAATATTTTATCAAAAGTTATTATTCCTTATTTATATGAAAGTGGAATTACCCCAGTTTATAATAAAAAAAATTATCAAAAACCCGAAATTGATTTAATATATTTTAAAAAAGAAGATATGCGCAATAAGATTAGTCTTTCTATAAATTTACCAAAAAATAAATTTATGTTAAGTAGTTTATCACTTATTAGAGGATTACCAACAAAGACCAGATCAGGCACACCATCAACACATAATCAAATGAATTTGGAAGAAGTAAGTGGTTTTACATATAAATTTTCACAATAATATATTTTTATAAAGTATTCAAGAAAATTATTTTTATTATAAATAATTTATAATAAAATTTTAAAAATAATTTATAATATATATTATATATGCGTAAGAATAACAAATTGATATTACTATATTTAATTTTATTTGCAATTATAATTTTTATTATTTATTTATTTTCAAATAATATAGAAAATTTTGCAGCTTCTAAAGCTGCTCCAGCTGCTAAAGCTGCTCCTGCTGCTAAAGCTGCTCCTGCTGCACCTGCACCTGCACCTGCAGCACCTATAAAAACAACTCCTTCATCAGTTATGTGTTCATATGAATCTAAATGGGATGGTACAGATTGTGTAATAAAAGAAGATTATAAAATACCAGAGTGTCCAGGTACTATTGAATACGATAAAGATAAGGAGGATGATGTATGTAAATTTATTTTTCCCCCTTGTCCAGAAGGATCTATAAAAAGTGATAATTACGAGTTAGATAATTTTAAAGGATGTTTATATAAAACTGATTGCAATCCAGAAGAAAGAGTTAGTGATAATAAATGTGTTGTTGATCCAAAGAGAGGAAAGTGTGATACTAAAAATGGATATTTTTTAAATAATAAATTAGAATGTGAAAGAAAAAATAAATATGCATGTAATGAAAAAATTTTTTTAGATAAACGTGGTATGTGTGGAACTTCTACTATGTGCCCTGAAAATAAGGGTTTTTATTTAGAGGGTGATACAGGTGATAAATGTGTAAAAAAGATGTGTCCATATGGATTTACATTAAATAATAATAAAACTAAATGTATACAATCTCCTGTTCACCCCAGAGAATGTATAAAAAACTCTAAATTTGATGGAGAAGATTGTGTACTAACAGATCCATATGAATTAAAGAATTGTACAAATAATGATCTTTGGGATTGTATAACTGACCCAATATGTCCTAATGGAACTACTTTTGATAAAAATTTGTTTTCAAAAATTCCTCCTCGATTTTCTCATTACGATGAGGAAAAATATTTATGTTCAATGAAAATGCCATCTACAAATAAATGTCCAGATGGTGATTATAAAAAAGATGGTAGTAATTGTTTAACTAGAGTTATTTGTCCAGAAGATAGTAAATTTAATTTTGATACTGGTAAGTGTGATGGACATACTTGCCCTGGTCAATTTTATTTAAATAATGATAGAAATAAATGTATTTATAACGTAATGTCGTGTAGAGAGAATGAAGGATATGACACAGATGAAAATAATAATACAGTATGTAGACCTCGAATTATAAGATCATGAAACTAAATGTACTTTATGTAAAATAATGAGTAGATCTAATAATTTTACTGTAAATTATAAAATTAAATTAAGATTTTTTAATAATTTAAATAAAAAATTAAATAGTACATAATATATATAAATATGGAATCTCATTTTTGGCTTCATTTATTACATGTATTTATTATTGGCGGTCTACTTTTATATATTGGAATAAAAAAGACAAGTATTCCTACTTTTTTATATAATCCATTGATTATATTCGGAATTTTTATTATTTTATATCATTCATATAAAATTTATAAAAAAATAACCAAAAATATAAATCCCTGGATAAATTGGATTCATGTTTTAATTATTGCACCATTATTAATCTATATTGGTATAAATAAAGAAAAAACAAATAAACTTTATTTTGAAATAATTCTAATGATTGCATTTGCTACAATTGGATATCATGGATATTATTTACTTTAGCTTAAATATATATACATTCTCCTTCCATCCTATTTTATATAAAAAACTTTATATAAAATGATTTCTACTAACTAATATATTAAAATGAATTTACAAAATCTACTACACGAGATTTTCTTACGTACACCTGATAATTTATTTGATGAATTTATTAAAGAATGCCAAAAAATATATGAAAAACCGGCACATAATTTTGCAGAAACGCGAAAAAGAGACAATAAAAAAATAAGAGGAGATGTATTTGAAGATTTTTGCGTATTATATTTGAAAAATAATTATCAAAATGTATGGTTATTAAAAGATGTTCCCTCCGAAATTTTAGAAAAACTTCATATGAAAAGAAGAGATATGGGAATTGATATTGTAATAGAAACAGGAGATAATAAATATATTGCGGTTCAATGTAAGTATAAAAAAGAAACTAGTTTTAGAAAAAATATTTTATCATGGAAATCATTATCTACTTTTTATGCATTATGTTTAAGAACTGGACCATGGGAAAAATATATTGTTATGACAAATTGTATTTATACAAGGCATCAAGGAATTAAAACAGAAAAAGATGTTTCTATTTGCCTAAAAACATTTCAGAATATTACGAAAGACGAATGGTTGAAAATGTGTTCAGTAAATGGGCAATCACTCATAGATTCTACTTTAGAAGAAGATATAAAAAATAGTAAGAATGAAAATGATACTAAACAAAATAATGAAAAAGAAAGTATAAGAAATTTAAGATTAAAGTTTTATGAAAAAAAATAGTATAATATAGTATAATAATAATGGAACGAATAAATAAATGTTTAGAAAATCCACAATTTTGGCAATTTGTTAGAAAATTACAATTAGCTAATCCAAATGTGACTATGACTCCTCAACAGCGTTTTGAATTATGTAAATATATGAGCGGACAGCCATTTGATAGAAATATTTTAGCACCTTTTATTAAATAAAATATTATTATATAATATATGGAAAATAATAATAATAATAACAAACCTTTTAAAAATACACCATGTAATACAAATGCACAATTCTGGTATTATACAAATCGTGTTCAACATATAAAGAATGAAAAAAATCCAATAATCAAAGCTGCTATGTTAAAAGCATTAATTAAATATATGAATGGAAATGGAAGAAATATTTTAGATAATTAAGTATTATATCTTGAATATTTAAAATGCCAACTTTTTAATATATAACCAGTTATATATTAAAATCTATACTTTTCTTACACTCAAATATTGAATATTTTTTGTTAAGTAAAATTGGAATTTTAAATGTAAAAATTATATTAATAAATTTTCTTATTTACGAGGATTAGGAGAAAGAGTTACACTATAAAGAGTAGTGCGCTGAGGAGTAGTTTGCATAGGAGTAGTTTGCATAGGAGTAGTTCGCATAGGAGTAGTTTGCATAGGAGTAGTGCGCTGAGGAGTAGTTTGCATAGGAGTAGTTCGCATAGGAGTAGTTTGCATAGGAGTAGTTCGCATAGGAGTAGTTTGCATAGGAGTAGTTCGCATAGGAGTAGTTTGCATAGGAGTAGTTCGCATAGG
>Ga0114959_10004427_pt1 | contig 10783 bp, 10 predicted proteins | sample C_130625_EF_Meta_FD_87317 | JGI IMG/M metagenome (GOLD analysis project Ga0114959, IMG submission 87317) | Freshwater microbial communities from Lake Croche, Canada to study carbon cycling - C_130625_EF_MetaG | ecosystem: Environmental > Aquatic > Freshwater > Lake | place: Lake Croche, Canada...
GTTACAACTGCAGTGCGTAATCCAAAACACTTTCTTAGCCCCCTCGCGACGTTGTATTCACCGCCACCTTCCCACACATCAAAAGATCGAGCGTTACGTATGCGGCCAGGTCCAGGATCGAGCCGGAGCATGACTTCGCCTAGTGATAGAGCATCAAATTTTGTTTCTCCCGGAACTTTAATTTTTAGCATGCGTTCCTTCCTTAATCTGGCGCACCGCTTCAACAGCTTGGGTAGTCAATTGGGTTATCGCTTCGTAATCACCTTGATCTACTAATGCTTGAGGCACCATCCAGCTGCCACCTACTGCAGCTACCTTCTTTGATTGCAAATACTCAGGAAGCAACTTAAGGTCAATTCCACCTGTAGGAATAAAACGAAGATCTTTAAATGGCGCTGACATAGAATTTAATGTTTTGATTCCTCCTAGAGCTTCAGCGGGAAAGAATTTCAAAACCTTTAATCCGAGTGAAAGCCCACGTGAAATTTCTGATGGTGTGGCTACACCTGGGTGATAAGACATACCTGCGTCAATTGCTATTTCTGCAACTTCAGTGAGCAGCCCAGGAGATACGGCAAAATCTGCACCTAAATCAATTGTCTTCCGCATGTTTTCAACTGAGTTGATAGAACCCACTCCAAGGCAAAGACCTTCTATTTTGCGAAGCTCTCGATATGAATCCCAACTCGATTCCGTCCGCAACGTTAATTCAACGACGGGAAGACCTGCAGCTAAGAGCGCTTGCCCAACACCTTTGGCGCAAGACGGTTTGTCTATCACCAATACAGGAATTACCCCAAAATCCAAATAGTTGGCCATTTTAATTCTTCATCAGACCTTCAACTCGCGCCACACCAAATCAGGAATGCTCCAAGTGAGGAAATCAACGTTCCCCTTTGACTGAGTTGCATTGCGTGCCCCAATTCCAACTGAACTAATGGCAGGGTGTCTTAGAGGAAACTGAACTGCCGCCGCTTGAAGTGGTATGTCATGGTGTGCAAAGGTATCCCTGAATTCAATGGCAGTGTTGATCTCAACATCTGTCGCAGCCCGCCAGTCATAGTAGGCGCCGGGTCGAGGGTCAGCCAGCAGTCCGCTGCCATAAACTCCGACAGCTACCACGTCGACGCTCATCTCCAGACAAAGAGGAAGCAGAGAGTCGGCCGCGGAGCGGTCCATCAAGGTGTACCGACCGGCCAGCATGATTTCATCCAGAGTTGTTTCGCGCAGGATTCGCTCCAAGGCGGGCACATTACTCATACCAGCTCCCGCCTTTGAGATTAGGCCCTCCTCGCGCAACTTGGCGAGCGCGGGATAGCCTTCCGCAATCGCCTGGTCTAGGTGATCATCAGGATCATGTAAGTAGAGTGTGTCGATTCGATCGAGGCCGAGTCGATTCAGGCTGTCTTCGAAAGATCGAAGAATCCCGTCACGACTAAAGTCAAAGACTCGAATATTGGAGTCACCACCGAAGAAATATGGATCGTGCAAGTCGCCCTCAGCAGGGACCAATAGACGTCCGACCTTGGTTGACAATGTATATGAGTCGCGTGGGAACTGCGATAAGAATGCCCCAACCCGCCGCTCCGATAATCCGGCACCATAGTGTGGCGCTGTATCAAAGTGCCGAATGCCCAGGCTCCAAGCGGTCTCAAGTGCTCCATATGCAGTCTCATCATCAACTGCCGAGTAGAGCCCGCCGAGCTGGCTCGTACCTTGTACGAAATTATCAAGCCATTTCTCAGGCACTAGCGATCCCTACCTTCCTTTTTCGTGAATAGGGGAGGGCATGGCACGCTCACAGAACTTCCAGAAAGAAAACTAAAGCTGATGCTTGACATCCTACCTATCCCACCAATACTGTCCATATATTACATGACATCCTACCTATCCTACCAATAGGATGGCAAGTAATAGCAACTAAATAGATTGCACTGCCCTTAGTCACGGTCCTCATAGATTTAGTAACTTGGTCAGCCAACGACAATATACAGAGAGCGGAAAGATATTATGAATAAAAAATTAATTGGGATAGCTACTAGTTTTGCAATGGTGTCCGCGCTGCTTCTGGGTTCATCTGCCCATTCAGCTTCTGCGGCTCCAAAGGTATGCGGCGGCACATACGAGTACGTGACAATGCTTTCAAGCATTGACTACTTCACTGATGCGAAGAACGGCCTTAAGGCAGCTGAGAAAGATTTCGGTGTAAAAACCAAGTTCTCAGGACCTACCGAAAACGACATCAATGGTCTGCTTCAGTCAATTGATCAGGCCATCGCGCGCAAGCCGGCTGGCCTGATTCTTCTAGGGTGGGGCACTGCTCTGATTCCTTCTATCAAGAAGGCTCAAGCAGCAGGCATTCCTGTGGCACTCGTTAACACTGACTTCCCGGAGTCGGGTCGAGCAGCCTTTGTTGGTGCAAACAACACCGCATGGGGTTTCACAATGGGCTTGACGATTAAGGATGCAGTTGGCGCAACAAGCAACATCATGGTTGTTCGTGACCCAGGTCTATCGAACGTTGCCGAACGATTTGCTGGACTAAAGTCTGCAATCTCGACTGTGCCTGGCCTAAAGATTGTCGCCGATGTTAATGATGGATCAGATACTGCAAAGGCAACGCAGGCAGTTACTGCTGCTTTGCTCGCGCATCCTGAAGTTAACACTGTCGTCGCTCTGACCGGCGTTGGCGGACCAGCAGCTGTCACTGCAATTCGCGAGGCGGGCTTGACCGGAAAGGTTAAAGTGTTTGCGGTTAACCGTGACGCGGCAATCATAAAGGGCGTTGCAGACGGCAGTATTACTGCTGCCTTTGCTGAGCACCCTCAAGTCGAGGCCTATCAATCCATTTCTATGCTCCAGCAGCAGAAGTGTGGATCTCTTAATATAAGTAATAACGATAAAATCGCTAAAATCAGTTCACTCCCTAACGGGGTTGACGCGGGTGTTACTGCCATTACAAAGGCGAACGCTTCACAGTTCATTCGAAAGGGCTAAACCCCTGTGGTTGGGTCTGGTACTCACATTCGCGAGTTGCCGGGCCCAACCCCATTCGAGGTTTTTAAAGAGAAAACCACCACAATTGACTAAGATTTAAAACAGTTCCTTCGAAAGAGAAAACCCAAGTGGTTGGGTTTGGTACTCACATTCGGGAGTTACCGGGCCTAAACCCATTCGAGATTTAACAAGGGAAAGCCGTCACAATTGACTACTTTTAATCACGACACGCTCTTAGGGGTTCATGAAATCACCAAGAAGTTCGGAGCAGTAAATGCACTCCGTGGCGTCACAATCCAATTTGCAAAGGGTGAAATCCATGCAATCGTGGGCGAGAATGGTGCCGGCAAAAGCACGCTGATGAACATCTTGGCTGGGATGCATCAGCCAGATTCTGGCTTGATTGAGTTTGAAGGCAAGCCGGTCAATCTCATTGGACCGGGAGCGGCAGTTGAGCTTGGTATAGGTATTGCTTTCCAAGAACTCAGCCTCTTTCAAAACCTCACAGTAGCCGAGGTTATTTTTGGTCAGAATGCTGCAGGTGGACTTCTGCTCAATCGCGCGAAGATGATCCAGTTAACAAAGAAGCTCATCATCGATAGCGGTTTCGAGGGGTTTGGTATTGAACCCAATAGCCAAATTGGTTCACTCTCTATCGGCCTGCAACAGCAGGTAGAGATTCTGAAATCTTTGTCGGCTGAACCACGGTTACTCATCCTTGACGAGCCCACTTCTTCCCTGAGCGGCAAGCAAGCCCAAGAACTTTTCCGAACCATTAAGCGCTTGAGTAAAGCGGGCCTTTCAGTCGTTTACATTTCACACCATCTGCACGAGGTCTTTGAAGTTGCAAACAGAGTAACTGTTCTCAAAGACGGGCAGGTGGTGGCAACTCATCTCACTAAGGACGTCACCGAAGAAGACTTGGTTCGTGAAATGGTGGGGCGCACATTAGAGCGCAAATTCACTGGCGGCAAGTCATCAAAGCACGAAGGGGAATACGCGTTAGAGGTTCAGGATCTCAAGAAGGAGCCGAGCGTTTCCGACTTCAGTATTCAAGTTCGCCAAGGTGAGATTGTCGGCCTTGCCGGACTTGTTGGTGCTGGTAGAACTGAGGCGCTGCGCCTCATTGCGGGCCTAGACCGTGCGGAGTCTGGATCTGTGAAAGTTGCAGGTAAGTCACTCAAAATTGGAAATGTTACTGGAGCGATACGTCAAGGTCTTGTCTATGTAACAGAAGATCGACGTTCAGATGGACTCTTCCTACAGAAGATGATTTGGGAGAATTTGCGTTCACGCGATATCGCGGGGACTTTTTCCAGCGAGCGAGTTAATCTGCAGCAGGCTCGGGAACGAGCTTGCACAGATATCAAGCATTTCGGGGTGGTCACCGCAAGCGAAGAACAGTTTGTTAGCCACCTTTCGGGGGGTAACCAACAGAAGGTGCTTCTCGCTTCTCGCCTAAATTTTGAACCTGCAGTTTTGTTGATTGATGAGCCCACACGCGGAGTCGATGTCGGCGCCCGTGAGCAAATTTACACACTATTGAGATCGCTAGCTGATGACGGTATGGCGATCGTTGTTGCATCTTCTGATCTCCTGGAGATTCGAAGTCTTTGCGATCGTGTATTAGTGATGCGTACCGGCAGAATTGTTGGCGAACTTGAAAGCAATCAACTTGATGAAGAGCAAATTATGATCCTAGCCACGGGCACAAAAGAAAGGATTGAACAATTATGAGAGACACACTGCTAAGAATTGCCTTGCGTCGCGGAGCGCTCCTGATATTTTTTATTTTTGCGATTTCGCTCGGCACATCCATAGTGACACCCCTTTTCTACAGCTCCGCTAACCTGACTGCGCTTTTCTTAGCGCTCTCGGTTAACGCCACGGTGGCAGTCGGAATGGTTATCCTCCTTATCGCGGGGGGATTTGATCTGTCAGTTTCATCCAATGCTGCACTTGCAGGGGTAATTGCGTCAATCGCGTTTTCTCGTGGCGCTAATACTTTCTTGGCCATTCTCGCATCCTTGCTTGTCGGTGCTTTTGTAGGAATGCTAAATGGGCTACTCATTGCGAAGTTGGGACTTAATGCGTTGGTAACAACGCTCGCTAGCCTAGGAATTCTCCGTGGGTTGGTTTACATTCTCACTGGAGGCACGGACCGCACTAATTTTCCAGACAGTTTTGTTGTGTTGGGCCAAGGAAGTCTCTTCGGAATGCCCCTCCCCATTTGGTTCGCATTGATTATCACTTTAATTGCAATGATTCTGATGAAAAACCTTAGATTCTTGCGGCGAGCATATTTCATCGGTGGCAACCTGAAGGCTGCCCGAACTCTGGGATTTAATGTAGACCGCACGATTATCTCTTACTACGTCATTGCTGGTTCACTGGCTGCTCTTGGTGGCTTAATCATGACGGCAAGAGTGGGTTCTGCAACAACCACAGCAAGTACTGGATTAGAACTAGCAGTGATTGCTGCTGTAGTGGTCGGAGGTGCAAGTCTTAATGGAGGTGAGGGATCTGTTTTTGGGGCATTTCTTGGCGTACTCCTCTTGACTCTTATCAACAACATTCTTGGAATATTGGGTGTGAGTACTTATTGGCAGACCTTCGTGAGCGGGACTGTTCTTCTCGGAGCAGTGGTGCTTGACCGCTTGGCAATTTTGTTAAGGGAACGAACCTTGGCAAATGAAGCTACACGTTTGCGTCGCACCGCTCGTGAGGCTAATTAAAACTGTGGCCAACGAAACCAAATCGGCATTAATGAACTCCTTGCCAAATAACGAACGTGCCCTTCTCGTGGCGGCTGAGAAAATTCTCTTCGAAGTTGCTACGAATCGGTCACTCGGGCCATCAGAAGTGAGAGTGAAGATGCAGGCTGTGACGATTTGCGGCTCGGACATCAGCTACTTCATGAATGGGCGCTCGGGGTCGTTCGAGTTGAAAACCCCTTTCGTGCTGGGCCACGAAGGATCTGGAGTGATCGTTGAGATTGGTAGCGCTGTTGAAAGTATCGGGGTAGGAGACCAGATTGCAATTAATCCCAGCAACCCTTGTCGGAATTGTTATTTCTGCGCCCGTGGGCGAAGCAATCTTTGTGAGAACATGCGCTATTTCGGGAGTGCTTCTACTAATCCTCCGGTCGACGGATTGTTTTCCAAGTACGTCATCCTGCGCCTTGAACAATGCATTCCACTTCCGTCGAATTTGGCGCACAATCATGGGCCGCTGGTCGAACCTGCTTCGGTGGCGATGCACGCGGTGAATCGATCTAGACTTCAAGCGGGCGAGAATGTCTTGATTATTGGCGCTGGCGCGGTGGGTCTTCTCACCTTGCGCATCGCTCAGGCCATCGGTAGTCGATCGGTTTCGGTAGTTGAGCCTTCTGAGCTCCGGCGCGAAGGTGCGCGCAAAGAAGGTGCGGCCTTCGCCGTGAGTCCGCAAGAAATTTCTACTCTCCCTGCCCCTGATGTTGTATTCGAGTGCTCGGGGACAAGTTCTGGCTTGTCTGGCGCTATCGAGAGAGTCCGGAAGGGTGGAGTAGTTGTTCAGGTCGGCGGAATGCTTGAGACCACTCCCATTTCTTCGCAACTAATAATGTCTCGCGAACTCTCACTCTTGGGATCTTTTCGTTTCGCGGAAGAACCAACCCAAGTCATTGGCTTGATTGAAGCAAATCGTCTAAGTCTTGACGGACTGATTGAGAGCGAGTGGTCATTTGGAGAAATCGAGGGTGCACTCCGTGCGGCAGCAAGCGGAAAGTATCTTAAAGTCAGTTTGAAATTTGAGGAGTTTTGATGCGCGTGAATAAACTCGAATCCTGGCTTTCAGAAATGAGGGCCTAATGGTTGTGCGCAATAAATCAGAAAAAAAGAAGATGATTGTTGATGCCCATCATCACCTATGGCGATATGTTTTTGAAGAATACTCGTGGATGGGAACCAACGAAGATATCTTGCGACGAGACTTTACGATTCCAGATTACCTTGTAGAGGCACAACAGTTTTCGGTCTCCGCTGCAATTGCTGTGCAGTCAAGGCAAATGATTGAAGATACTGATTTTCTAGTTAATCTGGCTAAGTCCTCTGGCATTTCTCATTTTGTTGTTGGCTGGTTTGATCTCCTCGCCGAGGATGCAGAAGAGGTAATTGCAAAGTATTCTCAATTGACTCACGTTGTGGGCGCTCGGCATTTCCTATCTTTAGAGTCAGACAATTCACTTTTCCGGTCTAGCTTGTTCCGTGAGCGATTGCAATTGTTGGCGGCACATGATTTGACCTTTGATCTCCTCGTGAGACCGGATCAACTTCAGTATTCTGCTGAATTGGTGGGCGAACTTCCAGAGCTGACCTTTGTGTTGGACCATTTGGGGAACCCGGTGATCGGTGACGATAATTCGAACTGGCGCAGGGGACTCAAAGAGCTCTCAACGATGCCGAATGTATATGCGAAGGTATCTGGCTTAACTCATAATACGCTCGGCAATGCCTTTGATATAAGCAGTTTCGACTCTTCACTTGAATGCGCAGTTGAGTATTTCGGTACCGATCGTCTGATATTTGGTTCGAACTGGCCAGTTGTGGGCATCAATGCATCGTTTGGTTTTTGGTTGCAGGTAGTCTCAGAGTTCTTCAACAAAGTTGCGCCCAATGCGCTATCAGACATACTCGGACACAATGCGATTAAGGCATACAACTTGAAGATTGGGGATTGAAATGCTTTCCGTGAATCTAGAAGGCGAGCTCGCTCTGATAACCGGAGGTGGCACCGGCATTGGCTATGCCATTGCTTCCGCCTTTGTGGATGCAGGAGCCTCAGTTGTTATCGTTGGGCGGCGGGCAGATGTATTAGGTGACGCGGCAGAGCGACTCGGGCCGAAAGTAATAGCAATTACCCACGACGTAACTGATCTGGACTCTGCTGAGGCCTTATTCGATTCAATTAAAACTGCAACTGGCCGCGCTCCGAGCATTCTTGTCAACAACGCGGGGCAGCACATGCGCGGGAAGCTGACCGAGAGCGGTGTGGAGCAGGTGGATGCATTATTTCGCATCCATGTGCTTGCTGCCATGAGACTGACCGAACTCGCACTCAAGGATATGACGATCAAGAAACACGGCAATATTCTTTTCGTCTCATCAATGAGCGCTTACATGGGATTGCAAAACGTTCCGGGTTACTCCATCGCTAAGTCAGCTATCGAGGGGGCAGTCAGGCAGCTGGCGGTCGAGTATGGTGCAGAGGGAATTCGGGTCAATGCGATTGCACCGGGTTGGATTACAACAGAGATGTTTGAAGAATCGATGAAGGGTACCGATCGAAGAACGCGCATCCTGGGGCGCACTCCCCTGGGACGTTTCGGTGAGACCCGCGAAGTCGGCAACACAGCAGCATTTTTAGTCTCACCGCTCGCATCATTTATTACGGGAACTAGTTTGAGAGTTGATGGCGGCGTCGCCATTAGCTTCTAGATGAGTCAGGAGGATCCACCATTATGAGAACAGAAAAGAAACAAGTTATGAAACGCCAAAACCTTGGCCAGGTTGTTGGCGAGGAATTGCTGTCTCTGATTCGCTCTGGTGAATGGTCCCCGGGCGACAAGCTTCCCTCCGAACAACTACTCATGCAGAGGTTTGGCGTAGGACGGAATGCTCTTCGCGAGGGAATACATGGACTTATTCGCATTGGTGTTCTTGACGTGCGACCTGGAGTGGGAACAACGGTGCTTTCTATCGAAGGAAGCGAAGTCCTCGACAAGGAAACGGTCACATCGTTACTCGGCGCAGGGGTCCTAGATGAGTTATATGACTTGCGTTTGTTGCTAGAGGGGGAAGCTGCTGAAAAAGCAGCCGAACGAGCAACTAAAGCCGAATTGGCCGAGATTTTGAAGCATCAAAACTTATATGAGTCAGCGGTAGAACACGGTACGCCAACCTACGAGCACGACATTGCTTTTCACCGAGCAATTGTGCAAGCAAGTGGCAATTCCATTTACCCTGTCATTCTCGATTTAACGGCAGACCGATTAGTTTCATCCAGACGAGCTACCGACTCAGTCCCGAGTGCTGTCGCTCTCGCAAAAGATCAACATGCTGCAATTTATGCCGCAATCGCAGCTGGAGACGCTCGGTTGGCCCGTCGGCTCATCCAGGAACATATACGCGCAGGACGTGAGGCGCTAAACGAGTGGATTCTGCGAGAAAAGGGCCATTCAAAGCCAACTAGCAAAAAGCATTCATAGACCAACGAAAGAGAACAGGAAGAATAACGATATGACGCACCATGAAGCTGAGCCAATTTTCAAGTCCATCCGTGAGAATCTTTTTAGTTGTGTTATCGGCGATGTATTAGACAGTCTTGGTTATTTTCATCAGATTCTTCCAGCTCACTTAAGGCCAATGAAGTCAGACATGAAGTTGATAGGACGCGCTATGCCCGTCCATCTCGCAGATGTGTATGGCGTGCAAGCTGAACCATTTGGAAAGTTAACTCTCGCTCTAGATCAGCTCGAGCAAGGTGAGGTCTATGTGGCTACAGGTGGCTCCGCACCTTGTTCGGCTTGGGGGGAAATCCTTACTACTACTGCCAAAGTGAGAGGAGCAGTCGGAGCTGTCATTGACTCTTATCATCGCGATACACCGAAAATCCTTGAGTTAGATTGGCCAGTTTTCAGCCGTGGACCTTACGCTCAAGATGCTGCTGTGCGCTCGATGGTTGAGTCCTATCGGGTTCCGGTTGAAATCGGGGGAGTTCTCGTCAGGCCGGGGGACTTGATAGTGGGTGACGTCGACGGTGTTGTAGTAATACCTCGGGAAATCGAGGGCGAGGTTGTGGGTGCAGCTTTGGAGAAGGTGTTCGCCGAGAACTTGGTTTTGGATGCGATTAGGGGCGGTATGTCGAGCACTAATGCCTTCCACACATATGGTGTTCTCTGATGTCGCATTCTGAAGGCAGCCCTGAGATGTTGAGAATCGTGGAGCTCCTTGATCCCGAGCCTCGGGCGTGGTGGAGTCTGTTGCCTCAAATCGGAGTTACCGGTGTCGTCGGTTTGCTTGAAGATGGGGAACAAAAGCGACGCTGGCTAAAGCCGACGGCAACTGATTCCCTTGGTTGGATTGCTGCGGATCAGAGTGCCCCACCAGTGGGAGAGCGCTCTTGGGAATATAAAGCTTTGGTCCGTGTTCGGGACCGATTCAGAGACAGCGGGTTAGAACTCGTCGCCCTGGAAGACACTCCTCCCATGGACAAGATCAGACTCGGATTGCCTGGTCGCGACGAACAAATCCAGTGGTGGATAGACATGATTGATGCAGCCGGTCGCTTAGGCATCGGCACGCTCTGCTACAACTGGATGGCAATTAGAGGGTGGGTGCGCACGAACGACGCTATATCTGATCGCGGTGGTGCTTTGGTCACAGGATATGACCACCGCTATATGCAATCGCTTGGAGATGTTGTTGAACCGGGTGAGTTTACGGAGAATCAACTTTGGGATGGATTGTCATACTTCTTAAATGCAGTGATTCCTCACGCAGAGGCTGCGGGACTCGTACTTGGTATGCACCCTGACGATCCTCCACTGCCAGTTATTCGAGGAATACCGCGAATAATGCGAAGTGTAGAGAACTATGATCGACTTCTTAGTCTTTCGAACAGTCCCGCCAATGGCATTACTTTTTGCCAGGGCAACTTTGCACTGATGACCCCTGACCTACCGCGTCTCATAGAAAGATGGGGGCCGCGAATTAAGTTCGTCCACCTCCGCGATGTTTCTGGGACGGTA
>Ga0114959_10004429_pt1 | contig 10780 bp, 8 predicted proteins | sample C_130625_EF_Meta_FD_87317 | JGI IMG/M metagenome (GOLD analysis project Ga0114959, IMG submission 87317) | Freshwater microbial communities from Lake Croche, Canada to study carbon cycling - C_130625_EF_MetaG | ecosystem: Environmental > Aquatic > Freshwater > Lake | place: Lake Croche, Canada...
CGCCTGCGCCGCATTGACCAGGGAAAGGCCAGCCGGATCGCCTTCGATCACCACCCGCACCCAGCCTTCGAGCACGAGGGCCTCGGGGTCGTCCGGCACCAGTGCCAGCGCGGCCTGCGTGGCCTGCCGTGCCAGGACTCCGGCCTCACGCGGGGGCTGATAGCCGCGCAACGCCTGGGCCACGTAGAGCTGCGCCAACATCCGATAGGCGGCGATGCAGGCCGGATCGAGGGCGATCGCCGCCCGCAGGGCCCGTTCAGCAAGCGCCAGATGCCGGGGCGAACGGTGGCCGACGAACTCCATCGCCTGCAACACCAAATCCTCCGCTCGCGCGGCAGCGCTGCCTTCGGTCTCTGGCCGGATCGGTTGCACCGGCAGGGCGAAGCGATAGCCGCGCCGATGCAGCGTCTCTACCGCCGAACGCCCCGGGACCCCCTCCGCCAGCCGCGCGCGCAGCGTCGACACGCAGCGATGCAGGCTGGAACTGCCGACCGGCGCATTGGCCCAGACCCGGTCGAGCAGCGTTGCCGCGGTGACCAGGGCGCCGCCGGCCTCGATCAATACCGCCAGCACGCCAAGCTCCTTCGGCGTGAGGTCCACCACCACGCCATCCCGGCGGAGCAACCCGGATTCCAGCCGGTAAGGCCCAAAGCGCCAACCTGCGGCCAGTTCGACCTGTGGGGGTCGATTCATTTCGACGACGTCCATGCCCGCCTCTTTTTTTCCTTTGGTCCGGCCCAGAGATGGTAACACCTGGGTCAGAAACTAACCATCGTTATACACCATCCTTTGCCTTGTAAGAGCTTTTTGCCCGCGCACCAGACGCAAACAATCGTTGCCGTGAGCGCCAGGAAGCGGCGTTCCGGCGCCGTATCGCCCAGCGCTTACGCCATTGTACCGGAGATGGTCCGTTGCTGGCTCAATCGCAAAATACAGCGGAACGGCTGCGATAGCCCCTTGCCCAAAGCGCCGGTTCCGCCCCCAACCGGTCCGATGTTAAAAATCGCAGCCTTTCCGGGGATAGATCACAAGTGCCTCGCCGGCGTCTTCGCCCCCGTCACCGGCCCCTGTCCGACAAACCTTCGTTGACGTGATCGAGGCCGGGGCTGCAGCGATCTGGCCTGCCCGGCAGGCCGCGGCCCCTCCCTCACCCCGTAAAATTTCCCCGCGCCGACCGTCGCGTAAGGCCTTAGTCAAGACTCCCGCACCACGATGCGGAGAATGCGCTCCGGAAAGGACAGGCGCGCCGGCTGGCATTCCGCGAGCGGCCGCTTTCGGTTTGCCATGTCAGCGCGGAGCGCCGTTGCGATCCTTGGCCTGCTGCCGGCCCTCGCCATGGCCGGCGGCCGTCCCGCGCAAGCCGGCGAGTTGGATGAGCTCCGCGCGCTGGTCCGCGAACAGCAGCAGATGATCGCCGCGCAACGGCAAAGCCTGGCGCGCCAGCAACAGACGCTGGAGGCGCTGGGCCGCCGGTTGGATGCGCTGGAAGCGACGGCGCCGCCGCCCGCCAAAACCGCGCGCCGGGCGCCGGCAGCCGCACCGCCGCCAGCCGCCGCCATGGCCGCCGCGCCGGCGGCTGCCACCAGCCCGGCGGCGCGGCCCGCCACGGTCCTAACTGCCGCCTCGGCCGCCGTGCCCAGCCGGGCATCGCCCGCCGCCACCGTTGCCGCCGCACCGCCCGCGACCAGCGCCGCGCGCGAGGGCATCGCCGATGCGGTCGCCAGCCTGCCGCGCGTACCGGTGACGTCGGATGTGAATGCGCGCGGCATGCCGGCAACGCCGGCCGCGGCGGGCGGCGTGAAGGTGCTGGATGCGGAGAATTTCGCCCTCACCCTCGGCGGCACCATGAAGCTGACCAGCTTCTATTCGGCGCCCCGCCCCTATGGCGTGGGCACCGCCTTCTTCCTGGTGGGCCGCGACACCCGTTCGGGCGAAGGCCAGTACAACCTCACCGCGCGCTACGGCAATCTGACCATGGCGATCGACGGGCCGCAGGTGGGCGGCTATCGCACCGGCGGGTATTTCCTCGCCGGCTTCATGCAGGAACCCTCGATCTCCGGCGAATACGGCTTCACCCCGGCGATCATGTACGCCTATGCGGATAACGACCGCTGGCGTTTTGTCGCCGGCCGGACGCTGGAGACCTTCAGTCCGCGCGCGCCGACCATGGTCGATGCCTTCAGCATCCTCGGCGCCGCCGGCAACCCGGGCAACTCCTTCCGCGCCCAGTTGAAGGCCGGGCATACGGCCCCCTTGGGCGAAGCGACGAAGCTGCTGACAGAGGCGGCGATCAGCGAGCCGATCTCCCGCGCCCTGACAGCGCAGGGCAGCTACTCGACGCTCACCGAAAACAACGGCATCCCGAATTTCGAGGGGCGCGTGCTGCTGAGCCAGGGCGCGCCGCCGCCCGAGGCGCCGATGCAGCGCGCCGCCTTCGAGATCGGCGCGTCCGGCGTCTATGGCGAAATCCGGCAGCGCGCCTCCGCCCCCGGGCTGATGCCACCGGTCACGCATATCTGGGGCGGCAGCGTGGATGCCGGCATCCGGCTTGGCCCGCGCCTCGGGCTTTCGGGGGAGCTCTATGCCGGCCAGTCGCTGGGCAATTATCTGGGCACCATCACCCAGACGGTGAACACCCAGACCTTTGGCGCGCTGCAAAGCCAGGGCGGCTGGGTGGAGGCGGCCTATTACTGGTCCCGCGCGCTGCGCAGCCATGTCGGCTTCGGCCAGGACACGGTGCGCCGCACGCAGCTGGCGCCGGGGCAGATCCGCTACAACGAAGCCTTCTTCGCCAATACCTTCTGGGCCCCGGTGCCGTTCTGGGATCTGGGGCTGGAGTTCACCTGGCGACGCACCGCGGGCATCGGCTACCTGACGAACTCCGGCCCCGCGTTCATGGCCACGTCCGCGTTTCGGTTCTGACCCACCCCGCGCCATCCCGGAGGATCGCCCGCATGTGCCTCGCCTGCCTTTTCTCTCCCGTCGAACACGCCAAGGGCCCGGCGCGGCGCACGCTGCTGGGGGCGGGCGGCTTCGCGCTCGGCGGCCGGGCGGCCGCACCCACCGCCGGCGCCCTGCTGGCCGAAGCCGTCTTCGCGCCGGACGCCCGCGCGGCGGAGCCGAAGAGCGAGCACCTGATATTCACCGGCGGCGATATCCTGACCATGGCCGGCCCGCAGCCCGAATACGTGGACGCGCTGGTGGTGGAGCGCGGCCGTATCGCCTTCCTCGGCAGCCGGGCGGAGGCGATGCGCCGCAAGCGGGCCAAGACGCAGGTGATCGACCTGGCCGGGCGCACGCTGCTGCCCGGCTTCATCGATGCCCATGGCCATATGATCTACTACGGCAAGAACCTGGCCGATGCGTCCCTGAAGGGCGCCGCGGACATCCCCGAGCTGGTGCGGCGGATGCAGGCGCATGCGGCGAAGAATCCCGGCCCCGGCTGGATTGTCGGCATGGGCTATGAGCCGCTGAAAATGGCCGAGAAGCGGGCGCCCACGGCGGCCGAACTGGATGCCATCTCGAAGGACCGGCCGGTGCTGGTGGTGCATGCCTCGGGCCATGGCGGGTCGATGAACCACGCGCTGATGCGCGCGCTCGGCATCGATGCGAAGACGCCCGACCCGGAAGGCGGCGAGTATGTGCGCGTGCCCGGCGGCCGCGATCCGCTGGGCCCGATGGAGGAGGTGGCGCTGATCGATGTGCGCAATCGCCGCCCGCCCTTCACGGGCGCCGCGGCGGACCGCGTCATCACCGGCGCGGCGGCGGCCTGGGCGCGCAACGGGCAGACCACGGCGATGGAATGCGGCGTGGGGCTGGGCGCCGACGATGTGGCCCTGGTGCTGCACGCCATCGACCGCAAGCTGCTGCCGATCGACCTCGTCGTCTTCGCCAAGGACGACAAGATCGATGAGGTGACGAAGGAAGCCTACGGCGTAGGTCAGGCCTACACGGTCGAAGCCGGCGGCGCGGCGCGCAAGCTGCGCGCCATGCGCCCGGACATGGACCAGCGCTACGTCAACCGGGTACGGCTGGGCGGGGCCAAGTTCTGGCTGGACGGCAACCCGGTGGTGGCCTGGATGTCCAAGCCCTATGCCGTGCCGCCGCCGGGCCGCGACAAGGATTTCCGCGGCTATTCGCAGATCCCCGACGCGGCGCTGTTCAAGGCCATCGACGATCACTGGCGGACGCCGTTTCAGATCAACATGCACATGATGGGCGATGCGGCGGTGGAACAGGCGCTGCGCGCTATCGAAGCGGCCGTCGCCCGGCATGGCATGCACGACCACCGCCCGGTCTTCGTCCATTGCGGCTATGCCCGGCCGGACCAGATCGCCCGCATGAAGAAGGTGGGGGCGATCCCCAGCTTCCTCACCATTTCCATGTTCAACCAGGGCGATGACGTGGCACCGCTGTTCGGGCCGGAACGCCTGGCGACGACGAACGCCACCGCCAGCATGCAGCGCGCCGGCATTCCCTTCACCCTGTCGCATGACGCGCCGGTGACGCCGCCGCAGATCCTGCCGCTGGTCTGGGCGGCGACGCAGCGGACCACCGCCAGCGGCAAGGTGCTGGCGCCGGAACAGCGGATCGACGCCTATACGGCGCTGCGCGCCGTCACCGCCGATGCCGCCTTCCAGATCCGCGAGGAAAAAGCCAAGGGCACACTCGCCGTCGGCAAGCTGGCCGATTTCGTCATCCTCGACCGCAATCCGGTGAAGATCCCGGCCGCCGAGATCCGCGAAATCGCCGTGGTACAGACCATCAAGGAGGGCCGGGCGGTCTTCACGGCGTAAGGGTGATTCTCCCCCGCAGGCCGGCCTGCGGGGGAGCGTATAGCATGCCCTCAGGCGCCGGGCGCCCTGCTCCGCAGGGCTTGGCTGCGCGGCATAAGCCGCGGGCGCCGTCTGGCGCCTCGGCCCTGCGGGCCGTTTTTATGGCCGCCCTCAGGCGCGAGGCTGCTCAGCCGAGGCCGAGCAGTTCCACGTCGAAAACCAGCGTGGCGTTCGGCGGAATGACACCGCCGGCACCGCGCGCGCCGTAGCCGAGCTCGGGCGGGATGGTCAGGCGACGCTGGCCGCCGATCTTCATGCCGGCCACGCCCTGGTCCCAACCCTGGATCACATGCCCGGCGCCGAGCGGGAAGCTGAAAGGGTCCCCGCGGTCGCGAGAGCTGTCGAACTTCCGGCCCTTGGCCTCCGGCGCTGCCGGGTCATGCAACCAGCCAGTGTAGTGAACGCTGACGGTCTGGCCGGCCGTGGCGGTGGCGCCGCTGCCTTCAGCGATATCTTCGATCTTCATGGTGGTTCCTTTCGCGGCTTAGCAATCAAGCACAAGGTTGCCCATGTAGCGCCCCGCCTCCACCGCGTCATGCGCCGCGCGGCATTCGGCCAGCGGCACCCGGGCGGCGATGGCGTGCTGGACGAGGCCAGCGCGCAGCCAGGTATCCAGCGCGCCGATGGCGGTGGCGCGCTGTGCGGCGTTCAGCTCATAGACGATGAAAAAGCGCACGGCGATGCCGCGCACGATGGACGGCCCGAAGGCGAAGCCCGCTTCCGGCGTGTTGGAGCCATAGGCAGCGCAGAGCCCGCCCGGGGCCAGCAGCTGCGGCAGCAGCTTGGCATGCCCGCCGACATCGAGATCGACCATCCGGTCGACGCCCCGCCCGCCGGTTGCCGCCAGCACCCGTTCCGCCACATCCTCGCTGCGGTAGTTGATGGCGAGATCGGCGCCGGCGTTCAGCGCATGTGCAGCCTTGGCCTCCGAACTGATCGTTGTGAGGATGCGGCTGGCGCCCAGCAGGCGGGCGAACTGGATGGCGTAATGCCCGACCGCGCCGGCCCCGCCGGTGACGAGCACGCTCTGCCCCGCCACACCGCCATCGGTCAGCAGCGCGTGCAGGGCGGTGAGCGCGGGGATGCCGAGGCAGGCGCCCGCTTCAAAGGGGGTGTTATCCGGCAGCGGCACCGCCTGGATGGCCGGCAGCGCGATGTATTCGGCCGCCGTCCCGAAGGGGCGCTGCCACTGCCCGTTCCAGATCCAGACGCGCTGGCCGATGCGGGCCTTGTCTACCCCCTCCCCCACCGCCGCGATGGTGCCGGCGCCGTCGCTGTGCGGGATGACGCGCGGGAAGGGCATGCCGCGGCTGCCGCGGCGCGACTTCCAGTCCGAAGGGTTCACGCCGGAGGTGGCGAGGCGGACCAGCACCTCCCCCACGCCGGGGCTGGGGGTGGGCAGGTCGCCGTATTGCAGGACGCTGCTATCGCCGTTCTTGTCGTACCAGATGGCTTTCATGGGCTCTCTCTCTCGGTCACGGCCAGTTCGCCGTGGGCGGCAGGGACATCAGGATGGCGTCCACATTGCCGCCGGTCTTCAGGCCGAACAGCGTGCCGCGGTCGTGCAGCAGGTTGAACTCCACATAGCGGCCGCGGCGGACCAGCTGGTGTTCGCGCTCCGCCGCCGTCCAGGGCTCGTGCATCCGGTGGGCGATGATGGCCGGGTAGCTCTCCAGGAAGGCGCGGCCGACATCCTGCACGAAGGCGAAATCCGCCTCGATCCCATGACCCGGCGTGCGGTCGCCCAGCCAGTCGAAGAAGATGCCGCCCAGGCCGCGCGTCTCCCCCCGGTGGGGCAGGTGGAAATACTCGTCGCACCACTGCTTGAAGCGCGGGTAGTAGCCGGGGTCGGCCTTGTCGCAGGCGGCCTGGAAGGCGGCGTGGAAGCGGGCGGCGTCGGCCTTGGATTCCGGGGCGTCCAGCGGCATGGGCGTGATATCGCCGCCGCCGCCGAACCAGGCGCGCGTGGTGCACAGAAAGCGGGTGTTGAAATGCACCGCTGGCACGCGCGGACTTTGCAGGTGGGCCACCAGAGAGATGCCGGTGGCGAAGAAGCGGGGATCGGCCTCCGCCCCCGGGATCTGCTTGCGGAAATCGGGCGAGAATTCGCCATGCACGGTGGAGACGTTAACGCCAACCTTCTCAAACACCCGCCCGCGCATCAGGGAGATAACCCCGCCGCCGCCTTCGGGGCGTTGCCAGGCGGTGCGTTCGAATCGGCCGGGCGGCAGCGCGGCCTGCGGGCCACTGGCCAGCTGATCCTCCAGCGACTCGAAGGTGGCGCAGATACGGTCGCGCAATTCCTCGAACCAGGCGCGGGCGCGGGGGGCCATGGGGTGTCCCGCCGGGCCTTCGATGGGCGCTTTCGTCTCGGACATATTTGCCTCCCTGTTTTTCTGGCCCGGTCGGGCCGCCCGGCGGATTGCAACCTCGGGGCGCCACCCTTTATATGCGCTGCAGCGTGCGAGGAAAGCGTGGGACGGCACGAGCGTTCCTGGCTATCTCGCCTGCAGCAAGATGATGTGGCTTTCGGCGCCCTTCCGGGCGGTCCGGGCCAATAGCAGGGACGGTGTGTGATGGCCGATACGGTGGCTCAGGTGGCGCCAGCTTCTGGTGAAACTCGGCGGGATTTCCTCAACCTGGTGACGGCCTCCTTCGTTGGGGTCGGGGTTGGCGCGATCGCTTGGCCCTTCATCGCTTCGATGAATCCGGCCAAGGACGTGCTGGCGCTATCCACGACGGACGTGGATATCGGGCCGATCGCCAATGGTTCGGCCATTACCGTCATGTGGCAGGGCAAGCCGATCTTCGTGCGCAACCGCACAACGAAGGAGATCGAGGAGGCGCGCAGCGCACCGCTAGCCGATATGCGCGACCCGCAGACCGATCAGTCGCGGGTGAAGGCCGGCAAGGACAACTGGCTGGTGGTGGTCGGCATCTGTACCCATCTGGGCTGTGTGCCGCTCGGCCAGAAACCCACTGATCCGCGCGGCGAATACGGTGGTTGGTTCTGCCCCTGCCATGGCAGCCACTACGATACCTCCGGACGCATCCGGAAAGGGCCGGCGCCACTCGATTTGGCGATTCCGCCCTATGCCTTCACCAACGACAAGCAGATCAAGATCGGCTGAGGAAAGCGACATGGCAAGCGGTCTCCACAAGAGCGACATCGCCAACCCGGTCCTGAACTGGATCGACCAGCGGCTGCCGGTCTTCACCATGATGCAGAAGGAGTACGGGACCTTCCCAACTCCGCGGAATTTCAACTATTTCTGGAACTTCGGCGCGCTTGCCATGATCAATCTACTGATCATGATCGCGACCGGCATTTTCCTATCGATGCACTACACCGCGAACACCGCCCTGGCCTTTGATTCGGTCGAGCGGATTATGCGTGATGTGAATTTCGGCTGGCTGCTGCGGTATGTGCACGCCAACGGCGCCTCGATGTTCTTCATCGTGGTCTACATCCACATCTGGCGCGGGCTGTATTACGGTTCCTACAAGAAGCCGCGTGAGCTGTTGTGGATGCTGGGCGTGACCATCTTCTTGCTGATGATGGCGACGGCCTTCATGGGGTACGTGCTGCCCTGGGGCCAGATGTCCTTCTGGGGCGCCACGGTTATCACCAACCTCTTCTCCGCCTTCCCGATCGTTGGCGAGTATATCGTGACCTGGCTATGGGGCGGCTTCTCGGTCGATAACGCGACGCTGAACCGCTTCTTCAGCCTGCACTACCTGTTGCCCTTCGTGATCTTCGGCGTGGTCTTCCTCCACGTTGCGGCGCTGCACATCACCGGGTCCAACAACCCGCTGGGGATCGAGCCGAAAGGGCCGCAGGACACCCTGCCCTTCCATCCGTACTACACGGCCAAGGACAGCGTCGGGATGGTGGTCTATTTCGCCGTATTCGCGGCGTTGGTGTTCTTTTTCCCGAACATGCTGGGCCACCCGGATAACTACATCCCGGCCAACCCGCTGGTGACGCCCGCGCACATCGTGCCGGAATGGTACTTCCTGCCCTTCTACGCGATCCTGCGCGCGGTGCCGGACAAGCTGGGTGGCGTGCTACTGATGTTCGGCTCGATCGCTGTGCTGTTTGTGCTGCCCTGGTTGGACACCAGCCCGGTGCGGTCCATGCGCTTCCGCCCAGTGGCTCGGATCTTCTTATTCACCTGGCTGGCGTCTTTCTTCGTGCTGCTTTACTGCGGCGGCAAGCCGGCGGAGGAGCCTTACGTCACCCTCAGCCGCGTGGCCGCGGCTTACTACTTCCTCTACTTCCTCGTGATCCTGCCGCTGCTTGGTCGGCTGGAGAGGCCGCTGCCGCTGCCGGAGAGCATCGCCCGCCCCGTGCTGCGGGGCGGCGGGCCGCTTCCGGCCGGCGCGTTCGCCAAGCCGATGGAGAAGGCATGATGCGCAGCCTGAAATCCCTTGCCCTCGCGGCCGGCCTGCTAGCTGGCTTCGGTGCAGCGCCTGTTTGGGCTGCGGGCGACCACAGCGCACCGAAGCTGCCGGAGGTGAACTTCCCTTTCGAGGGCATGTTCGGACATTACGACTACGGCGCCCTACAGCGCGGCTTCGGCGTCTATAAGCAGGTTTGTTCAAACTGCCACGGGCTACGCCTGCTTTCCTACCGGGACCTTCGCCAGGTTGGCTTCTCAGCGGCCCAGGTGGCAGCGGTCGCGTCCACGGTGCAGGTCCAGGACGGCCCAAACGACGACGGCCAGATGTATGAGAGGGCAGGCCGCGCTTCTGATCGGTTCAAGAGCCCCTTCGCCAATGAGAAGGCGGCCCGTGCGGCAAATAATGGCGCGTTGCCGCCCGATCTTTCGGTGATCTCCAAGGCGCGGGAAGGCGGGGCGAGTTACATCTACGCCCTGCTGACCGGCTATGTCGACCCTCCGGCCGGTGTGACGCTCATGCCCGGCATGAATTACAATACGTATTATCCTGGCCACCAGATCGGGATGGCGGCGCCGCTGACCAGCGATGGTCAAGTGGAGTATGCCGACCGCACCAAGCCGACCGTCGATCAGATGGCGCGCGACGTCGCCAGCTTCCTGGCCTGGGCGGCAGAGCCCGAGATGGAAGAGCGCAAGTCGATGGGCGTGAAGATTCTGATCTTCCTCGCTGTGCTGGGTGGGCTTGCCTATTCGGTGAAGCGGAAGATTTGGGCCCACGTGCACTGAGGCGGGGCTTTCATCGAGAGACGTTCAGTTCCGCCCGGGGGCAAGCTCCTCCGGGCGGTTTGTTTTTTGTCGCATTAGTGGTTTTTCCGCGTGGTATCGATCAGTGTATGCTTTTCGGAATGAGGCACACGTCTTGGCTCCGTTCGTGCTGCTTACAAAAGACCTGTACTGTCCATTGCAGGGGCAGGACTGGCCTCATGGTCCGGACACATCAAGGAAGAAATCATGCCTTCCCCGCCGATCGACTTCCCGGACCATTATCCCTGCCCCGCCTGCGGCGCCCGCCACGCTCTGCGACCGCACGTCTCAAGCCTTGATGTCAACGGGGAAATGGCTGCCATCGGCATCTGCTCGGCCTGCCTCGTCCTGGTCAACATTCCCGTCCTGGTCGCGCATCATGACGGCCATCTGTCGAACCTTGAGAACCAAGCCGCCGCACTTGAGACCTATTATCGCGTCGATGCTTCGGACACGGCCGCTCTTGAAGGGACGGTGGCCGCGAACGGCTTCCTGATCAACCTCCTGAAGGACAAGCTCGGGGATCTCAGCGCCAAGACCTATCTCGATATCGGCTACGGGGCGGGATACAGCCTCTATGCGGCTACGCGGCATGCCGGCCATGTTATGGGGGTCGATCTCGCGGATACCTCCATCACTTCGCTATGCAACGCGCTTGGTTGGCCGCCTAATCTGGAACTGCAGGGTGATCTCGCGGCGCTTAGCCGCCCTGCCGATATCGTGGTCCTCTGGCACACG
>Ga0114959_10004430_pt1 | contig 10780 bp, 9 predicted proteins | sample C_130625_EF_Meta_FD_87317 | JGI IMG/M metagenome (GOLD analysis project Ga0114959, IMG submission 87317) | Freshwater microbial communities from Lake Croche, Canada to study carbon cycling - C_130625_EF_MetaG | ecosystem: Environmental > Aquatic > Freshwater > Lake | place: Lake Croche, Canada...
CAAATACAAAGAAAAATAGATCTACTAGCGGAAACAAAACCAGAAAAAAGTGTATCCAAGAGTTTACATTTCATAGTTTTGAGAAACAGTACGAAGATTTTCAAAAGAAAAAGTTAAGACACACAAAAAAAAATAATCATGATGGTAGAATTGGAACAAATAGAATTGATGACGCAATGACTCCCGGTAAGGGCGTTGAAAGTCAATTAATAGAGTTATTCAAAAAACCTTTTTCGCCGACAAAAGTAACCCCTCGCAGCGATTTTTACACATATATAAACTATATTTGGTTAATGGATACAAAAAAGAAAGCATTTGTTGCTCCAAAAGATCAAAGATATTACGTTCAAATAGACGATTTTAGAGTTACTCAAGATAAAGTTTATCGCGAATTAATAGAAATAATTCAAGAACATATAAAAAATAATTCTGATAAAAGGGCTACATTAATCAAGAATATGTATAATTCGTTGTTAACGTTGAATCCAAAAACAACCAGAATGCATATTTCAAGAATCCCATTAAAGCATAATGAATTCATTCAAAATGATGACTTGTGGAGGTACATGGCGCATATAAACCACAATGAAATGGTTAGGTGGGCTTGTCCGATCCGTTGGAATGTTATGACTGATGATAAAAATGCAAAGGTGTTTCGTAATTATATATCCCTTCCGGAGCTATCATTATATGATGCAGAACTATATTTAACTGATAATACTGGTAAAACAGCAGAATTTATAAAATACCGAAAGGACGTACAGGAAAAGTATGTAAAATACGTGGATTTAATATTTGACTCTTGTTTAGGGAAAAAACACGAATTGAGTGGAAAAGACGTTTTTGAGATAGAAAAGGATATATTATTAGCAATGGGTTGCGATTCTATTAAGAACGACTCGCCCGACTTTTATAATGTAGTAAAAACGGACGAAGCGTTTGAAAAATACGGGTTCAATTGGTATCAATTTGCAAAATATCTTGGATATAAAAAAATACCCGACTTTTTTATTTGCGACAGTTTGAATTATTTAAAATGCATTTGCACTTTATTAAAAGATAATTGGAAAACAAACAAATGGAGAAGTTATTGGATGTATATTTATTTCCGTCAAATAATTCGTTTTGATAAAAAACTTGTATACATTCATTATAATTTTAATGGTAAGTATTTACATGGAATACCAGGTCATTTTCCATGGGATTTATATCCGGTTTTTGGAATGTCAATAACGTTCAATACATTCTTAACAAATGAATTTGTCAAAAAATTTAAAAAGGATTCAGTTGTGAATTACGTTCAAAGTATGGGAACCGATCTAATAAGCGTTTATAAACGAATTATAAAGAGAAATACTTGGTTGTCTCCAAAAACCAAGGCGTATGCTCTATTAAAACTAAAAACAATGAAACTAAACATTGCGGTTCCAAAAAATATGAGAGAAGACCCGTTATTAGATTATAAATCAGACGATCCTTGGGGAAATCTATTAAAAATAACAAATTGGAGAACTTTTAAGTATATATCATTAGAAGGCGAGGATGTTGTTGATATTCCTCAAATAAGTTGGAATGCTTTCAAATTAATCGGTCAACAAGCTTATATAGTTAACGCTATGTATACACCTACGCAAAATTCTATTTATATTCCTCTGGGATATTTACAAAAACCATTTGTAGATTTGGATGAACGAGGTATAGAATATAATTTATCGCATATTGGATTTACGTTGGCCCACGAAATGTCTCACGCCTTAGATGATATGGGAAGTAAATATGATTATAAAGGCAATTTACATAATTGGTGGACTCCTGAAGATAAAAAACGTTTTAAGGCGATACAAAATGATATTATAAATCAATATGAAACATTCTCATCTTACGATAAAATAAAATTTGATGCTGCGCCAAGTATAGGAGAAGATTTAGCAGATATATCTGCCATGGCAATTTGCACGGAATATTTAAGAGACTTTCAAGATTATAATGAAGATATTATTCCTATACGTTCGCTATCATTTCAAGCATTTTACGTTTATTTTGCAATGCAACAGAGACAACATATTTATAAAGAAGCGATTGAAGCTCAATTAAAAACAAATCCACATCCACCGGATAAATATAGAGCCAATGTTCCATTGTCGCGACTAAAATTATTTAGGAGTTTATATAATATTCAAAAGGGGGATAAAATGTATTGGCCTTCAACGGATACAGTTTGGTAAATAGAAATGATATAAAAAGATCGCCCAAAGTTAAAAGTATTTAGGACTTTATACGATATTTTTATCTTACGCATTTTTTTTATCTTATAAAAAATTTTTTTTGTAAAGTATATATATAAATGGCTCAAACACGTCGTCAACGTAAACACCGCAAAGGCGGACAAGCTAAAGCTATGGCTTCCAGATCCGCTGCTCGTGCCGCTTCCCGCGCCGCGTCCGCTTCCCGCGCTGCCTCCGCCGCCGCTTCCCGCGCCGCTTCTGCTGCCCGCGGCCGTTCCGCCGCTCGCTCTGCCTCTGCCGCTCGTTCTGCCTCCGCTGCTGCTTCCCGCGCTGCCTCCGCCGCTCGCATGGCCTCCGCCGCCGCTTCCCGCTCTGCCTCCGCTGCTCGCCAATAAACAAACAAACTAATATAATAAATATTAATCATTAATATGGATGGTTTTATGTTTTATTTATTTTAAAAATAAATAAAACGTTTTATAAAATGCTTATTTAGCACGTTATTCTAATGTCATTTTGAAATTGAAGTTTGCTGTTTTGAAATATAAGGGGATATTAATTTTTCTTTTTCCTTTTCCAATATTTCAATATGTTTTTTTGTTGTTTCAAATATTGTAGTTTCAACAATAGCTTCGTATATTTTAACGCCCTCAACAAAGTCAGATTCGCAATTAATATATAATTCAATAATAAGATTTCTTGTTTGGACTACTATATCATTAATTCCTGAAATGGTTAAATCTGGATTTATTCTTATAACTTCTTTTTTTGTTACTGGATCTATTACATAAACAAAAATTTTATTAACTATGGATAATAATTCGTCTTGCTTTCTATTTACCCCTTTAATCATTTCTTTCAAATTATTAGCGTATTTTAAAAATAACTCGTCCTTATAAGTTCCTCCAACCTTTATTCCTTTGTTATCAGTCTCGCAAATTTTTTTTTTACTATAGTCACGCAATTTAATATCGCTGAATTTTTTTATATCCAAAGGAATGTCTTCTTCATCTGTAAATGCAATATAAAACCTTTTTAAATCTTCTTGAAACTGTTTTTCTGTTTCTTGTGTCATTCCCATGAATTTTCCTGTTTTAAAATCATATTCGCCGTCAAAATATAAATCAATGAGTTCATTAATACCCGGTTCGTCGTCAAGATAAGTTGTTTCGCCGTTTTTATCTAAATTTACGCTGCAAATATCAGGTTGAGATTCTTCCGGTTGAGATTCTTCCGGTTGAGATTCTTCCGGTTGAGATTCTTCGTATTCATCTTGCACCACTGATTCATCTAACTTTCCTTTTAGAGCATTTATTCTTTCACTACACAAATTTATCTTACTAATTGTTACATCCGCACCCTCTGGTATAGAAGACTTTTGTATTAGTGTTCTTTTAACAACATTCCCGTAGACATCCTTATAAGTATATTCTGGATTAATAGTTGTCACGATTGCTGCAAAAATGTGTGCTATTTTAATATAAAATTTTGCAATCTCCATGCAATATTCAGTTTTTTTTTCAGATTCAGGAATGTTTAAATTCTCAATGTCTGTTTTTTTAAAGAATACTATTTTTTCTGAAGAATCAACTCCGTTTTCAATTCTATGTGCGAGTTTTTTTACCTCTAAATCATTAAAATACTTATTGATAATGTCTGAAGTTAAAAGTACAAGATCTTCGCAGTATTTTTTTTCATGTAACTGGCTTAAAGTTTTAAAATCCGTTGTTAAAATGTAATAACTTGCAATAAAATCAAGCGTATCGCCGAGTGTTATTAGTTTTTCTTCGTTAATGTTTCCTCCTCCACCAGTTTGAATGTTTGAATATAAAGATATGCTATTTCCCATATAGTAATAAAACATAATATTAAATAATTTTAACTGAAATAATAATAGTTTGAAATAAAATTGATATAAAAATATCTTCCTAATAAGAAAAGTAGACAATGAGTAAAGAACAAAGTAAAAAAAGAAAAGACAATCCACCAATAAATAAATCAGAATTATGGAATATATTTGATACAGAAGTAGTTAATGAATCAAAATCCAAAACTCCTTTAGAATGCATTTATCGGGCTTGCGGGGATAGAGAAAAGTGTGATAGCTGCGAGAGCAATTTAGCATTTTCAGACGAAGGATTTTTGACATGCACTAATGTAAAATGTGGAATTATTTATAAGGATATGGTAGACCAAAGCGCTGAATGGAGATATTACGGAGCTGAAGATAATCATGGTAGTGATCCGACGCGATGTGGAATGCCAATTAATCCACTTCTGCAAGAATCATCTTTTGGGTGTAAAATCTTATGTTGCGGCTCAACCTCATACGAAATGAGAAAGATCAGACGTTACACGGAATGGCAATCCATGCCTTATAAAGAAAAGTCGCAATATGAAGAGTTTCAAAGAATTACTATTATGGCGCAGAATTCTGGAATACCAAAATTGATTATAGACGATGCTGTTCGTTATCATAAGAAAATATCAGAATACGAACTAACGTTTCGTGGAGACAATCGCGATGGAATATTGGCTGCATCTATTTACATTTCTTGTAGAATCAATAATTATCCCAGAACTGCAAAAGAGATTGCAACTATATTTCATCTAGATGCAACAAGCGCAACAAAGGGTTGTAAAAACGCGCAAATTATTATTAATAACTTAGAAAAGGATATGCAAAATAATGAAAAAACGTCATTTTGCAAAACAAAGCCAGAAGCATTTATTGATCGTTATTGTTCTAAGTTGAATATTAATTCAGAGCTTACAAAACTTAGCCAATTTATTTCCATGAAGATTGAGAAACAGGGATTAATGCCAGAAAACACTCCACACTCAATTGCGGCCGGAGTGGTATATTTCATCGCTCAAACTTGTAATTTAAATATTAGCAAAAGAGATGTTAAAAATGTAAGCGAAATTAGCGAAGTAACTATTAATAAGTGTTTTAAGAAAATTGAGAAAATCAAGAACGAGCTGGTTCCCGCTGTTATTTTAAAAAAATATTCGGCAACCAGCTAGAAAAATATATATAGTAATTATAACAATAATCATGGACGCCGTCGTATGTTGTATAGCAAAATTAGAAGGACCATATATTTTAGAATGGGTCACTTATCACTTAAAAATGGGGTTTTCAAGAATTTATATTTATGATAATAACGCTGACAAAACGCGGATGAGATCTTATTTTTCAAATAGATCTATAGTAAGTCAGAAAATAGCGGATAAAGTTAGTCTAATACATTTTCCTGGAAAAGCAATGCAGATGCAAGCATATAACGATTTTTTAACTCGTTTTTCAAATAGACATAAATGGGTTGCTATATTAGACTGTGATGAATTTATAGTGTTGAAAAATTGGGAGCCCATTACAAGTTTTTTAAACGAGAAGTGTCAATCTGGCGCACTGTCTTTAAATTGGAGAATTTTTGGAGATAGTGGAAGAACAATGTATTCTTCAGAACCTGTAACAGAACGTTTTACAATGGCTTGGAATGACATTTATGGTCATGTAAAAACTATAGCGATTTGCAGAGATATTGATACTTTTACACATCCTCATTTTCCTAATTTAAAAAATGGCGTCCAGAGAGATGTTAATGGCAATGTTTTTCACGGTCCCATCATTGAAAATGGAAATTCTCCTCTAAACATTGCTTACATATGTCATTATTTTGGGAAAACATGGGAAGAGTGGAATATAAAACAAAATAGAGGAAATGCAGATGGAATGCCAAAAAGAAAAGGTGATGAATTTAACGCTCATAATAGAAATGAAGTTGAGATTTATCCGCTCATAATTTTTACACAGACCCGGCTTTAGATTTTTTTACATAGAACAATACGCAATAATTTATCTACCAGTAAAAACTTTTACAACGGGGAGAACGGGTGCCTCATTAATATATTCATCAAAACTCTTACCCCATATATGTAATGATGTCATGTCACCAAAAACCGACTGTATTAATTTAAGTTCTAGATAAAAAATAATGGCAAAGATTCTTTCAAGAGAACATCTGTCTTCCCTGCACGTAACAACATTCACCAAGTTATTAATGTTGTATTTATTCATAATTAGGTTTAAAAAATCATATTTAATAAAACTTTGAACTCCAAAACACCCACTTACTTGTTTAGATCTTAACATTTTTTTAATAGCCCCGCTATAATTGAGGGATTCAGCGATTCTTAAATTATTTTCAAAATGACATCTAAAAAACTGTGGAGGAAAATGCCATAAACTTATTGCTGGGAATTGTTTAAACTTTTCAAACTGAATTCTTTTATGAAAAAACACACTATCGTGCATAATAACCGCCCTTTCAAACCATTTATTTCTTGAATAATAAATATATGGTAGAAGTTCTCCTCGGCCTGGATATTCTGATTGAATTGTAATTAGATTTTTATAATCATGAAATGGTTTTACAAACGATTGGTTGCTATTATCATCAATAATAACTATTTGTTTACGAGGATAAAACGTCCTCAACAACTTAACATTTCTATTCCAGTATCTATTAGTTTTTTCAGAATTAACGTGTCTTGTAATAATAAACCCAAAATCAAAATCAGGAGATGAGTTAACATTAGTTTCATTGTTTTCTAAACTACTTTCATTTATCTCATTTGTATTATTTTCTAATTCTATATCATTGTTTTCAACATCGTTTAATTTGTTATTATCCATGTTATAATATATATTTTATATATTATAATTATGAACGTTTTAGAAAATGCCAAACAGAAATTTTATAATCCTACTTTAAAAAAAATAGTAAACGTCTATCAATTAAATTATAAAGGTGGTGCAAAACCGCCCGGTTTCGGCGATTACCTTAAATCTTGTTTCTTTCTTTTGCACTTATGTAAAACATTAGATTTAGATTTTGATATGAATTTTAAAAATCACCCTATTTCTAAATATTTGCTCGTTGACAAACAAGAAGATGTTGAATTCTCAAATATTGAATACCCCTATTGGGCCGAGCACATATTTATTGAAAATTCTGGATTAGATGTATTCATAAACAATTTGAACGCAGTTTCTAGTACAAATTATTATTTATTTACAAACGGTTGGCCTATGGTTAAAGTTAGACAAAAAGGAATAGATATAATTAGATCAAAATTAGTGCCAAATGATTTTCTTATTCAACATGTTAAACATTTTATGACTAATTTGAGTCTAAAACCAAAGCAATTTATAACCATTCATATAAGATGTAGTGACGATATATTCAATAACGTAAACGATGCTTCAAAATTACAAAAATTTAAAAATGCCGTAGCAAATATAACTTCAACTTATAATTGCCCTTGTTTAATTTTAAGCAATAGTAACAGAGCCAAGTATTTCATAAAAAGGCTAAGATTTCCAAATCTTTGTTTTAAAGTAAGTAATGTAGTCCATTTGGGTAGCGGAGAAGCTTCTCCTAATGTAACAAACTTTGATGATGGTATTCTAGATACACTCAAAGATTTTTTTGTTATGTCAAGATCCAAGTTAATTGTTTCAATGTCTGTTTATGATTGGGGTAGCTGTTTTAGTGATATGTGTAGCCAAATATATTCAGTGCCAATCATAAAAATTAAAATATGAAACAAAAAAATTAAATATTAATAATGTTATTCTCAAAAACGGGGTTCGCGTTATTTATTGGTGTCTGATTATTATCCATTGTTGTAGAATCGTCTTTTATGGCATCTTTTATTTCATTTATTAAAGCATCCATTCTATTTGCCCAATTTGCGTCGCAATTCCAAAATTGATGACCGCCAAAACTATTTAAATTTAAAATATTTTCGGTTGAAAACTTGCTAGCTGTATTTGGATCAGGCAAATTTCTATTATTTAATATTAATGCGCTTTTAGAAAAGAACAAATCCTCAGGAATGTTATCTAATTTAACCCCACTTGAATGATTACAGAATGAATTAGTACATTCTTTCAAAAACGCTTCTCCAAACCAGTTATATAACACTTCTTTTTTCATAATACTTTCTATCATTAAATCTTTATTCCTTAGACTAAACCCGCCATTTCCTACGCTAGGTAAATTATTTGACCCTCTCCAAGGAGCGCCAATATAATCATAATGCAAAAATTCGCTTATGTTATTTTTAAAAATTATAGTATCTTCTTGATAAAGCAATACCTTTTTCCCTTGGAATAAATTCCAAAAATCAACAGTATGTAAAAAATTATTATAATCATTAACAGTTACATTATCCACATTTAAACGAATAATTTTAATACCAGATATATTCCTACAAATATAAACTATCAAATCATGATTTAAATTACCACAAATAATTGTATGAGAAAACCGTTCTCCTAATTTATGAATTGCGTTAAGAAAAATAAATTCAAGATGTGGTAATGGACGAAATTCAACTAATGCTGCCTCAAACTCTTTATTTGGCTCAATTTTTGGAACATCCAATTGGCTTATTAAATTAATATTATTATAGCAAATATAACGAAACTTATCTCTTTGGTCCATTTGATTTATCTTTAAGTTTATTTATGTATTCGTTTTTAAGCAAGAATAATAATATTATAAATATTAAATGTCTGAAACAATCGTTACAGTTGTAAATGATAAAACAGGCCCTGTTCCCAAGCGAGTCTTTGTTGTTCCCTACAGAGATCGCATCCAGCAAAAATTCTTTTTTTGCAAACAAATGGATTTTATACTAGAGGGGTGCAATGATTATGAAATTCTTTTCGTCCATCAATGCGACGCCAGAAATTTTAACCGAGGCGCCATGAAGAATATTGGATTTTTAGCAATTAAAGAAAAATATCCTGAAAACTATAAGGATATCTCTTTTATATTCAATGACGTTGACACTATACCTTTTCATAAATTATTTGATTATGAAACAGTTGAAGGGGTTGTTAGACATTATTATGGTTTTGAAAGCGCCCTTGGCGGAATTGTAGTTATAAAAGGCTCAGATTTTGAACTCGTAAACGGGTTTCCAAATTATTGGGGGTGGGGTATGGAAGACGCATCATTGCAAAAACGTTGTTTAGCTTACAATCTTCAAATTGATAGAAGTAACTTTTACACAATCGGCAGCCCAGAAATTCTTCAATTATTTGACGGAGTATCGCGTCTTATATCAAAGAGAGATCCTCAAAGGATGAAGACTGATAACGGTCAAGATGGTTTAAGAACAATTCATAAATTACTTTTTACTATAGATTCAGAGTCTTTAAACCCAAATGATAATAAATACACGGTAAATAATGAGAATATCTTTGTTGTTAACGTGACGTCATTTATGACTATGGTGAGATTTGAAGCCGAGTCGTATTATGAATATGACTTAAGAGAACCATCAAGCAAGGTTGTCTTCCCAGAAAACAGCATTACTTCAAAAACCCATATTTCACCAGAAGAATGGAAAAATATTCCTTATAATCCAGCAGCAGATGAGAGAGTTTTGAAAATCCAACAACATCGTGCAATCCAAAAGCAACAACAGAAACAAACAAATGGTGATAGTATATCTCCGCAATCTATATACGCACCGAATTATGCGAAATTTATTGGGGTCAGACCCAAAGCAGTAACAAGCGTTAATATAGGGCTAGGTGGTGTGCGTTAGACATTTACCGTTATTTTTGGATTACTTTTTCTCTCAAGTAATAAATGGTCCAACTTCAAATTTCAAAAGAAATAAAGGAAATTACACTAGACCAGGTTGTAAAAGAGTGGTATGAAATTAAATCAAAAACACCCGAAGAGATATCAAAGTTGAATGGTAGAAGTAGACTAGGTTGTAACTTTATTGACTATTATTTTTTTATGCAACGATTGGAAACAATTGGAAACAAAGGAATAAACTTCTATGATTTTATTGAGAATATAGAATTTTATAAATCAAAGAAGTATATCCAAACTTTATTGACTTATTGCGAAAAAAATAATCGTTATAAAGAGAACGAGATTAAAAAGTATTACTATTGTTATGGGTTATGTTTTGGTAGAATAAATGCATTTAAAATAACAAATGCGATTCATATTTATAATCTTTATAAACCCACTGTAGCTATTATGGATCCATTTTGTGGTTTTGGTGGAAGACTTGTGGGAGCTATGGCAAAAAATATTAATTATATTGGGATTGATTTGAATAAAGATTTAGAACCGTCTTATCAAAAATTACTTCAAAACTTTGGAGATAAAACGACTTCAACAATACAATTGTTGTTTCAAGATTCAAACGAAATAGATTATAGCAAATATAAATACGATATGGTATTTACATCACCGCCTTACGAAAATATAGAAATATATAAACATATGAAGAAGCTAAGCATAGAAGAATGGAATAATTTTTATAAAGAAGTATTTCAAAAATTATGGGATAACCTAGAAGTAAACGGAACATATATTATCAACATTAATGAAAATATATATACAAGGATTTTAGAACCACTTTTTGGAAACGCTCTTGAAAAGATGCTTCTAAAAAAATCTAGCAAAAATGAATACAAAGAATATGTATACATATGGAAAAAATAAAAG
>Ga0114959_10004433_pt1 | contig 10771 bp, 17 predicted proteins | sample C_130625_EF_Meta_FD_87317 | JGI IMG/M metagenome (GOLD analysis project Ga0114959, IMG submission 87317) | Freshwater microbial communities from Lake Croche, Canada to study carbon cycling - C_130625_EF_MetaG | ecosystem: Environmental > Aquatic > Freshwater > Lake | place: Lake Croche, Canada...
CTGCGGAAGCACGCCCGCGGCTGCCATCCGAGCACCTCCCGGGCCTTCGACGCGTCCCCCAGGAGCAGATCAACCTCCGCGGGCCGGAACAGGGCCGGATCGACCACCACGTGCTCCTGCCACCGCAGCCCCACGCGGGCAAAGGCCAGTTCGCAGAACTCGCGGACGGTGTGCGTCTCGCCCGTGGCGATCACGTAGTCGTCAGGGGTTTCCTGCTGGATCATCAGCCACATCGCCTGCACGTAGTCGCCGGCAAAGCCCCAATCCCGCTTCGCGTCGAGGTTCCCCAGGTGCAGCTCGTCCTGCCGGCCAGCGGCGATCCGGGCTGCTGCGCGGGCAATCTTCCGCGTCACGAACTCCTCGCCGCGCCGTGGGCTTTCGTGGTTGAAAAGGATGCCGCAGGACGCGTGGAGGCCGTAGCTCTCGCGGTAGTTCACGACTTGGTGATGAGCATAGACCTTCGCGCACCCGTAGGGGCTGCGAGGGTGGAACGGGGTCGCCTCGTTCTGCGGCGCCGTGCCTAGCATCCCGCCGAACATTTCCGATGACGAAGCCTGATAGAACCGGGCGCGCGGAGCGTACTGAATAACCGCGTCAAGCAGCCGAACCACGCCCACGCCGGTCACGTCTGCCGTGTACTCGGGCTGGTCGAACGAATCGCCAACGTGGCTCTGGGCGGCGAGGTTGTAGATTTCGTCGGGCTCAACCTCGTCAACAATCCGCGCGATGCTGCCGCCGTCTGCCATGTCGCCGCGGTGAAGCGTGACGGCTGGCAGATGGGCAATCCGGCCGCAGGTGTCGCTCGAGGAACGACGCACGATCCCGTGAACCTCGTAGTCTTTGGCGAGCAACAACTCGGCAAGGTAGCTGCCGTCCTGGCCCGTGATGCCGGTGATGAGGGCGCGTTTCACTTCCACGTCCCACCCACATTGACACTCGCCTGCGACAGCCGCCAATCCGTCGCCGTGCGGACATAGGCATCCGCCGCCCGCCACGTCCCGCCCACGTTCACCGACAGTTTCCGCGGCAGCCCGCCGCCTCGATCCGGCAGCGGCGTCAGGCCGATACCGCGACGGCTGGCGAGCAGGCGGATTTCGGCTGGCGTGAGAACTCGGTTGTAGATTCGCGCGTCGTCGATGGAGCCGTTGAGAAGATAATCCGTGCCGCCAAGCGAGCCAAGGTAGAATGTCGTGGGGACCCAATTGATAGCGACGTTTGCGGCACCAACTCCTCCGTCTGTTGCGACTGCTAAAGAATTGCCGTTTGAGTAAACCAACACATCGCGGATCACCGTCCCAGGGTAGACAAACGCCAGATGCGTCCACACTCCGGCAGTAAACGCTCCGTATACGGTGCAGTTGGTGGCTCCGCGAGAGAATGACACGTTTCCGGTTGTCCCCACGCGGATCAGGCACGGCCACGGTGCCGGACCGCCAGCGTGTGCAATCGCTCCACTCGTTCCCGCCAGCACGCGAATCCACGCCGAGAATGTGTATGCGGCATTGCCGGTCAGGCCAGTGCGGTCGGGGGCGGTGACGCAGTCGTTGGTGCCGTCGAGCGACAGCGACACACCGCTGCCGCTTGCGCGCCAGTTATCCTGGCCGTCCATGTTGGTCAGAGTGCCGTGAGCGTTCCGCCCGCTCCTGTCGAGCAGACGATATCCGCTAGCCCCCAGCGACGGGCACCACGCGCCGACGAGCCCCTGACGAAGCGATGAAAACTCTTGGCGTGGCATCAGTTGATCGTTTGATAGACGGGCTGGAGGCGAATCTGGTGATTTCCAGCCGTCGCATTGAGAGCGACGGCGGTCGAGTGCGTGACGAACAACACAATCTTCGGCGGCAATACGCCACCGAACGCGGCAGCGAGCGACACGGGGCCGAAATGGTAGGCCACGTTGCTGGTCGCACTTGTTGCCATTGCGGCGATGTAGCGACAGATGCTCGCCTTGATGTCGGAACTGGTGATCGTCTCAGCGGACTCCGTGCCGTCAAACACATCGGGCCAATTCGTCCCGTCCCATGAACCAACCGCCCACACTTCGATACTCTTCGCCGCCGTCGGTGACGTTCCGCTGGTGATTTTGCCAGACACCAGATAGTCGAGGACGAGCGCGGATGTATTGTCGATGGTGGCAGACTCGCGGCCCGTCAACAGATTTGCGTCGGTGGCGAGCGATGCCAGCGTGATCGTCAAGTCGCTCGCCGTGCCGTAGGAGAGTTTCAGATCAGCCATTCGTTAGCCTCCGAGCGTTGATAACCATGCCGATGCCGATCTCTCCGAGCCCCACCGATTCCGTCCACGGGATCGAGGCGTCGGCCAGAGCCGAGAGCGCGTCGGCCTGCGGCTGCGAGCAGATCCCCGCCTGGACGAGCGCGGCCCGCATGCCGACCACCGCGGCCCGGTCCATGTCTACGCTTTGGATCGTGCCGCTCTGGTCATCGATCCACGCCAGGACGGTGATCGCCAGAGCGCGAACGGCTGGCGTGGTCGATTCGCGCGACTCGATCAGCGAGGGCCAGTAGCCGCCTTCGATTGCGGTCTGACGCACCAGCCAGGTCGGCACCGGGCGGCGAACGGAGACGCGGACAGAGTTGACCGCGTCGGCCAATAGTTGGTCGCTCAGCCCGGCGTATTGCGGTTCAAGGATCTTGGCGGCGAGAGCTGAGAGCATCACGAATACCTCAGATAAATGTCGCCGGACGAACCGCCGGAAGGGGCGGCGGTGCCGCTGGTGATCGTCGGAATTGTCGGCTTGCCGCTGAGATCGGCATACGCGCCGCTGGTCGCAACAGTTGCCAGGCCAGTGACCGCCGAAGCCGCAATCGTCGCGGCGGTCGTCAAAACTCCGCTGGTCGTTGTTACAACGATCTGGCCGCTGGTCGATCCGATCGCCCCGGCGTTTGTCAGGTTGCCGTGGGTGTGCGTCGATGATGCCGCGTCAGTGATCCCGTAGCCGGTGAGCGTTGTTGGCGTGGCCGTGATCGTGGACCACGCCTGAGTGTGTGCCGTCGGCGTCCTCGCATCGGAAAGCCGCGCGTCGTTGCCGACGCATGCGGTGGTGCCGCTGGTGCCGTAGCTGACCGACAGGGTTCCACTGGCAATTCCCAGCCCCGTGCCAACTCGGATCGGCCCAAGAGTTACCGTCGTCGCCGGAGAGGAGTCTGCCTTGTTTTCAAGCGCTCCGCTGATGGCCGAAAGCGCGGACTCAACGTTCAGCGAGGCTGGCGTAAAAGACGTGTATCCGCCGGCCACGGAAACCGTCGTCGCGGTCTGGTCGCCGGTGTTCGTGCCGCTGCTGGTGCCTGAGAACGTGCCCGACTGCGTCGCAAGGCTGCCGAGCCCTGTGATCGTCCCAACCGCCTGCGTCCCTGTGTGGTTCGCCCGCTGGATCGCGTAAGCCTGGACAGCGGCATCGGCGGCGGCCTGGGCGGTGCTGACGGGCTTGGAGGCGTCGGCCACGTTCTCGACGCTGCCAAGCCCCACCATCGCTTTTGTCACGCCCGAGACGGTGCCGGTAAACGTCGGACTCGCCAGCGGAGCCTTCAGGTCAAGAGCCGCCTGGAGGCCCGTCGTGTCGGCAATCGCCAGCCCGGTTGCGGACAGCACCCCGGCGCCACTGACGGACAGGCCCGTGCCAATCGTCGTAAACGGCTTCCCGGTCAGATCGGTCCAACTCGAGGCGCCGCCGCCCCCCGTGACCGTGATCGTCAGCGTGTTGCCGGCCGCGGAGATCGTCCCGCCAACTACCGCCAGGGTGACGGCCCCAGCCAGGCTGTTCAAAGACAGCACCCCGGCAACGGATGGGACGCTGACGCTCGCGCCAGCATCGCCAACCGTCACCTCTGGCGCGGTGCCCCCCGTGATCGTGACTGTCGTGCTCATGGGACCACCTCAAACCACCCGTCAAGGTATGTCGTCTGGTTGCTCGCAGATGAGCCTACGCGGGTCGTCCACTGGTACGTGCCTGACGGGATCGCTGCCATGTCCGCCTTTGGCATCGAGAACGACAGCACGCCGTTGGTGCCCGACGCCGACACGACAACAGGCACCAGCGACACCCGCAGCCCCGTCACCAGGGAGAGCAGTTCGCTCGTCGCCGTGCAGCCGGCCAGCGAAATCGAGAAGACGGCCGACTCCGATAAGGAGTCGCCGCGCTTTCGCTTCGCGCACAGTTCGCCCGGGAGCCGGTCAATCGTTGCCATCACTTACCCCCAGGTGTTCGCGGCTTGGCCGGGATCGGACAGTTTCCGTTCGGGCATCCAGCGCCGCGGCAACCGCAGGAGCAAGCCGCGGAGCAGGCCCCGCCGCACGGGCAGACCGCAGCCGGTTCGCGTGTCGGTCGCGGGGTCGGCTTCGGGGGCTCGGGCTGCGGCTTAGGCTCGGAGTCGTCAGCCGGGGCGAACGTCGCGTAGGCCACCCGGTACGAAGCGTAGGCCCGGGGCCGCTCCTGCTCGATCGCGTTTGGGTCGGCAGAGAGGGCAGCGAGGAAGGCGAGGATGGTGCGGTAGATGGTCATTGGCTACCTCCTTCGTCATGGTCAATCCAGGCAGAGATTGACGCCGAGAGCCGCGCGAACAGCCACCACGCAGCGAGGACAACGCACACGCCGACACCACTTCCGACTGCGGCAAGGCCACCGATCCAGATGACGATCTCGAGGAGGACGGTATCCATCACCAGCCCTCCGCGTGGTCAATTTCCTCGAGCCCGTCGGCGCCGATGACCGGGGCCTTCGTGCGCACGAGCTGCCGCTCGTCACCCTGGAGCGACTGCGGCCGCCCGGAGGACTGCGGACGGTCGGGAGCACTCTCGCCGGCCAGGGCGAACCACAGCCCCAGCCGTGCGGCGGTGCGAGTCAGGCGGGTGAACGCGTGCAGTACCGGGCGAGCCGGAACAGGCGGCGGGCCCACGGGCGATGCCGGCGAGGATCCCAGCCACCAGCCGGCGGCCAGGGTGACGACGATGATGGCGACGAGACGGCGGTCGAGGATCATGTCGGCCTCACGGGGCAAGGGAATAGGAGTTGGCGACGCTGGCGGGGGCAGCAGACACAGGGCGAATCGGGGCCTTTTCCAGCCAAGCGCCGTTGTCGAGATCGCGGGCCGCAAAGCCGTTCACGCCCGCAATGCAGAACGAATCTTCCGCGTCGAGGATCTCTTGGATCGCCTCACGCGATGCCCAGAAGCATCCTTCCGGCATGTCGTCGGGCCAGCGCGGTCCGCTTATCCAGTCGGGGCTCCACGAATTGCAAATGAGGGCACCGTCCCGCGGGCTGCCGTTCGCCTTGTGCCTGGTCGCTAGGACGCTCATGCAGTGGCTCCACTGTGAGCCGGGAACGCGGGGGCGGAAGCCGTCGGCGTCGCGGATCGCGCCCCACTTCTGCCCGAAGCCAACCTGAGAGCAGATCGCCACCGGCATCCCGTTTTCCAGCGAGGCGCAGAGGGATGCCCAGTCGCGGCAGAGGGCGACGCCTTGCGCGGCGTGCTCCATCCCTTTCCGGGCAAGGGCCGCTGGCACACCGTCTCGGCCCCAGCTCTCTGATCGCGGAATCGAGTAGGTCGTCAGGTCGATATCGCCGTACTTTTCCCGGTAGAGGATTCCGCCAACGGTCGGGTCTTTGCAGCGACCAGAAATCCATCTAGCGGCGGCTCCCCCATAGCTTCCGTCGCCTCCCGTATTCCGCGCCTGCGGTGGGAGTCTGGCCAGCGTCCTCGATCCGGCATAAATGCTTTCGGTCGCCACCAGCTTCGGCGGGTCGTCGCGCTCGCCCTGAGTCCAATCGACCGTCTGGCCCACATACGAGGCCATCGCAAACCCAAACGACACGCAACTGCCGTGGTTGCCCTGATCCCAGACCGTGAACGGCTTCCCATAAACGGCGCGGTGGGCCTTGTCAGCGTTTCGGTAGAGGAAAACATCCTTCCCCTTCGCGTTGTCCATCACGCCCGGGGCGGCGTCAGCAAACAGCGGGTGCTTCAGCTCCCGGAGGAACTCGCGCGTGCCTTCAGGATTCGGCACGTAGCCGAGACGGGCCTCAACCTTCGCGGCAAGCCGGTGCGTGGCCCGCTCCACCAGGGCGCCGACGATCGCGGCAAACACCACGAACGAGATCGCGGACCATGTCCAGACGGTGCGTTGGCGTGCGGTCACGTCAGCCCCCCATCGCTTGAATGGCGGCTCGGTTGATGACTCGGAAAGCGTCTTCCCACACGGCCTTCGTTTCCGGCGTCAGGGGGCCTGAAGACTTTCCGCAGCGCTCATCGAGGTATGCCTTGATCGCGTCCCTTACCATCGGCTGCCGCTCCCCGAGAAGAACCCCGCCGGTGTGGTACGCCCGCATTAGGTTTCGCAGTTCCCAAACCTGCCGGCCGGTCAGCAGTCGTGGCTCGTCAACGCGGCCATCGCCGTCGAAGTCGATCTGTCCGTCGTCGCGGACTGCGTCGGCCGTCTGGAGCGTCAGCACAGCAACCGTCGTGGCGTCTTCTGCCGCATGTTCGCCGACAAACTTGCCCCGCAGGTCGATGCCTTCAACCGCGGGAGCAGGCTCTGGGCTCGGGGCTGGCTTGGAGAGGTGCGACCACGCAATCAGCCCCCAGGGGAGCAGGATCGCCCCCACGAGCAGCGGGGACACGCCGCCCGGGGCCAATGCCGGCCCGGGGAGCATCGGTAGCAGCGGCGCTGGCAGCGGCGACAACGGCGGGAGCAAGATCGAGGTAGCTGTCGGCTGGCGCGAGAACCACCAGACAACGGCGGCGGCAGCAGCGGCAAACAGGAGGGATCCGTTGCTCATGCGGCTTTCTCCGGGGCAGGCGCAGCGGCCCGCGTCAGCAGCAGGATTTTCTCAAGGGCGCCCCCGGCAGCGGCCAGCACCAGCGAGCGAACCGCCGGCCTGAGCAGCAGCCACATCGGCCACATCGCCACCGGGATCGCGGCCGAAGAGACGGCGTCGAAGAGCAGGCCAACGCAGGCCACGGCCCACGCCTTTTTGCTCGGCCCATCGAGCGTGGAAACGCCGTCGAGCCCGCCGACCGCCAGGTGCAGCAGCTCGACAACAAGGGTTCCGAACTCGCTGACAGTGATTCCGCCTTGCGACTTAAGCCGCGCGTCGGCGATGAATTGGGCAACGGCAGACTGGAGTTGCTCGGGGGTCATGCGGGGTTCTCCTTGGCCGGAGTTTCCGCGCGAATCGGCAATCCTTGCAGTTCCCGTCAGATATCGCCGCTGCCGTTTTCATCCGATGACGGAGAAAATCCGCGGCCTCCACCAATCCGAATGACCGGCACCGAGAACTCCACCACCCCGGTGTCGTTCGGTGTGCCAAACCGATCACCAGAGCGGGCTCGAAGCTCCTCAATCCTGCGGGCAATCTCCGGGGCCAGCTCGCAGCCTGAGCCACTGGCCGCGTCCTCGTCTCGCGTCGGCCGAGGGGCCCACTTCGGCTTCTGCCGCAGCCGGCGGTCGTGCCGTGGGGAAAGCTGCCAGATCACCTTCAGCCGCAGCACCTGATCCTTCGTGACCGTGTACCGCTCGCAGAGCGCGGAGATCGGAATGTGCGCGGCCCAGTCCGTGGCAAACTTCACCATCGAGATGACAGCGGTGTTGCCAGCCATGCGTCCCTCAAGCAGGGGCGGCGCCAGGAAGAGCCTGGGAATCCTCGGGCACCCATGTCATGAGCGTTCGTTGCGACGGGTTCATATAGAACTCCCACCCCGCGTCAGCCATCGCCCGGTGCAGCCCGACGTGCTCTATGTCGCCGTCGACGCTGACCGGGGCGTGGGCGAAAAACGGGTCGGCCCGGTAGATGCACAGCGCGCCGAAGGCCGAGTTGCAGACGATCGGAGCCGATCCGACCGGAGGCAGCCAGAGGGCGAAATGCCGCTCCCAGCGGTGCTTCCACCCGGGCCCGCGGTACGCCCAGTGATCGTAGTGGCAGAGCATCTTGCCGGTCGTGCCGTCAGCCCCCTCGAGCATCTGCTCGTAGAGCGACACGCTCGCCATGCCGCCGGCCTTCGGAAGCGACTCCATCCAGCCAATGCCGTTGATGACGCCTTCTTCGCTCCACCCGCCCCACGGGTCAAGGTCAACGGCGATGACCAGATCCACCTCGCCAAAGTGATCGAGAGCAATGTCGCGGTATCGCGTCCGGTACTCAGCGTAGCGCTCCACCCGGGCCCGCTCAAAGCCGTGGTAATGCTCGCGCCCCAGGTCGCGGCAGTCGGCAATCACGCGACCAGAGTGCTCGTCTTCCCAGCGGTGCAGGATGTCCTTTGTCGCGTCCTTTGAGTCGTTCTCGACGACAACCGCGCTCCACTCGGCAAACCGGGAGCCAAGTGATTCCAGTCGCTGCAACGTGAACGGCAGCACGCCGGCAATGTCGCGGGCCATGCCGACGAAGCAGACTTTCTGCTGCCGGGCCGCCTCGTCGCCGGCCGTTACCATCGTGCGGAACAGTTCGGAAAACTCATCGTCCACCGGCAAGACGGAATCCGGGGAGTGGAGGAACGGATTCACGCGGTAGGTCGTCAGGGCCGGGGCTGCGGTCATGCCCGCATCCTTTCCAGCCGAAGCGGGGCAGGGTACGTCGCCCAGTGCTTTGAGATGGTCATTTCACCCGTTTCGTCCACCGTCATGTCAAATCGCCCTTTTTCGTCTGGTTCAACAAACTGCGCACACTCACCAGTTTCAGTGTCCGCCCAGACAACGTGTCCAGAGATTGCAGCGCCGGTGGCGTCAAAGAGCCTGCACGGCCACCACTGCCGCATGAAGTCAAGGTTGGAAACGTCGCAAATCATGCCCCCACCTCCTCCATCGGCAGCACAACCGCCACCGCGTCTTCGTGCCGCAGCATCACCGGGGAGATTCCGTCGCCCGGGTCGACGGATACCGTCGCAGCCCCGTCAAGCGTCGCCAGCCACTGCCGGACGTGCCGGGGGTCCAGCCGCAGCACGGCCTCGAGGGCCGCCCCCGCAGCCGGGCAGGCCACCGCAGCCGATCCGTACTCAGCCGACCGCGACGACAGGGAAACCCGCCCGCCGCCAAACCGAAACGCCACCGCGCGGGAATCGCTGCTGGTGACAACCTCGGCTTGCCGCACCGCCTGGAGGAGCGCGGCCGCCCCTACCGTCGCCTGCATCGCTGGCCGGGCCAATGGAATTACCTTCCGCCACGGCGCGAACTTCCCGGCCAGCAACGCGGCCGTCACCGTCACCCCGCCAGCCGTCCAGATCGCAGCCGACTCCGTCCGCATCATTTGCACTGAGGTGCTCGACGATCGGTTCGCCAGGGCGAGCATGACGCGGGCCGCCGCCACCGGGATCGTCAGGGCCCCGTCGTCGGTCGCCTGGTCAATCTCCGCGGCCGTCACGTAGAGCCGCCGGCCGTCCCACCCGACAAACGAAACCACGCCGTCAAGCACGTCAATTCGCAGTCCGGCAAGTTGCGCCCGCGCCCCGTCGCAATCCTCGCCCCCTGCGGCGTCGATCGTGCCGGACAGGCAACGAGCCAGTTGGTCGGCCGGCAGGCGGCAGACGGGAACGTAACGAGCCCCAGGGTCGTCCTCCGGGTCGGCAGCCCATGCGTCGTCGTGGGCGGCGTTCAGCAGCCACTGTCCCCCGGTGCCCTCCACCGTCACCGTTGCAGTGTTCATCCCCTGGCAGAGCTTCACCGGCCCCTGCGCCTCGCGGATCGCCGCCGTCAGCCGGGCGTGGTTCAGGAGCACCCTCGCGGCCCCAGAGCACTCGGGAAGCCGGGCCACAACAGAAAGGTCGTCGCGCCGGGCCTCCACCATCCCGCGGCCGATCCGCACCAGCCATCCCCGGTCGCTCGCGGGTGTCACCGCCGGCCGAACCGTGTCGAGGGCCTCGCGGAGCTTCGTGGCGTCGACGGTAAATGACCAGCTCATCGGGAGGGTTCCTCGGGGGGCGTCGATCGGGCGCCGCGCGGAGGTGTCGGCCGAGGGGGAGCCCGGCGCACCTCCGCGCGGTTGTGCCCTGTCGGTCAATCGCACTCGTCTGTGGCGTTCGCCTGGGGCGCCCCGTGGCAGCCCGCCACCTTCACAGCCGTTGCCCCGTGGCAACCGGCCCGGCTCGCAGCACGTTCGGATCGATCCGCAGCCCGGTCAGCCCGCGCCGCAGTCCTTCCGGCAACCCGAGACGCGTGCCTCTGGGCGAACGTCGAGCGGTTCCGGCCGTGGCAACCGGCGGAAGCCTCCACGACTTGTGGGGCCTCGTCAGCCTCGCCGTGGCAGCCGGCCGGGGGCCTCGTCGACGCGGGAGCGCCGGCAAGCAGGGAGCCGCAGACGGCCAACATCGCAACCACCGCCATCAGAAATCGAGTCGTCTGGACCATGAGTAGCCTTTCAGTCGAGGGAAACCAAACCGCCGCCAGGGAGCCCCAGCAGATCGTCAGCGGGCGTATCGCTTGCAGGCATACCAGCGGCCATCCGCGCCCCGGGCCGTGCCCTGGTCGACCACAGCCCGGCCGTTGTTGCAGCAACTGGCCAGAGCCGCAGCCGGGCTTCCGCCCATGCCCACGCCCTCGTAGCTCGAGTTGCCGCCGTGGTGAGCCATGCGACCGCTCCGGGCCTGGATCTCGGCAACCCCCTGCGCCGTCGAGGTGTCGCCCGCGGCAGCAGCCCCGCAGTTCGGCCCGGTGCAGGTCTGGGGGCTCGAGCGCCGGCGGAACGGGCCAGCATCAGCGGTCGTGCAGACACACGCAGCAACGACCAGGGCGAGAAGAAGGCGGAGCAACATGGGATCCTCCGTGACAG
>Ga0114959_10004434_pt1 | contig 10768 bp, 9 predicted proteins | sample C_130625_EF_Meta_FD_87317 | JGI IMG/M metagenome (GOLD analysis project Ga0114959, IMG submission 87317) | Freshwater microbial communities from Lake Croche, Canada to study carbon cycling - C_130625_EF_MetaG | ecosystem: Environmental > Aquatic > Freshwater > Lake | place: Lake Croche, Canada...
GGGCCTTCGGCAAAGTGAAACGGGCCTTCGGCAAAGTGAAACGGGCCTTCGGCAAAGTGAAACGGGCCTTCGGCAAAGTGAAACGGGCCTTCGGCAAAGTGAAACGGGCCTTCGGCAAAGTGATCAACGCAATTTCCGGGTTTTCTTTGTACCAATTGAAATAGGCCGCCTGCTCATTTTCGATAATTTTATTTTCCTTCCCTTTCTGCAAGTAAATTTGCCGCGTCTTAACCCCTTTCTATTAATTACCGTTTTAGTACAAATGCCAATGGCTTTCGCTTCGGGAGGTCGTATTTTTTTTATACACGAACACAATTTTCCAGAAACAATTTTTTCCGCGTTATTTTTCAATAAGCGACTGCTTTTCGGAATCGGTTTATTATAATATTGGAGTAATTTTTTGTAGTCCGAATTAGATAATGAGTAAACCATACTTATATAATAATAAGTTTTTTATAAATGTGTGATCGAATTTTAATTTGTTTTTATTATAGGAATCTTATTTTTATACTCGACAAATAGTCCATTAATAATTTACTCACCGCGGTAGTAGTAAAAAGGAACACTCCTGCACTAAATACAATTTTTTTGTCGAACTCATTAAAATGTATTTTTCTAAACATATTAAAACGCCAAATCAAGAAAAGACTTATATAAATTTTTACGTAATAATCCAATTCTTTCATATATTCAGGAGCATTTCTGGAAAGTCCAATTAAGGCTAAAAAATACCCTAAATAACTAACAATAATGAATATATCAAATAAATTTGTTTGAAACTCGGTAACCTTATCCATATATTCTCCAAAGATTATTACTATTAATCTTCAATATTTTCACGCTGGACTTGATCATAAATGTTTAGAGTCCTTGCACTCGCATCCTTCGCATCCACATACTTTGGCATCCAAAAATACGGAACCAAATGAGCCATATTTGGATAATTATCCTCAAAAATCTTTCTATAATATTTCTTTTCTTCAGTATCCGGAGTATTGTGTGTAAATGAATTTGCCATATTTTTACTATCAATTATACATTGATTTCCAACAAATTCTTGAATAATAGTGTACAAAGACCTCGTAGTCTTGCTTACACCATCACTAAACGCCTCTTTCGTTCTCCAAATGATACTATCCGGTAACAGAGGCTTATCGCAACTATTCAAAAAATATTCTTTGCTGAATGCTGACCTCAATAGGAATTTTTCACATTGTCTATTTCCTGCGTGAAATCTTATGGAAGGATGGATACTTAAATAAAATTGTACAAAGGATCGATCCAAAAAAGGCGTTCTTGGTTCCAACCCATTACTCGAAATGGATTTATCCGATCTCAATACATCATACATATAAATATCATTTAATAAGCGTCTTGATTCACGATCAAACTCGACCGCATCGGGTGCGGAATGCATATACAGGTACCCTCCACATAGTTCATCTGATCCATCCCCATTAAAAATTACCTTGGCGTTGCTATTTTTTGAAATGTATTTTGCAACCAGGTAATTCCCAATGCTAGCCCGAACAGTAGTTGTATCATAGCTCTCAATAATACGAATTACTTCAGGAATAGCAGAGCAAAAATCGTCCTCCGTCAAAATGATAGAAGTATGTTTTGTGCCCAAATAATCAGCAACAATTTTCGCATATTTAAGGTCTTCAGAACCCTCCAGCCCGATACTGTATGTTTCTAGCGGCTCTGAATTATGCTGTTTATGATATTCATTTACAATGGCTGTTACTAGACTACTGTCTAACCCTCCTGATAAAAGACACGCGACAGGACGGTCTGTGATTAAAGCCCTCTTTTTAACAGCATTCATAAAATAGAATCGAATATTATCTAAAATAGTAGACAAAAAATCAGTATCATTGTACATTATGGACGTAAAACCGGTCGAATGGTAGCTTTTATTTTGAAAAATGGGTTGCCACTCCGGTGACACTTTAAATGGTAGTGTAAAATGAGAATAAGTACCAGGTTTAAAATGCTCTATTTTATGACTTTCTAAAAGGTCATTTCTATAAAATTCATTTAACACTTTAAGTTCAGATGCAAACGCAGTCAAGTTTAGGTTCGAAGTCTGGACCCCATCCTTGGGTATTAATTGATATAATGGTCTTACACCATAAGGGTCTCTTGCAATGTACATTTTCGAAGAAGGATCGTTAATATTAATATCGGTTAAAATGAAAGAAAAAACTCCGTCCAGCATCTGCAAAGTCTGTTCAATTCCGTATTTGTTATATAAATGAATAATAACTTCGCAATCGGAATTTGTACTCGGTACAACATCCCGCATTAACTGGTAAAGTTCCTTGTAATTGTAAATTTCGCCATTGCAAATTAAAGCAACATCTTTAATAACAATAGGCTGATTTGAAACATCATTTAGTCCATTTATTGCCAATCGATGAAACCCATATGTGCACTTTAAACATATATTTTGCAATTTAGAGTTTTCTGGGCCTCGAGCCTGACCTTTCATAAACTGCTCTTCTACAAAAGATGTGGTAAAATTATTATTATTAAGAAGACAAAATATACCACACATATATATGATTATTATTGTAAACGCTTTATATGTTTTACGAATAAAGATTAACTAATTCTATAATATAAAAAATATAAAAAATATAAAAAATATAAAATATTTGTTTATATTAATGTCTGTAGAGCCACAATTATTAAGTAATAACTATTTAAGCTATGAATGCAATTCTAATATTCAAAAGACGACAAATCAGCGAATATATGACAGAAATATACCATCGCAGATGTTACAACCTTATTTGAGCGTAAGACCTGTAATGACAAAATATTCGATAATGCCTATTGTAGATCCAAGAGCACCAATTTCTGTTCCTTTAAAACAACAGCCGGTTTACAATCCTGCTACTGTATTCAACCCAGGAAATACACAATCGCCTTGGTCAGGATACGCCTCCGCTGTTAATACCGAATCCGAATTAAGGAATCAAATTTATGCATTACAAGCGTGTAGCCAGTCGGTTTATGTGCCAAATAGCACGAGTGATTTGTATCAGTATAGTTTCAACCCGGAAAATGCTAGTAAAAAAATGCAACCATTTACACAGCTGTTTCGAAATGAGCATTTTGAACCATTCAATCCAAATACTGAAAATATTGGAAATGATTTATTCAACAACTATACAAGACAACAAATAAGAGATTTGACAGGTAAACCCAAAACAGGTAATCAATGTTAGACTAGGTTTAATATAATATAATTTAATATTAACAAATCATATTATTAAATGGCGAATGATGTATCCAATTGTTCAACTATTACAGAATCGACAATGAATTATTTACTGAATAATAATAAATACAAAAAATATTTAGAAAAAACAGCTGTAGCGGTAAAACGCGATATTAAAAGGGACAAAAAATTTTACAGAAGGCGAATTTACGATTTAACAAAGCAACTGCTGAGTAATGAAAGTCCTGATAGGTTAACAAACGACGTTAAATTTGCATTTGACAATTATGTATTATCGTGTGTTAATTACTTTAAAAACGTAGATAAAACTGATATTATTCAGGAGGATTATGCTGATTTAGAAATTGATAATAATAATGAAATAGATATAGATAATATGATGATAGAAAATATAGATGACGCGAATCAAATAATGATGCGTTCAATAAAAATACAAAATGCACCGACGCTTGATAATTTTGTGATTGTTAAGAACGTAAAGGAGAAAATAAAACCAGTCATACCTAAAAAAAAGGAGATTAATTTAAAAGATCCGATTTTGAAGAATAAAGGTCTTCGTAAAAAGAATAATATTATTAATAATTATGACAATGCCGAAAAGTAGAAAAATGAGAAAATATAAAAAAACAAAGACAAGTAAAAATAATAAGAGAATAGTTCAAACATTTAAAGAAAAGTATAATAAATTAGTAAAATTACAGTGTAGTCCAAAAACAAAAAAAAAAGGTTACACTTGCTTAACGGACGAAGCAATATATAAATTACGTGACTTGTGGAACGCGAGGCATCCTGATGTACCTATAAACACGAACGATCCAAAAGAAATATGGGAAAAAATGCGAATAAATATGACAAATGTATGTAATAAGGAGTCGTGTTGGTTGAAACAGAATTTTGTAAATGGACAATTGGATAAAGAACTGACATCTTCTTTTGCTCCAATTTCTCCGAGTGAATGGAAAAAAAATCCGAATGAATGGTTATCTAGTATTGATATTATGAATGTGATGAAACAATACGAAGAAGCATATAAATGTTTTGATTTTATTGGACCTTCTCCGATTGATTATGATACGCATAAATTATATGGTGAATGTGTCTGGGAAGAATTGTGCCATTTTAATTTATCGAAACAAATAAAGGAAGGCAAAAAGAAGATAGGGGTCATTTTCAATTTAGATCCGCATACTATGGGTGGCTCACACTGGGTTTCACTTTTCATTAATATCAAGAAAAAAACGATTTTCTATTTTGACAGTGCAGGAGATAAGATTCCAAAGCAAATAATGAAGTTCGTTGATATGGTAAAAACACAGGGTATGCAGATGAATCCTCAAATAAAATTTGTGTTTGATCAGAATCACCCTGTTGAGCATCAATATGGGAATACAGAATGTGGTGTATATTCACTCTTTTTTATAGTACATATGTTAGATGATAAAATAAATGCTCATTATTTGAAAACTCATATATTGAAGGATGAGTATATGGAGAAATTCCGGAAGGTGTTTTTCAATGAAGATTTATAAATGTGTAAAAAACATATAAATAATAACAAACTATTATTTATATGAGTGAGGGTGCCTTTTTAAGTAATGAAAATGTTGAAATGTTGTGGGAATTAATCCTAGACGAAGATATATTTAAAACAAAATCGAAACAACAGATGAAGCATTTTCAGACCTTTTTCATTTTAAATATACAGGATTTTTTTAAAAAGATGGGTCATATAAAGACCAATTTAATGGAGTTGAACAAGACATTTATTGAACATATATTTAATCAAATAAGTACAAATAGTAATGCATTCAAGATTGAAATTATGGAATCCAATGTAAGAGAATCCAATGTAAGAGAATCCAATGTAAGAGAATCCAATGTAAGAGAATCCAATGTAAGAGAACCTATCGCACAAAATATAACTGCACAAAATATAACCGCAGAAGATATTCAAAATGCGAGAATGTCCGACTTTGAAAAAGAATTTAAAAAAAAACAAAACGACTTTTCTAATGCAATGACATTAAAAGCACCTGAAAAACCAAATTTCAACGACGAAATGGATAAGCCAATCGGTGAAATGGAAGACTTAATAGCAAGAACACTTGCTCAACGAAACTTTGATATAGAACAGATAAATCAAAATATTGATAAAGAAAAGGCAGATACCTTTTTAAAAAGTCAAAAAACTTCGATAAAAAATGAGAAAATGACAAAATATAATGTTGAACAAAATGAAGTTAAATATATTAAAATAGGCTCTGAAGATTTGCCAAAAATAGACGTGGTTGAAGTCGTCGATATACAGCGTGCAAATGATAAAAGACATATTACTTGGGCAGACGATAATAATGCAACAAAGGAAAATAGTAATAATAATATTAGTATATTTTCAAAATTAAAATTAAAAACTCAAGAAACGGCGACAGATTTTGAAAAAATCAATAAACGTATTGATGAGTTAGATTCAAAAATAACAGAAATTTTTCGATATATTACGAATACAAATAATACTTCTATGGTTGTACAGGAGAAGGAGGCTTAGCATCATTTATACTCGCAGGCGATACGGGGGGTTGTAAAACAGGAGATGGCAGCAAAGAGTTTGATTGATTTACTTTAGAATATCCAAGAACAATATCAAGAATAGACGTAGTTTTCAAAACCTCTTCAGGTAATGTAACATCAACCTTTCTTTTTTGAATAGTGGGTCTAATTTTATGAAAACCTTTCAACCCGTAAAACTCGTCATCTTCTGGGTGTTTAATAACGATATTTTCAAAATTATGTTCAAACGGCTCCCAACCACAAAAATGATATATTCTTTCAATTACTTCCTTGGGATTGGCTATTAATTCTTCGTAGTTAACAAAGCAGTAATTTTTATTGTTTGAGTCCTGTTTTGCCGCCATCAATCCGGCAACTGGACGCATCAATGGATCGGTATCAGGTAGAATGATTTTACTTACATCATAAGGCACCTCATTATCAGCATATAATTTAACAAATGATTTTACAATTTCTGTTATTGATCGTTCTAATACAATAATTTTAAAATCTTCGGATATGTATTTTTTGATTAACTCAATATTTCCTCTCAGAGTCCAAGTGCGACACTTGTCTATAATAATGGGTTCCTCTACATTCTTATAATAAAGGTATGGTACCTGAGAGTTTATATCATAAGCTGTATGAGTTCTTTTATTTGCATTCAACTGTTCTCTCGAACCAGTTAGACACGATTTCTCAAGATCCCACATTAGTTGACACAACGCAGAATTTCCTTCTGAATATATTTTTGGATTTTGTGACAGAATTGCTGATAATAATGTAGAACCTGTACGAGGCAAACCGCTTAAATAAACAAACTGCTTACTCATAATATAAACAATAATTATTTTTATATTTAAGTATTATTTATAAATTTAATAATAAATAAAAATTGAACAATTAAAGTTTAGAAAAATGACATTATAAAATGAAACTTAATAATATCATAAGTGGTATATTATTTATTTATAAAATTTTGGGTGCATACAGTTTCTATTTATTGAAGCCGTTGCACAGTGTAAAGCCGGAGCACAGTGTAAAGCCGTTGCACAGTGTAAAGCCGGAGCACAGTGTAAATGAGGCTTTTGTTGAAATGAACATCGATGATGATATTTGGAGCCACGGAGAAGTGTACTGGGATTTTCCAAATGATAACACAATATCAGAATTGGACCCAATATCAGAAATAGATTCAATCCAAGAAGCTAAAATAACACCAATTTACAATGACGAAGATAATACAATTTATCAAAAATTCTTCAAGGATAAAATATATTTTAGAATTAAAAAGAATTACATAAGGAAAACGTACACAGCATTAATAAAGACGGCATACAAAGATCTGGCCAAATTAGACAATCTAATATACGAAATGCAAGATATACTTATAAGCAATCAAAATACAGAATCAATTGAATCAGATTTGGCGGTTTTATTAATAGTGACCGGATTGAGTATACTTCACAAAAAAAATAAAAAGGATGACATTGAATATTTAAATTTGATACGCAATTCAATGAAAAAGAGAGAAAGATTAGAAGAATTCAACAGACTAAGAAGGCAACTGAGTATATTCTTTATTATCATTATAAGCGTGTTAATAAGAAATGTTAAGAGCGTTGAATAAATTGTCCATTTTTATAAAAATTATACGTTGGGGTGTAAGATGAATCAATATTTTTTCTGAAAATTTCTACTCTGAGTGAGGAATATTTAATTGAAGCATTTACAGCATCCACTTCTGATAAAAATATAGTGGTGTCCTCCCACTCACTACTCCCAAATAATAAATATATAAAATCCATTTTATATTTATTCTGATATTATAATCTCGAAGATTAAATCTTTTTAAATTTCAATTTACCATCTTGTTCTTTCTCTAATGTTCCTATTAAAATCGGATCTACACCCGGAACTGCCAAAGCTTGCTTGTAGCTATCCAAATCATAAATATTACCTCGTGTTTTATCTATTTTTCTATAAATATAGACTTTACCAAGAAGTGTAATTTCCTTTCCAGACCACTCAAGTGCTTTTCTATTCACTTTTGCCATACTATCCGGCTCATCCTTACTTAAAGAAGGATTATATGAAAATGAACCCGGTGTGGGTTCGCCGAATTGTAAACAATGTAATTGTTCTTTGTTTCCAACCTTCGAGTAAATAGCACAATCAATGGATGCCTCTTTAATTGCTTTAATAAGCTGATTACTAACTTCCTCTTTAATAGTTGAGATTTCAAATAATGCCTCATCGCTAGTAAATGGTATTTTAATCAATGTTGGTTTCTCAGGATTCAATTGATATTCCTTTTTGCTCAAATCTTTTACCTTCAATTCAATAGATGCATCGCTTAATAATTGTTCTCTTGAAAACGTCATCAAATAAAGAAACACTTCTACAGTCTGTAATGCATCAGGTAAATCCTTATGAGAACAAATACGTCTAGCCCGACCAATGACTTGTTCCGTACGAGCCGGATGCCAATATGGCTCCATAATATGAACATATCGAGTATTTCGCAAGTTGATTCCTTCTGAACCGGAAGCGGTAATCATAAATACTTTAATAATTTCACCGGTATTATTATTGTGTGCAATTCGTTTCAGCTCTCTAGATAGTGAAGGCGGGAGTTCCTTCCATAACCCGTTGTAAATTTTGCGAACAATTTCCTTTTCTTCTTTGGATTCTGTACCAGTATATAATGCAAATGTCGGTTTTCCTCGATCTTCGTCGGGAATATCAATTTGCCATACACCTGTTTGATCCTTTTTTACTTTAAACTGGGCGAACCCATTTTGCTCTAATACAAGTTTAAATATTCCAATACCTTCCAAAGTGCGGAATTGACTATAAACAAGATGAAGGCCAATATGTCTTGGGTCTTGAATATTATCTAAAATATGCAAATATTTTGGGCTATAAATGGCTAATCCTTCGGGGCTCAAATACTGATCGGCGTGCCTTTTTAATTTGTCCATTGCGGCCTTGAGACGCTTTTCATATGTCGAGTCGGCGAACTTGTCTATTATTTCATCACCCTCCATTTCATCTTCACGGTCGTCCTCTTCATTTTGGACTTTGTCGGCTTTTTTTATGACTTCTTCGTACAAATTTTCCAGAGCTACATCTTTATCACTTTCTCCATTAGCCGACTTTTCTTCGTCTCCTTCGTCTTTGCCTTCGCCTCTAACTTCATTATCTTCCCTTGGAAGAGGACGCCCAACTGCTTTTGGCATAACAAAATTACAAAATAAACGAGAAAAAATACGGTAAGTTGACGTAGGTTCTTGGAATACACCGTTTTCGTCGACTTTTCCCTTCTTCTTCTTTGTATTCGTCTCTTGTTTTCTTTCTTGAGATCTGGCCGCTTCATAAATTTCAAATTGTTGATCACTCATTGGTATTTTTACAACGTGATAATCAGCCACCTTTTCATAAGCTGGGAGCAATGATTCTTGTGGACTCCTGAAGTAAGATGCTAACCCCATTATACGTTTTTTAAACAAATCCGCGTTTTTAATATTCATTGTACCATTTTCGATGAACCAATTTGAAAATTCGTCTAATTTGTCAGGTAACGCCTTGTACATATGAACTCGAATACCTGTAGGAAACACTTCTATGCCATTTTGTCTCAAAATAAAAATGACCTTTCTCTCAAAATCGGCATCACTGATAACCCCTCTTTCTTGTAAGACAATTTTTCCTCGTTCATCTTTACGGCTTTTTTTTTCATTTGTCACGCCGTGATAACCAGAGTCTTCCTTTATTTTATTTTCAAAACCGAAAGGATTTCGCGTTATTAATAACTGTTTGCTAGAAGCCGAATAGTCCATATAATCCATTACTTTTTCCTTTACAAAAATATCGTGTAGGGTTTCTTTGTTTACTGTTTGCGAGCCTTTAATGTCGAGTGGGATTTCCCACGTTTTAATATAGCCTCTTAAAATATTGAAAAGTATTCCAATTTCATTTGGATAATTAATAATAGGTGTTCCGGTTAAAAGAACAATCCTAGCATTTTGAGCAGTCAACAACATTTCGTATAAAATAAGTGCAATCGAGATATTCACCTTTTCTCTCTTTCCAGTTTTATCCATAGGAATTTCCTTTTCTTTTGCAATTTTGTTGACAATTCGGCTTAACAAATTGTGTGCCTCGTCGATAATAATAACACAGTTATCAAAAATATTGGTCTCGAAATTATTTGTCATCCGTTTTAGCTTGTCTCGTCTCAGCCCATTATAATGAATAAATTGGTATTTATTTTCAATCATCTTGTCAATTTGCTCATTTAAGCTGGTCTGGTCTACTTGCAATTCTGTCTGGGTTTTTTTCTTAGTGTCAATGCAATTAGGCGGCTTGCTCACATTTGTTAACCACGCACCCCCTTTTGAACGAATATATTCAACAGGCAGATTTAATATACTCGAGAGAGTATCTACCAACTCCGGATTTTTTTTTGTACTAATCCATTCCCAGCATTGATTCAGTTTATAAAGGGGGTCCCCTGCGTTTTTCAATTCAAGCCTGTAATTATCTTCAAGAGAAGCTGGTGTCATTACAATCACTTTTTTCGCACTTTTCATCCCTTCTGCAATGGCAATTGAACTTGCAGTTTTACCTGATCCAAGTGAATGATACAATAAGAGACCGCGGTAAGGGGTATACAAATTCAAGTAATCGCGGACCAATTTTTGGTGCGTTAAAAGCGTGAAATCACCCGATCCCTTTGCCAGATCATCGCACGATATTTCAGTTGTATCGTCCAAAACTTGATCCCTATATGGCTCAAAAATAGAATTTATGAAATTAACGAAAATCTCACGATTATTCATATAATAGCTGCTCACCTTGTAATTTACCTTGGGCTGTTTTGCAGGCAAACGCTCAATAAGTCGCGTGTCACCGAATTGTATCCAAGCCTCTGGTGGTAATATTGATACACCTTTGGGTAAGCTAGAC
>Ga0114959_10004436_pt1 | contig 10764 bp, 5 predicted proteins | sample C_130625_EF_Meta_FD_87317 | JGI IMG/M metagenome (GOLD analysis project Ga0114959, IMG submission 87317) | Freshwater microbial communities from Lake Croche, Canada to study carbon cycling - C_130625_EF_MetaG | ecosystem: Environmental > Aquatic > Freshwater > Lake | place: Lake Croche, Canada...
CGTCAAGCTGATTTACAAGAAATTGCTGGTAAAAATATTCCACAAGTTAAAACCGATGAAACTATCCGTGAAGAATATGAACTATCGCGCCAAGCAATTAGCGAAGAAGGTATTGTAGTTCCAGAATGGAGTAAGTTAACTGCAGATGAGCGAGACAAGTATTTAGGGACAATTACTACTAACCCATCCGCCCAAGATTTTGATAATGCAGCCAAAACTTTAGCCACATATCGTGAACAGAAAAAAGGAACTGGCATCAAACCAGGCGAGCAACGCGTAATTAATAGTTATGAAGACGGTCGACCAATTTACCAGCGTTCTATGGTTATTGATTTGCCAGCATGGAGTGAACTATCTCCAGAAGCTAAATCTGCATACTCTAATAATGTTATAAATAATACTGTAACTGAACAAAACATTGGGTTTGAAGCCGTTGCCGCTCAACTTGAAAAAGAAGGTAAAGGTATCCGTGGCGTATCTCGTGAAGGGGTTAAAAACCTAAAACTTAAAGGCGCTGAAGAAGTATCTTTAACAAAAGCGCAAGAAGAATTAGCTAAGTCACTTGCAGACAGGGCGCAAGCGGTAGGTAAGGGTAAACCATTATCTAACGGTTTAATTATGTTATTAATAACGGGCAACGTTAATGGTGTTTTAAAACAACTTGGCGATGGAAAAGCTCAAGGTTTAAATATTGGCCCCCAAGAAGGAGAAAGAGGTGTTGTTAAAGAGGCAGCTAAACGTCAATCTATCCTTACAAAATTAGTATCACAGTTTTTATCCCAATCTTTAAATACTATTAAATACGAATCAAACGTAGTTGTAGCAGACTCTAACAATTCTGTAATCCAGCGTTTAGAGCGTGAAGGTAAATTAGCAGAATACGACCCAAAAACTGATACATTTTATTTTACAGAAAAAGGTTTGGACGAAGCAACGTTTTTACATGAAGTAGTACACGCTGGAACTGTTAAATTAATCAATCAATATTTAACTAATCCTTCATCTTTAGACAAAAATCAGCGCGAAGCTTTAGATCACTTACAAACTATATTTGATTTTTCTAAAAAACGGTTAGGTGGTAAATATAAAAACGCATATGAAAATTTATATGAGTTTGTTGGTTATGCGTTAACAGATTCTAAATTTCAAGACGCTTTAGCAAGCATGCAAGTTCGGCCTCTTGCTAAGTACACTATTAAAGCCCAAGATTTATGGAAACAGTTTACTCAAGTGTTAGCTGATTTATACGGGCTTGTTACTGCTAAAGCTAAAGGAATGGAATTACGCCCAGAAGTATTTGACGCTTTTGCTAAAAGTTTAGCGCCGATGAATAAAGAAGGGCTTTATGAAGCGACAACTGAAGAAGAGGGCGTTACAACTCTTGAAGGTGAAATTGCTACTGAAACTGATTACGCACAACGGGGCGCAGAAACTGAATTAAAAGAAAAGAAACAAAGATATAAACCAGGAAAAGCTTTTTTAAGTGTGCAGCCAGGGTATGAAGGTAATTTATTACTAGAAGTAACTGAAGCATTTAGAGAAATTCTTGCGTCGCCAGAAGTAGGAATTGATGTTGCTCCACTAGCGGCTAAAAAAGCTGGTGCTAAAACACCAAAGAAAGCTGAAAAGACGCCAGCCCGTATAGCTACATTTAACGACCCAGGCAAGGAATATATGCCTAGCGAAGTACTTGCACCTAAAAACGTACGCTGGTTTAAAGAACGCTTCTTGACAAAACCTGGTTGGAGAAAGATTGCCCAAGAGTTTCAGAATGACCGTTACTATATTAAAGTCTGGGAAGATACGCTTGAGTTAGCAGGTCGGGTTTCGCATGGTGTGAATGAAAAGTTTAATAACATATACACTCAACTAACCCTTGCTACCAGCGCTGCGTCTAATTTTTATAAAGCCTACGTTGCTCAGCCAGTTGAAGCTTTAGACACCGCTATTATGGAATACTCTAAAGCGGCTAAGATTTCTACCGATGAAACACTAGCAAAACTACACGTCTTGTATGAAGCCCTGCATGAGCCAGAGCGTCGCTTAGTAAAGTATTTGATGAACGTTCCGCTTAAAGACGCAGCTGCCGACCGACGCAAAGAAATCTTAGATTTGGTTCGTAAGAATAATAAGATTACCCCAGCTCAAGCTCAAGCATTACGCAAAGAACTAGAAGCTATTGTTGGTAACAAAAAGAACTTAGATACAGCTAGTAAGAAGTCTACAGACATGGCTAACGACGAGTACAACGTCTTGGGTATTGACCAAGCTGCGGCAAGAACTAGCGAAGAGCAGTACAGAAATGATCCTAATAAAGCGTTGTTAGATAATATCTTAGACCAAGTTAAAACAATAAACGACGTTACAGCAGAGCTTAATAAGATTGCTAACTACTGGTCACAACCTGTAACTAACATCGTTAACTTTTACGGCTGGAAATACTACACCCCATTTAAAGGTAAGAAATATTCTCGCCATGGTGACGCTGATGAGCTATTAGACTTTGATAGCGCAAAGAATGGTAAAGAACTCCAAGAATTGGCTTACACATTTGATGGTCGTGAAAGCATAGCTGAAAACCCAGTACTTCAAGTGTTGGCAGATGCTAGCAAAGCCGCAGCCCGCGCTGGTCGACGTAACTTAACTAAGTCAATCCTTAATGCTATTACACCTAATGCTGATGGTAAAAAATTATTAGAAGGTTCTGTAGTACAGACTATTAAGTTTGAAGACCGCTATAACGTAGATAATATTCTTAAAGATGTTAAACGTGAAAATACAGTATTTCACTATAAAGAAGACGGCAGCATTGATGTAATTGAGATTAACGACAAGAAACTACGTGAGTCTATCCGCCGTACTTATAAAGATAGCAACCCAATGGTAGACGTTGCCAATACTATTACTAGTAAGTTAGGTCAGTTACATACTCGCTACAACTACAACTTTGCCCCAATGAACTTTGTTCGTGACGCATTGACCAACGCTTGGACTATCGGTGCAGATATGGGTCCAGCTGCTTCAGCTAACTTCATTAAAGAGATTACTGGCTCAGTAGCAAAAGGTGGTTTGGCAAAGGCAATGAGAGTAGCTTATTTATTACAAAAGAATAATATTGCTGGAATACAAGAGCTTGCTAAGACTGACCCTGGCTATAAAGATATGGTTGACTACATCCGTCATGGTGGTATGGTTTCTTATTTGCAAAGCTTAACTACTAAATCTAACTTTGAACAGATTCAAAAACGCTTAGGCAAGAACAAGATTGCTAAGACTAAAGATCAGTTAGATAACGTTGTAGATACTTGGACAGATATGTTTGAGATAACTAGCCGCGCAGCCGCGTTTGGTATTGCTAAGCGTTCCGCAATGCAAGCTAACCTAGCCAAAGGCATGTCACCAAAAGATGCTGAAGATGCCGCCAACATTAAGGCAGCGGGTTATGCTAAGAACCTAGCTAACTTTGAGCAAGTCGGTGAGTACGGTAAGGCTATGGGCGCGTTCTATATGTTCTTCCGTCCATCAGCAACAGGTGCTGTTCGTGCTATTGAGGCAGTTGCTCCAGCATTTAATAGCGTAAGTTCGGCTGTTACTAATCTTCCTCCGCATATCCAGAACCCAAAGAACGAAGCTGACGCACAAGCACTTAAAACATTTAAAGATAGCTACGCTCAGAAACAACAGAACGCCCGTATCATGGTAGCCGCTTTAATGGGCTTGGGCGCTCTTGCCTACACTATGTCCGCTATGATGGCTGACGACGATGATTTGGGTCGTAATAAGTTAATGACAGACAACATGGATCAATGGACTCGTTTCTGGCGCTTACATATTCCTGGCTTTGAAACTCCTATTCAGATTCCTTGGGGCTTTGGACTTGGTTCATTTGCCGCCGCTGGAGCGCAATTAGCTAGTGTAGCGTCAGGTCATCAACCTGCTAGTAAAGCATTGGCTAATGTATTCTTACAAGTATCTTTAGACTCGTTTGTGCCAATCCCAATATCCCGCATGCCACCAGCAGATAACCCATTAGCGTTTGCTGTAGATTCAATTGCGCCAAGTACAGTACGCCCAGTCATTGAGTTTTTAATTAATAAAAATGGCTTAGGTCAAGACATTTATAACGCTGCATCTGGTCGTCGTATGGGTGATGCGTTCTTGGGTGGGGATAAAATTCCTGAGATGTATAAAAACGCGGCAGCGGCGTTGTGGGATGCAACAAACGGCGCAATTGATATTAGTCCTAACACTATGTATTTCTTATCTAATAGTTACGTAGACGGCCCAGCTAGAATATTTGAAGGAACGTTTGGTATTACTGATACTATATCTGGTAGAAAAGAATTTAGTGCTAAGACTGACTTACCATTAATTGGTTCGTTCTTTGGTGCGGAAGCCAACGTAGACTCTAGAGAGTTTACATCGGTAGAAAAACAAATTACAGAAAAAGCTGGTAGATTAAAGTCCGCTGAGCTTAAACCAGAACGCTATATTAAATACATGGAAGCTAATCCGTTTGACGATTTGCTAGTAGAGTCTTACAACAAAGATATTGTTGAGTTAAACGTATTGCGCAAAGAAGCAAAAGAGATTCGTTTAGATAGTAATATGACGCCTAAAGAGCGGCAAGAGTTAATTAAAGTTCTTAACAAACAACAGGATCTTATTAAGCGAAATCTAATTGAGCAATACAAAGCTTACGGAGTAGAACCCTAGGCGGTACGCCAGCAACGTACCCCTAGGTAACCTTCTTGGTGTGTAACGTATGACTTTACACGCATGCCAACGCGCTTTGCACCGCAATCTATAGAGTAAATTAACTCCGCAGGACGCAGCGTGGGGATGAAAAAACTTTCCCCAATCGCCATGCCCTCAAACGGTAGCAGCCACTCAGGTTCAATTAATTGCGTGGGATTCAACATCTAAAATTTCCAGCGTGTTTTTGAACAGATATACATTAGCCGCCTTAGTTGTAGTGGTTGGTTTCCAACCAGTCTCTAAATGTTTCTTAGCAGACTTGTCTAGCATGTCACCTGACTCTAACATAGCACGTTCAAACTCCCGTGGGGTAATCTTCTTTTTATGTAAATACTCTTTAAATGCTTCTTTAGATACTCTTGTAGGTTCGTCTGTAGCTACCCTTGCTACCAACTTACCGCGAGGTTCATCAGTAACTCTACCTTCTTTAATACGTAGGGTATTCCCCATGTTCTCATACATAAAGTCTGCAAGAACGGCTGAATAATCGGTGCTGTTAACTTTAATTACGTTTAATTTAATGTTGTTAAGTTCAGCAATTACCTTGTGGTAAATACGCTCTAAGTCGTAGTCTACAATGCCAATCTCTATAGCAATCTCGCCAGCAGTAAAGACCGCCGCTACAAAGTTCTGATGGAAACGATACGCAGAGTCGCCCTTGGTATCAGTCAAATATCTATCAATCCAGTAGTCAATCCGTTTCTTAATATGAGCATCGCCAGCTTCTAAAGCCGCCACAATAAATTTCGGACCAGCGTGACCGTAGTTGTACTTGAACGCGTCGAAGATATGAACACCTAGCTTTGCGCCATCAGTCCCCTTTAAGTCGTTTGGTTGCTCAATTAAAAACTCAATTACACGGGCAACTTCTCCGTCGGGGCTTCCCTTATGAAGTTCAAACTTGTTGTAAACAGACTCGTTGGTAGTTAAAACTGCAATCAAAGAAGCCGACATTTCTGTACCCCGCTCAGCGTTAACCGATGCTTGCATGCGAATCTTAGCTTTGCCGTTAGAGACGTTATGAACTAGCTGGGATAGCGGCTTGGGGTCTTTGTTACCAATCTCGTCAACACCAAACATCAGATTTTTTAAACCAAGCATGCGACCTGTCAAACCATTGTCTGTACTTTCAAATACGCTAAGCGCATCGGGGTCACCAAAGGCGCTAATGCCAGCATACATAGCCCCAGTCTTAGCACAACCAGACCTACCAAGAAGGGATATAACAACGCCTGGAGTCGACATGTAGGGCATCAATGTGGTACCAAAACCAGCAAGGCAAGTCATGGCATGAAGTTCAAACCCTGGGCGGTTAAGGGCATTAGCAGATTCTTGCCAACGCTCATATGTACCTACTTCTCTAAAGTGTTTAACTACGCCTCTAATGTATGGAGATACTGGAGACTCTACCATCTCTTTTTTAAACGTAATTTCACGTTCACCAATAACAAAACTTCTACCTGACCATTCGTCTGAATTACTCGTAGCTGTCCAACCTAACTGCATGCGCATCATTTGCGCTTTTCCTACGTTAATCATGTACTGACTCCATTTCACAAGGTATTCTTGTATGTTGTTAATCCATTTGGGGGTATAGATTACTTGGTGAAATGCCAAAGTTTTCTTTAATTCTTCTAGCGCATAGACTGACTTCATTGGTAATAAAAACTCTTTGAGTCCATCATTAGGAAGAATCAAGTGCATTGTCATACACTCTCCATCCAGCGGGCTAAACAAACGACGTACAGGAAATATAACGTGCGCTAGTATTTCTACTGGGTCTTCGTAGTGCGTAACACCTTTCTTATCTACTTTTGGTGGGGGATTGTAATAAACACCGCCTACTTGTCCGCGACTATATGGGCTTAAGAAGGCTGGGAATTTTGGAATTTCTTGGGTATTCGATGTCTCCCGAATTGGTTCCGCTTCATAGGTTTGTGTTCCGAGGAGGGCGTTAATTTCTGCGGCGTTTGGCTCGAGAGGGGTATGTTCGGCAATTGGTTCTGGCTCTGTAATTTGTTTAAGAGCTTTTCCCAAAACGATTGGGGTATGGATTTTTCCACGGTGTTTACATCCTTCGCATCTATCTGGGTTTTGGCTGGCAAGATATTCACAAGTTTGTGGCTTGCCGCGTTTTATAAATTCAAGTTTCTTTTCTTCTACACCTTTGGCTGTGTAGTCAGGATGATCTTCAGATACGGTGTGTATCATCTTGTCGCCATCTTTGCAGAAGTAAGCAATATTCATACTGGAAAACCAGTCGTCGTAACTTAAAGTCTCTGCGTTTTCTAGCCAATATTTAACTTGGTTGCATCCGTCTCCAGCTAAGGAGCGCTCAGCAATCTTCATAAAGTCCCACTCAAAGTTATCGAGCTTCTTCATAGCCATTGTGTCTTCGTCTAAACCCTTCTTCACATTGGCGAACGGGTCAGTTGGCTTAGTCTCTACTTCGCTGTCTAAAAACTCTTTAAACTCATCCCAGTTGTAGACATGGATTTCCTCACCAATAACAGACGTTGGTTCTGGTGGGTCATACTTATAGTTAAACGACTCAGGGCAACGCATAATACGCGCTGGGTCAGCCATTACCGATGAATCTGCCGCTATTTTAGATAGTGCGTAGGCTTTAAATTTATGCGCATAAGGTAAGTACTCTTCAATTGCAATATCCCTATCCATAATCCAATAGGCATGCAAGCCACCACCAGAATCAACGCAAACAGGATTAGGCAAACTTGTTTCACCAAGGAATTTCCATAGGGCTGTTTGCGCCTCGCCTTTGTCACCATAAGCCTTACCCTCACCTACATCTAAATCAACAAAGAATGTGCGGTAAAATAAACAGTTGTCCGCCTTCCTACTAAATCCTTCAAAACTACCTAGTGCTACAAATACATTTAATTTTTGTCCGTTTAATTTTTCTACTAATTTAAATACATCATCAAGTGTTTCAGCAAAGCGGTTAGTTGTTTTCTTTGTTGCTTGTTCTATACCACTTACACAATAAACACCCTGCGATGGCAATGCTTTCTCATAGAATTGTTTTAACATGTGCGCAGAGTTTAAAAAACCGAGATATCCTCGGTTGAGTTATTGGGTAGGGATTGCTCCCCGTTGTTTAAATCTTTTCGCCGATCATATCCTCTAAATATGCCTTAGCGTGGGCAATATCTTTTGCTGGAAGATATCCTTTAGCCGTGTCGCTTTCCACTAAGTCGGTAAATACTTCGACGAGTTGTTGATTTTTAAAACGAATTGGTTTGCCACGGAACCAGCTATAAAGCGTCATCCGAGTTACTTTAAGAGCTACAGCTACATACTTGGAGGGTAAATTCGCTTGTATACATGCTTTAGCTAGTGCCACCCCTGGGTAATTAGGGTTTAACTTACTAACCGTTTCGATTAGTTCTTGGCTATATGTCCGTGGCATTCCTTATCCTTACTTCTTAGTAGACCATTTTTTAACAACATCTGAAACATCAGATGATTTCTCGCTAGTATCAGCTTTAGATTCACGCTTTACTGGCTCTGCTACCGCCTCTGGCTGGGCTACTTCTACATCGCCTGAGCTATCTGACTGAAATACGTTGAGTTTGATAGCCGCTTCTGCCGCTGGGCTTTTGGCTTGGCGAGCAATGATTTCTAAATCTTCATCAGGTACAGCACCTACAGGAGCAAACAAAACCTTTGGTGTAGGAGATTTTGTATCGAAAGCCATCTTAGTTACCACGCGGCCCGCTGACACATTGTGTGACGCTAAGTGTTGGATATATGGACGGAAAGGCCAACGACCATTATCTTCTTTACCAAAAGCTGAAGTAGCTGGGAGGACTAACTGCATTACATCACCTGCTGGGTCGTTCGGTAAAACGACTGCGGTACGCCATGACAGTTTGCATTTTGCGCCCATACCATTGTCACCAGAACCCTTTGCGCTATTTGGGCAAGAGTTACAAGCGGCGGCTACTGGAGTTTTTACATCTGCGTCTGGAGCTTCGGAGTTAGATGACCAACAAGCTGGAGACACCTTCTCACCTTCTTTGTATCCCTTGTCATAAAACATACGGGACGCTTTGTGTGCCATCTTAACAATAATGACATTCATGTAGCGGTCTTCAATCGAACCAATTTCTTTGCCGCCTACATACTTACGGAACACGCTACCTTTAATAGATAGACGCTTATTACCTTGACGATTACCACCAGCTACGGCTAATGTGTCTTCATCTAAACCACCTACTGTTGCTAATGCGCCTAAAGCGCTTAAGTTCACTAATTCTGTACTCATTTTTAAAGCTCCTTATTTAACTAAATTTAACTATTCTGAAGTTGGTTTACGGACAGAGACTGTAAACTCCCTCATTACATTCACACCAGGCGGTAAACCATCGTTCATATGCTCGGCAATGAATTCTTTAAAATTGCCCTGATGAATCCGTGCCTCATACAATTCCACGGCATCGTTCTCACGGACAAACTCATCAAACGCACTTCTATCTGACAAGGTATATCTTTCATTCAATTTCTTAATTACAGTTCCTTGATTCGTTTTAATACTTGTTGCGTTTGACTCGTTACATACAGCAAGCATCTGCTGGGAAAGGATGGACATTTCGCCTTCAATTTCTTTGAGTTTGCTTTTCCACTCGCCTTCCAATTTATCACGCTCATTTCTTATTGTCAAGTATATTTTTACTAATTCGTCTAGATTTGTTTCAACTATTTCACTCATCATTTATTCCTAACTCTTCTTTGTACAGATCAACCAACTTCTCGTGGTTAGCAACTTTCCCTTGTAGCATTTGGTACATCTTGCGTTCAACTTCTGAACCTTGTAAATGCACAACGGTCATCTTATTAACCTGACCATAACGATCAATACGAGCTATACATTGCAAGTATGTTTCCACACTCATGACTGGAGACCAAAAAACTACTGTATTGGCGGCAGTTAGAGTCACACCGTGCGATGCGGCTTGTGGTTGGATTATTAAAACTCGTGGAAATTCTGAATTTTGGAAACGATTAATTAAATCGCCTCTTTGTTTTGCTCCTACATCTCCGTTAATAATTTCATTAGTAATACCTTCTCCTTTTAAATGTTTAGAAACTAGCTCGATAGTGTGACGGAATGGAACGAAGATTATAACTTTGTGTATCGTCTCATCAATCACTTCCATTAGGGCATTTAGCCGTGGCGATACATCAAACTCCACAACTTCACGGGTGTCGGTATAGACCGCCCCTCCCGAAATCTGTAACAACTTTGTTAACTTTGCCGCCGCATTAACAGCACTAATCTTTTCACCCGCCGCCTCAATAAGCATCTGATCTTTAATAGCTCTGTAGTATCTAGTGACTTGTGGTGTAAGCGGTACTTCGCGGGTCTGATATGTTACATCAGGTAAGTCTAAACATTGGGCTTTTTCAAACCTGATTGCTGGTTGTAATGCGTTGAACACGTCGTTCCTTGATGTTGGTTTTGGTACATATTTAAAGCGTGTAAGCTGGTGCATTACTTTGTCACGCCACGCTGTAAAATATTTAGGTACGTTATCAGGACATACTAACTTGGCTAAACCAAACGCATCAAGCGGAGACTGAGAAGCTGGTGTGCCAGTCAGCATCCAAAGTTTAGTAGAAGGTTTCAATATTTTTGCCAGCGTCTTAAATCTTTTAGTCGTAGCTGTTTTATACGCATTAGCTTCGTCAACTACAATTAGGTCAAACCCTAACTTACTTATGTCTTCGGCAACTATATTAACACCGTCATAATTAATAATTACAAACTCATAAATTCCATTAATTATTTTTTTGCGTTTTTCTGCGTCGCCATAAGCCACGGCTACGCTACGGTGCATAGATGTTTTAAAAATATCAGCTTGCCATGCAGAATACATAATTGATAGAGGGCAAATAATTAACACGCGTTTAATTAAACCTTGCGTCATTAAATAATCGGCAGCCCAAATGACAGATGAAGTTTTGCCTGTGCCAGCCTCATTA
>Ga0114959_10004437_pt1 | contig 10763 bp, 7 predicted proteins | sample C_130625_EF_Meta_FD_87317 | JGI IMG/M metagenome (GOLD analysis project Ga0114959, IMG submission 87317) | Freshwater microbial communities from Lake Croche, Canada to study carbon cycling - C_130625_EF_MetaG | ecosystem: Environmental > Aquatic > Freshwater > Lake | place: Lake Croche, Canada...
ACGCGGGTGAGGTCGATGACGGTGAAACGGGAGAGGGCGCCTGCGGTCATGGTGGGTCTTTTCAGATACGGGGAGGTGAGCTTATCCGGAGGCTTTGAAGGAAGGAAGGCCGGGGCCCTCCCCTGGCCTTCCTTGCCTCACGGCGCCCGATTGCGCAAAGCCCGTTGCAGATCGCGCTCGATCACCCGCAGATCGATATCGCTCACGCGTGCCGCCTCCAGCCGCCAGTCGATCACATCGGCCACATCGGTCGGGTTGGCGCGCAGCAGCTCCCGTTTGATGAACGGGAAGCCCGCTTGCAGCAATTGCCGCCACAGATCGGCGGTCGGGTTCAGCGGATGGCGTTTCACCTGGGCTGACCGGATGCGGCGGGCCTGTTCATGGCGCATCTGCTGCATCGGGTCGGGCGACACGACGCCGTCCTCATCGCCGGCCGCCAGCAATGTCTGATCGATGCTGTTGATCAACGGTGTGTAGGGCCACATCGCCGCGCAGCGCAGTCCGGCCTTGATCATGGCCTGGCTGAGGCCGACCTCATAGCGGCGGATCACCGCGGATTTGCTGGGGATCGGCCGCACCTGCGCCCAGAAGTCGCGCCAGGCCGGGTGGGTGAGCACCGTGCGCCCGGCGGCGAGGCAATAGGATTGCAGGTGATAGCGGTTCTGCCAACTCTCGGTGGCGCCCCAGAGATCGGCGCGTTGCAGGTCGATCCGGCCGATCAGATCATCCAGCGGCCGCAGCGGGCCATAGACGCTGTCATTGACCAGCAGCAACAGCTCGGTGTTGTCGCGCGGCAGGTCGAAGCGGTGCAGCGCCTCGCGCATCGCCGCGAAATCATAGCCCGAATTGCGCCTGATCATCACGCCGTCGCACAGCGCCTGCACGCGTGCCAGGGACTCGGGCTGGAGGCGGCCGCTGTTGGTGACGAACATCACCGACAGGCCTTCGTTGCGGAGTGTCTCCAGATAATGCAGCACATAGGGCCGCACCACGCCGCCGGCATCGAAATGGACGAACAGCGCCACGCCGATATCCAGCACCCGATCGGTGTTCTGCCAGACCATCACCGCCCGATCCCGTCGCCGCAGATGGCTCACGGCGAAGGCGAGCGGGCCGATCATCACGCGGTACAGCGTGAGTGCCATGGCGTTGGCCAGGCGCAGAAGCTGCTTGAGACGCCAGATCATCGTGCTGACCTTGCGCGCAATGCGAGGTCCGCCGGCAGCTGCGTCTCGCTTGTGGCCGCCACTGTGCGGACCAGCCCGGCCACCTCGCCGGCACGGCCCAGCCTTGTCAGCGCCTGCACTTCACCGCGCAGCGCCGGCCAGAACAGCCCGTCCGGATGCTGCGGGTCCAGCGAGCCGCGCACGGCGGTGAAACACCCCAATGCCGTGGCCGCATCGCCCCCGGGCTGCAACTGACACACCCCTTGGCAATACATCGCGTCGCGCTGATGCGTGTCACTGAGATCATCGCAGGTCAGCAGCGGCAGAATCTCGCGTGCGATGCGGAAATGCCCGGCATTGACCAGGGTGGTGAAGCAGCGCGCGGTGATCTGCCGGCGTCGCGCCACGCCATCGCGCACGGCGAGCGTGGAGAGGGCCGCGAGCAGCTTCGGCACCGCGGCCTGACCGATTTCGGCGCTGCACAGCAGGGCCTCGGCGCCGGCCACCCATTCCAGATCCTCACTCAGCGCGTCCTCCATACCGAGTTCGCCGGTGGCGCGGCGCAACGCGCGGCAGGCCTGGGCGGCGAGCACCAGCCGGGCGCGCAGACCGCCGCGCGCGGCACCCTGCTGAAGGTCGAGCATGGCGCCGGCATAGAGAATGGCGCCGAGATTGAGCGGCACCAGTTCGGCCATGCGTTCCAGGCTGCACGCGCCAAGCTCGGCGGGCAAACGTGGCATCGTTGCGATGTTCATCCCGAACCGGCTCTGAATGGAGGCCTCCAGACCCGCCCGCACCCGAGCACCCCGCACCGGATCGGGTCGATTGGCGCAGTCCAGCAGCGCACGGCCGGCAAAGCCCAGCGACAGGTCACGATCCGCAACGAATGCCGTGGCGCGGCGCTCCAGATAGGCGTCCAGCGTCTCCTGCATGGCATTCGCGTCATCCGCCAACATGATCGGCGCATCGCTGGCGTACCCGACCAGGGAGGCGCCCTCGCAGACCACATGTACATGTGCGAAGCCGGCCTGGCGCAACGCCCAGGCCAGGCTGGCCTTGGATTGCAGCACGATATGCAGCTCAGGCGAGAGAATGGTGGCCAGCAGCCCCTCCGGCACGCCCGGCGTCACCAGATCGGCATTGGGCGTGGTTAGGATCAAGATGCCGCCCTCGCGCAACAATCCCCGCGCCAGAGCGAGAAACGCCGCCGGCTGCGGCAGATGCTCGATGGTTTCGGCCGCCAGCACCACATCGCACGTACCGCGCAACGCTGGCTCGTCGGCCGCAACCTCGCGCTGCTCGATCGGCACCCCCAGCCGCGCACGACCCAAAGCCGCGATGCCGCCCGGATCGATGCCCAGACCGTCCCAGCCTTTGGCCTCGCGCGCGAAATCAAGCGTGAAGCCGAAGCCGCAGCCAATATCGAGGAAGCGCGCCCCGGCCGGCAGCGTGACCCGCGCCAATGGCAGCAGCAATTGCGACAGCCCGGCGCCCTGCTGAAGATACAGCGCCGTCCGGCCCCGGCTCAGCATCTCGCAGCCGTCATATTGCGCGGCCCGGTTTTCATTGCGTTCATAGAACAGGCACGCGCAATCCGGGCAGTCCAGCAATCGCCAGTCCTCGGAGGGGCGCAGAATGGGCGTGAAATTCACGGCCAGACGCGGCGTAAGCGATCCCAGCGCCTGACAATTCGGGCAGCGCGCCATCACTGGCCCGCCGACCAGCGGATGTGGGGGCCAATGCATCACCGGCGGCACGGTGCGCGGCCGATCGGCAGGCTCCGGCGATGCCGCCTGTGCCCGCTCCGCCCTCAGCCGATCCAACCAGGTCACGCCGGCGGCAGCCCCGACACCAGCCCGTCACGCAACTGCGGCACCCGCTGCAGCAGCGCTTCGTTCAACTGATGGCGTCGCGCCCAGAGGTCCTTGTACCAGGCCATGCGATCGTCCACCTGGGCTGCGAGCATCCGGTTGCGCTCCACATGCTCCCGCGCGGCCTCGGCCATGCGCCGCGTGGCGTCCGGCTGGGCCACCATCGCCAACAGCCGGCGATGCAGATCACGCGGATCGCGGAACACCACGCCGGTTCGCCCGTCCTCGATCACGTCGCCATACACTGTCTGACTGGCAAGTGCCGCCACCCGATGGGCTGACGCCTCCAGGAATTTCAGATCGGACTTGCAGCGGTTGAACGGCGTGTCGCTGAGCGGCATGAACGAGATCTCGCAGCGCGACAGGATGGCGTTGTAGGTGTCGTAGTCGCAGAGCGGCGTGAAATTCTTGTGCGGGGTGATGAGTCCGTCAAACAGCCCCGCATCATTGACGATCTCGAAATGCAGCCGCTCGCCCAGTTCGGCGGCCACCGCGTTCAGCACCTCCAGATATTCCGGCCATTCCGCCTCGCGGTTGATGCTGCCGAAGAACAGTGTGATGCGGTCCTCGCGCGCGAAGTTCTGCGGATCAGACAGCCGTGCGATGGCGTTTGGGAACACCGCGATCTCCGGATTCTCCCGGCCCAGCACAGCGGCCAGCGCCGGCGTGCTGGTCTGCACCGCGTGCACCGCGCGGAAATTCTGTACATCCGGGGTTTGGAGGATCGGGATATAGTCGGGATGATCGTCAAACTCGCAGACGATGACAAACCCCAGCTCGATCAACTGGCGGATCGGCAGCAGCCCGTCCTCGCCGATCAGAGCGGGGCGGTGGAAGATGAAGATCTTGGGACTGTCGGGGTCGAAATTCGGCAGTTCGGCGTTGCGGGTGATCAGGGTGAACGCGTCTGGCCGGGTCGATAGCGCGCCCATCGGGTCTGACACGCGCACCTGGCTGACGCCGCCGACCGGGTTGAGCATGGTCGAGACGATGTTGATCCGCGGCGTTGGCTGCCCCACGGCGCGCCACACATGCTGGATCGGCGCCGCCCGACGTCGGTAATCCGCCGGATCGACGCCAAGGGCCGTCAGCGCCGGCGTCACCTGCTCGACGAACCCATCACACGCCGCCTGATCGAACACCCGCCCGGCCACATCATGCGGCAGCAGCCCCGTCTGCCGGATGGCGCGCAACGTTGTGTCCAGGGTGAACCAGCGCAGATGCGATCTGTCGAACAGCCCCATCGGCTCATAGTCCCAGCCGCCCATCAGCAACCTTGCCGCGAAGGACCAGTGCTCGAGATTGGGCATGCAGATGACCACGACCCCGCCCGGCATCAGCCGTCCTGCGAGCGATCCCAGCACCGTCCAAGGGTCACGCATATGCTCCAGCACGTCACCCAGCACGATGCAGTCGAACCGCTCAGGATCGAAAGGCGCGGCCATCTCCTCGATATTGCCGACAATCACCTCGTCCAGCCGCGTCAACGCCACCGATGCGGCCTCGACATCCTCCTCGACGCCAAAATACCGCGCGGCCGGGTTGCGGCGCTTGTATTCCAGACCGGTGGCGCCCTTGCCGCAGCCAATGTCAAGAATAGTGGCGGCGCTGAGCGGGATGCGCATCAGAACGTCAGGGTTGACGGCATCCGGGTATGTCATGGTCGGTATCGCCCAAGTTGCGGTGCGGCGTCGCGACGAACCACGCGCCGTGTTGAATAGGTGCTATCCTTGATGGCTGGGGAGAGGCAAGCCACGAATACGGCACGTCCCGGCCATCACCCCTCACGCGGGCGGGCGCGCAGTCTCCTCCAATGTCAGCGCCCCGGGCCGTCCCACACTGTGATAGACAAACCCCACCTGCCGCATCGCCGCAGGATCGTAGACATTTCGCAGATCGATCACCACCGAGCCGCGCATCGCCGCCTTCAACCGCGCGGGTGACAGCGCCCGGAACTCGTTCCATTCGGTCAGCAGCACCAGCACATCCGCCCCCGAAGCCGCGTCCAGCGCGTCCCGGCAATATTGCACCTGCTCGGGCAGCACCTGGCGCGCCTGGTCCATTCCTTCCGGATCGAAGGCGCGGATCGTGGCGCCCTCCTCCACCAGCCGCGGCACGACGCTGAGCGAGGGTGCCTCGCGCATATCATCCGTCTCGGGCTTGAACGTCAGACCCAGCACCGCGATCGTCAGTCCCGCCACCGAGCCGCCGCAGGTCTCCTTGATGCGATGCGCCATGCCGGCCTTGCGCGCGTCGTTCACCGCCACCACCGCTTCCACCAGCCGCGACGGCGCGCCGCTCTCCTGGGCGATACGCATCAGCGCCAGCGTGTCCTTGGGGAAGCAGGAGCCGCCGAAGCCGGGGCCGGGATGGAGGAATTTCCGCCCGATCCGCCCATCCAGGCCGATGCCGCGCGCAACGTCATGAATATCCGCGCCGACGCGCTCGCACAGGTCGGCCATTTCGTTGATGAACGTCACCTTCATCGCCAGGAAGGCGTTGGCGGCGTATTTGATCAGCTCGGCAGTCTCGATGGCGGTGAACAGGATCGGCGCCTCAATCAGATAAAGTGGCCGATAAAGCCTGCGCAGCACCTCGCGCGCCCGCTCGCTCTCGCAGCCGATCACCACACGGTCCGGCCGCATGAAATCCCCGATGGCGTTGCCCTCGCGCAGGAATTCCGGGTTGGAGGCCACGTCCAAGGTCAGGTCCGGCCGTTCGCGCCTGAGTATCTCGGCAATGCGCCGCCCGGTGCCGACCGGCACGGTCGATTTGGTGACGATGACGGTATAATCGCTCAGCGCATGCGCCACCTGCGCTACCGCCGCATACACATAGGTGAGGTCCGCATGGCCATCGCCGCGCCGCGTCGGGGTGCCGACCGCGATGAACACCGCTTCCGCCCCGGCCACCGCCACGGACAGATCAGCGGTGAAGCTCAGCCGCCCGGCCGCGACATTCTCCGCCACCAGCTTGTCCAGCCCCGGCTCATAGATCGGCATCCGCCCGGCCTGGAGCGCCGCCAGCTTGGCGGGATCGACCTCGGCGACCACAACCTCGACCCCGAACTCGGCAAAACAGGCTCCAGATACGAGCCCGACATAGCCGCCGCCGATCATCGCGATACGCAATTGCGTTCTCCATCCATGTCTCGCAGGCACAGCATAGCGCGCGGCGTCAGGCGAGACCACGCCACCAGGATGGACACTCAGACCATCGCCCGCTAGATAGGTATGACAAATAACAATAAGGCAGCGCCCCTGTCGATCCAACCGTCCATCCAGCGCCGTTTCGTGCCCGAGGCGCAGGATCGCGCGCGGGTGCCGGTGGCGTTCATCACCGGCTTTCTGGGGGCGGGCAAAACCACGCTGATCAACGCGCTGCTGCGCCATGCCGACATGGCGGACACGATGGTGGCGGTGAACGAGTTCGGCGCGGTGGCGCTGGACCAGCATCTCATCGAGGGCAGCGAGGGCGATGTGCTGGTGCTGGCCAATGGCTGCCTGTGCTGCAATCTGGCGGGCGATGCGGAAGGGGCGATGCTGCGGCTGTTCGCGCGGCGTGAGCAGGGCGCCATCCGCCCGTTCCGCCGGCTGCTGATCGAGCCGTCGGGCCTCGCCGATCCGGCGCCGCTGGCGCAATCGGTGCTGCGCAATCCGTTGATGGCGCGTCATATGCGGCTCTCCGGCATTGTGGCGGTGATCGATGCGTTGTTCGGGCTGCGCCATCTGGACGCGCAGGCGGAATGCGCCGCCCAGATCGGGCTGGCCGACCGGATCGCGCTGACCAAGACCGATCTCGCCGACCCCGCGGCCCTGCGCGATCGGCTGACCGCGCTCAATCCCTTGGCGCCGCAGGTGCTCGTTCATCACGGTGTTGTCGATCCGGCCGCCTTGTTCGCCGCGGACTGGCTTGACCCGGAGCTGCCCGCCGCGCCGGAGCTGCCCCGCGCCTGGCGCCGCGCCGCCGGCGCCCATGCCGATGCGACCGAGGCGCTGATCCTCACCCATGACGCGCCGCTGGACTGGACGACGCTCGAACCCTTTCTGCGCGGCATTCGTCTGCGCCATGCCGAGGCGCTGCTGCGGCTGAAAGGGCTGGTGGCCATCGATGCGCCGGGCCCGTTGCTGCTTCAGGGCGTGCATCACGTGCTGCACCCGCCGGTGGCGCTCAACGCGTGGCCGGATGATGACCACTCCACCCGCCTGGTGCTGATCCTGCGTGGCGCTGATCCCGCGCCGATCCGCGCTGCCTGGACCGAATTCCTGACCAAACCTTGAGGAGCCACCGATGCGCGCCATCGACATCCACGTCCATCCGATGACAGACGCCTATGTGGAGGCGAGCAAGCTGTTCATCCCGGCTGCCCAGCGCATGTTCAAGGGTAAGTTCGATGCGCGGCCCGCCGCCCAGATCGCCGAGGATTTCCGGCGGGATGACGTGCTGGCCATGCCGATCGCGTGGGACAGCATGCACGGCACCGGCGATGCGCGCTTCACCAACGAGCAGGTGGCGGCGCTGATCGCCGAATTCCCCGATGTGTTCCTCCCCGGCTGGGCGATGGTCGACCCGTGGCGCGGTCGGCAGGGTCTGGCCGAGATCGAGCACGCCATCCGCACCCTGGGGCTGAAGGGCGTGAAATATCAGCCCCCCGTGCAGGGCTTCTGCCCGTCGGACCGGTTGTTCTACCCGATCTGGGACCTGTTGCAGTCCCTCGGCGCGCCGGCGCTGATCCATTGCGGCACCACCGCCATCGGCGCCGGCGAGCCGGGCGGGCTCGGCTTCAAGCTCGACAACGCGCGGCCGATCCATCTGGACGCGATCGCCGCGGATTTCCCGCGCCTCAACATCGTCGCCGCCCATCCCGGCTGGCCCTGGACGGAGGAGCTGATCGCGGTGGCGTTGCACAAGGGCAATGTCTCCATCGACATCTCCGGCTGGGGGCCGAAATACATCCCCCCCGCGCTGAAGCACGACATGTCACGCCGGCTGCAGGACAAGGTGATCTTCGGCTCGGATTATCCCGGGTGGAGTGCGGGGCAGTGCTGCGATGAATGGGAGATGGAGGGGTTCAAGCCGCATGTGCTGGAGAAACTGTTCCATGGGAACATCACGCGGATTTTGGGGTTGGAGGGGGCGGTGAAGGCGGCGAAGGAAGGAAGGCCAGGGGCTCTGCCCCTGGACCCCGCCAGGGGGTGACCCCCTGGACCCCATTCGCTTAGGGGGTTTCTGATGGACAAGGGGGGCGTCAAGGCGGGTCGATTGACCCGCCCTGACGCCCCCCTTGTCCATCAGACATTCCTTAAACGAATGGGTTCCAAGGGGTCTCCCCTTGGCGGGGTCCAGGGGCAGAGCCCCTGGCCTTCCCTTACTCCGCCGGCTGCGCCGCCCGCTCCAACGACCGGTCATGGCTCAGCAGCAGCACGATCCCCATTGCCATCAGCACGAAGCCCGCGATCAGGAGGAGGCCGAGGTTGAAGCTTCCGGTCGCGTCCTTGATGGCGCCCATGGCGTAGGGGCCCGCGAAGCCGGACAGGTTGCCGATCGAGTTGATCACGGCGATGCCCGCTGCGGCGGCCGGCCCCGAGAGGTAGGCGGTCGGCAGCGTCCAGAACACCGGCAGCACCGAGAACACGCCGAAGGCGCTGAACGAGAAGGCGAACATCTTGAGGAACGGGTCCTCCGTCAGGGTCGCGGCGATCAGGCCGGCGGCGGCCATGGCCAGCGCCACGGCGACATGGCCGCGGCGCTCCAACAGACGGTCCGACCGGCGGGAATACCACACCATGCCGACAGCGCCGACGACATAGGGAATGGCGGTGACAACGCCGGTGATGGTGTTGGTGAGACCGAAGGCCTTGACGATGGTCGGCAGGAAGAAGCCGACGCCGTAATTGCAGGCCACCGCGCCGAAATACACCAGCGACAGGGCGAGCACGCGCGGGTTGAGCAGCGCCTGAGCGACGCTCATGCCATGGGCGCGCTCGCGCTGGGCGTTCTCGGCGGCGAGGGTGCCGGCGAGCCATTTGCGCTCATCGACCGCAAGCCAGGTGGCATCGGCCGGACGGTCGGTGAGGTAGTTCAGTACCACCACGGCCAAAACCAGCGCCGGGGCTGCCTCGATGATGTAGAGCCATTGCCAGCCGGCGAGGCCGGCCACGCCGTCCATGTCCAGCAGGGCGCCAGAGATCGGCGCGCCGATGACCGAGGAGAGCGGGATGGCGGCCATGAACATGCCGATGATGCGGCCGCGATAGACGCCGGGGAACCACAGGGTCAGATAGAAGATGATGCCCGGGAAGAACCCGGCCTCGGCCACGCCCAGCAGGGTGCGCAGGCCGTAGAAGGTGTATTCCGGCGACAGGCCGATGCTGGCGGAAATCTGCGGGATGAATGCCATCAGCCCGGAGAGGATGCCCCAGGTGATCATGATCCGGGCGATCCAGCGCCGTGCGCCGAACTTCTCGAGGAACAGGTTGGAGGGCACCTCGAAGACGAAATAGGCGATAAAGAAGATGCCGGAGCCGAAGCCGAACATCGTCTCGGTCAGACCCAGCGCCTTGTTCATGGTCAGCTTGGCGAAGCCGACATTGACCCGATCCAGATAAGCAACGAAGTAGCAGATGATCAGGAACAGAATCAGTCGCGCCGACACCTTGGCGATGGTGCGCTTTTCAAGCTCGGACATGTTGTCTCCCACGGGTCCAAAGGGACCGACGAGTCGTAACCATGGTAAAAAATTTACTTTTTGACAAGATCTGGGCGTCAGCCGGCGAGATCGGCGATTCCGATGAGCCCGGCATCTCCAGCCAGCCGGGCTGGAACCAGGCGTGGGCGGAACCGCGCCGCAACCTCCGGCATCGCCGCCACCAGGTCAGGCAAATAGCCCTCGGCCAGCCCGACGCCGCCGCCGATCACCATCAGCGCCGGGTCCAGCACCGCCTGAAGACCCGGCAGCACCAAGGCAAGTGCCGCGATCGCCTCGCGCCACACCTGATCGGCCCAGGCCTCACCACGCCGCGCATGAACCTCCCGCGCATCCGCCGCATGGCCCAGCGCACCCGCCCGGCGGGCCATGGCGAAGCCCGAGGCGACATCCTCCAGCCGCGCGACGCCACCCGGCACGGCAACCGGCATCTGCCCGACATGCCCGGCCGACCCGGTGAGCAGCCGACCCTGGCTCACCACCCCACCGCCAATGCCGCTGGAAACGGTAAGAAACAACAGATCCCGCCCCTCCCCCGCGCCCCAGCGATGCTCGCCCCAGGCCGCGGCCTGCGCATCGTTGCAGGCGCAGGCATCGACATCAAACAGCGCCCGCAGCCGATCGGTCAGCGGAAACCCGTCCGGCACCGGCAAGGTCGCGGAATTGGCGGCTGACCACCGCCCCTCCCGCACCAGGCCAGACACAGCAGCGCCGACCCGCCCGAACCCGCCGCGCCACGCCCGCGTCACCCCCGCAATGCCGGCAAGCCAGGCATCCGGCCCGGCCTGCGGGTCCGTGGCAAGCCCCGCACGCGCCAGCACCCGCCCATGCTGCACCAAGGCGGCCGCGATCTTGCTGCCGCCGATGTCCAGCGCCAGCACCGGCCCGGTCTCCACCTGCGCCATGGCGGCACGAAACCAGGTGGTCACATGCTCCGGCCGTGTGATCGCCGAGCCCACCACCACCGCGAACGCGCCCGCACGCAACGCCGCCGCGGCCAAACCCGGCTGGTTGTAACGC
>Ga0114959_10004438_pt1 | contig 10763 bp, 16 predicted proteins | sample C_130625_EF_Meta_FD_87317 | JGI IMG/M metagenome (GOLD analysis project Ga0114959, IMG submission 87317) | Freshwater microbial communities from Lake Croche, Canada to study carbon cycling - C_130625_EF_MetaG | ecosystem: Environmental > Aquatic > Freshwater > Lake | place: Lake Croche, Canada...
CGTGATAATGCACCTATAGTGAAAGATATATATGGTGGTATTATTGATATTCTCATGAAGAAGCAAAATATACAAGAAGCAATCGATTTCTTAAAATCCTGTTTGCAAAATATAGTAGACGAAAAATATCCGATGGATAAATTAATAATTACTAAATCGCTACGGTCTGGTTACAAAAATCCTCAATCTATTGCACATAAGGTATTAGCAGATAGAATTACTGCAAGAGACCCCGGAAATAAACCAAGCTCAGGAGACCGTATTCCATTTGTTTATATAGCAAACAAAGATAAAAAGGCATTACAAGGTGAAAAAATAGAAACACCAACTTTTATTGAAGAGAATGGTTTAAAAATAGATTATTCATTTTATATAACTAATCAAATAATGAAGCCAGTGCAACAAGTATTTGCATTAGTTTTAGAAAAAATTTGGCAAATGCAAAATAAAAAACCAAAACTAAATAAATTTAAACGAGATATTGAAAATTTAAGAAAAGAGTATTTAGATGATTTAGAAAAATTTGAAGAAAAAGTTGAAAATCTACGATGTAAAGAAATAAAAACATTATTATTTGATGAATATTTGAGAGAAACAAATAATGAAAAAGCTGGGGTGCAAAGCCTAACAAAATTCTTTATAAAAAAATAAGTATTTAAATAAAAATAAAATAAAAAATGTTAAAAATTTTTTATTTTATGAATTTAATTTTTAATTTTTAATTTTTAATAATTTCTAAGAGAAGTTCTCTTTTTATTGACTACAGTCTTATTATAAATCATATTCTCAAACATTTGCTTTACCATAGAACCAATCTCATTAACACTAGTCTCCAAATTCCAAACACGTTCAGTCAACTTATCCACATCACTTGCTTCATCATCTACTGAATCCTCATAATTATTTTCATCTTCTTCAGCTAGGAATTCTGAATCATTATCTACGCAAGAGATTTCATCTTCTTGTTCTTCTTCATTAACATTATCATTAAAAGAAATCTGATAGCCACGAGCTTCCTGCCAATTAGAAATAAAACCCTCAGACTCAAGTTTGAAAAGAATTGCAATTACACTACGTTCATGCTTAGCTGCAATATCTTGAACTGTCCACTCTAAAAGCTCATATTCCCGTTGAAGAGATAAAACCTCATTAATAGTCCATCTATTACCACATCTTCTATAAGTAGTCATTATAATATACATTACTAATAGTCTTACCTTTAAATTGTTTTTAAAAATATTTTGTTATATGTATATAAAGTAGTTTTAAGACCTTGCACTATCAGAATTATTTTGATTCAGAATAAGTATTGTCGAGCAAATCCATGTTCCTAAAATTATCCACATGTTATTAATCATTCCTGCTGCATTATAAACAACCCATCGTAAACCTTGACAGTGTGGAGTAGCAGTCATAAAAGGAGACATTAAAAAACCAATAATATTACTTGGAACACAAAATTTTATATATAAATGTGATGAAATATAATGTAAACATATCCATAAAATATAAATTCCAGAAATTTTAAAAATTAATTTTATTGATTTATAAATAAATTTTCCCAAGTAAATTATAAAATCATATGAAACAGTAAAGAATAAATTTTTATTATATACATTTTTTTCTAATTCAAAGTCTTGTTGTTTGTGTATTTCTTCTATTGACATATCATCATCATCATTATTTTTAGATTGGTTACGTTTTTGTATCTTTGACATTAAATTAAATATAATTATATCTTTAAATTTAATTTATTATATAATTAACGATAATTATAATTTCTATTACTAAACAATCTCATTAATGATGTTGTGTCAGTAATTCTATCATTAATATAGTTTCCGGATAAGTCTACAAAAAAATTAAGAACTTCTTCCTCTTGAGGAGTTATTTCACCAACAAAACGGTTAAGTAATGTTCCAAGTATATTGGAGTTGTTATTTCTCTCTTCATTAGTTTGAGAAAAGGAATTTTGACCTTCATTAATTGGATTATTTGATGATGTAGGCATACTATTATTACTGCTTCCAGTAGGTCCAAAAAACTCCGAAGAAGCATTTGAATTATAATTGCGAATATCATATCTACAAACAGGACATCTACAATTTGACCTAAACCAAGTATTTAATTCTTCAGTATTAAATATGTGTCCACAAAAGCGAATAACAGTAACCATATCAGAATCATTAAAATTATCTAATGAAATAGGACATGCTCTGTTTCTTGGAGAAATTATGTCACAATATCTGACACATCTAGTAGCCGCTTCTATTTGACTAGGAGTAGGATATACATCAACCGGTTGAAAAAATGTTTGTAAAATATTAGAGAAATTAGTATTTAAATTTTCATTTCTATTTATTCTTGATGGAATTCTATACTCTTGAATATTATCGATAATATAAGGTCTATTATTTAAATAAATTCTTCCTAATCCATTTGAATTATTTGATTCTCTTATAGTATTTGTCCTTTGATTTTGTCTATCTCTTTGTATATTTCTTCTATTTTCTCTCAAGGGGTTTAAAATTTGAGATAATTGGATACGAATTTCGTTATTTGAATTATTTAATGAATATATAGAATCTTGATAATTATTAATTTGTATTAAATTATCATTATACATGCTACTTAATGTATTAATAAGTAACACTTGTTCATTAGAAAGATTAAAAGATGATAAAAAATTACTCATATAATATATTATATTAAATCTGTTTAAATGCATAAATATATTAATATTAATAAATGAATATTGAAAATTATAAAAATAAAGGATTAAGTGGACTAGCAAATTTAGGGAACACTTGTTTTATTAATTCATGTATTCAAATTTTATCACATACTTATGAACTAAATCATTTTTTAGACCAAGAAACATATAAAAAAAAATTAAAACATAAATATGAATCAGCATTACTTGTTGAATGGGATAATTTAAGAAAAATAATGTGGAATGATAATTGTATAATATCACCAGGTAAATTTATAAAAACAATTCAAAAGGTTGCACAATTAAAAGGTATGGATATGTTTACAGGATATTCCCAAAATGACCTTCCAGAGTTTCTTTTATTTTTAGTAGATTGTTTTCATACTTCATTATCGAGAGAAATTAAAATGACAATTTCAGGAAATCCAGAAAATGAAACTGATAAAATTGCTATACAATGTTTTGAAATGATTAAAAATATGTATTCCAAAGACTATTCTGAAATTTGGAATTTATTTTATGCTATTCATATTTCAGAAATTTCAAATTTAGAAACAGGAGAGAAAATAAAAATAACTCCAGAACCTTATTTTATGATAGATTTGCCTATACCAGAAAATAATAAGTCTCCTACATTAATAGACTGTTTTAACCATTATGTAGAAGGTGAAATATTAGAAGGAGAAAATGGATGGTATAATGAAGATACAAAAGAGAGAATAAGTATTCGTAAAAAAATATTATTTTGGTCATTACCAAATATTTTGGTAATAGATTTTAAAAGGTTTAATGCTAGATTTCAGAAAAATCAAATTTATATATCATTTCCATTTGATGATTTAGATTTATCAGATTATGTTATAGGATATAAAAAAGAGAGATACAAATATGAATTGTATGGAGTTTGTAATCATAGTGGAGGAGTCATGGGAGGTCATTATACATGTTATATAAAAAATGCAAATGGAAAATGGTATCATTTTAATGATACAAGTGTATCATTAGTAGAATTAAAAGAATCAATTATATCACCCAAGGCATATGTTTTATTTTATAGAAAAAAGGCAAATTAAGCTACTTTATTTTTTATTTTAACTATTTATATATTATAAATGGAAGTAGTAAATACAACATCAACCACAGACCCAGTAAATATGTATAATTATTTAAATAGTTACATTTTAAATCCAATGGTATTTATTATTATTTTATTAATTATAATTGCCTATTACGTTTTTTCATCATCATTAGAAAATAATTCAAATGGTTTAGGAAATGGTGACAGTTCTAATTATGGTTCAACAATAATGGGTATTATTATTATTGCAATTTTAATAGTCTTAATAATAATTAACGCTTTTCAATATTTTTTTAGTATTAATGTTACTGCGTATATTCAAGGCTTATTTTCTCCTAAAACAACAGTAGATATTGTAGTTGACCAAAGCACATATCAACCCGCGCCAGTCCCAGAAATTAAATTTAAAAAACAAGTATTTAATATTCCAGGTAATTATTATGATTATGAAAATGCCAAAGCTCTATGCCAAGCTTATGGTTCAGATTTAGCTAGTTATGACCAAATAGAAAAAGCTTATAATAATGGTGCAGAATGGTGTAATTATGGTTGGTCAGCAAATCAATTAGCTCTTTTTCCTACTCAAAAACAAACTTATGATAATTTACAAAAAATTCCTGGACATCAGAATGATTGTGGACGAACAGGAATAAATGGTGGATATATTGCTAATCCTAAAATAAAATTTGGTGTTAATTGTTATGGATATAAACCAAAAATTACTACTGAAGAAGATGAATTAATGAAAAAATCAACACCATATCCAGAAACAATTCAAGATTTGGCTTTCCAAAAACGTGTTGATTATTGGAAAAATAAAGTTGATGAAATATTAGTATCACCATTTAATTATAATACATGGGGTTCATTTTAAAATAATCTATAATTTGAATTGTTAAAATATTCAATCGGATAATAATAATTATCATGATATGTGTTTTGGTAATAATTTTTTTTTATTATTATATAACTATCAAGAGAGCAATATATAAAATAAATAAAAAATAAATATTTTGAAATAATTTTTGTGTATTTATGTAAAAAAAATAAAAAATAATATATTAAATAAAATTTACCTTTATTTACATGTTGTATAGAATCACTTGTAAAAGTTTTTTTACACATTTTTTTTCTACAAATAGGACATTGTTTACAATTCTTAAACCATTCATGTAAACAACTTTCATGAACCCAACTATCACAATTGCAATTTTTTATATAATATTTTTGCGTTTTTAACTTCAATAATTTGTTTTCATTTTCAAAACAAATAAAACAATCATTTATCACTTCTTTTTTATTATATTCTAATTCATAATGGTCTACGACACGAAATAACATAAATATATTATATTAAATAAATAATATAATATATAAAATTATACTAAACAACAAGTATATGATTCGTTAATAATAGAGTCTAATTCAAATATACAAATGCTACCTGTATTATAATAACCATTATTTAAGAGTTGTTTTATACAAAAATTGCATACAGTATTATAATTAAAACTGGATGTTAATAAAATATCAACACATTGTTTTCCTCTTGTATAATTTGTTGTAATATTATTACTATAATTGATGTCTAATGCACTAATAGTAAAGAATTGTAAAAGAATTATAGGTATTTTCATTATATAAAAATATAGTATTTCTTATTTATATTATTTTAAAATATAAATTACTTTGAAAACTAATATTTATAGCTTAAATCTTATAGGGAGAAAATATTAAATAACTTTATTTTTTTTTCTTCTAGTTCCACCCTTTTTTGATTCCAATTTATTATTTCGTGTTTTTCGTTTTTTTACTTTATTTAATTTGCTTTCATGTTCTTTTACCAATCCTAATAATTTTTCATGCAAATCTTCATCTAATTCATCATCACTATCTTCTTCCAAATTTTCTTTATATTCTCCTCCAGACATTCTATCATTATAACTTAAAGCCCAATTAGGAATAACTAAACTTTGAAATAAATCTGATACATTATTTGTTCCACCAGATTGTTTATTAAATGTCATAATAGGAGACATACCGGCTTTCATCATAACAGAATTAACACTAAACCCACCAGAATATATTCCATTTTCATTATCTGTATTATATACTAATTCATTTGGACCTATATAATCGAGTTCGTTCATATAAATTATTTATATATTAATTAATTATTAGAAAAGCGCTTTATTTCAGAAACAATTTTAATCTCTCTTTTTTGCCGGATATGTTCCATAATTAATTTTACTTGAGATTCATTTTTAATAACATCATTTAAAACTTTTTCTAAATATTTAAAAGTCAATGGTTCTGCTACTCTAGTATTTACAAATTTTAATTTACCATCACTTATTTGAATAGATGAATTTGATAGATTATTACTAGAACTATATTTAACAATATTATTTTCAAGAGAATTACGTTTCTCTCTAAGTTCTTTTGTTTTTTCATTAAGCTGTTTTAATTGATTATCTAATTGAACCCATTGTTGAATTTGATTTTCAAAACTCATTTATAAAAATATTAAATAAAATATTAATAGTTTTAAAACTAAAAAATTTAGTATTTTTATTTAGTGTCTTCGGTGATGTTTACGAGTTTTTCCTCCATGTCTCTTACGACCATATGATTGTTGTAAACCTAATAGACCAAAAGGAACAATTGCTTGATTAATAACTTCACCAATTAGACCACCACGTCTTTTACGACTTTTACCAGCAGATTGAATTAAAGAAAGATTTTCACCTGTAGGTGAATGAGGATTTGTAGCCCATTGCCCTTGAGCTCCTACATATTGTGAACCAAAACGGTCTCCATAGGGACCAGATTGGTCAAATGTTCTAGAAAATTGCGCAGGTTCAGGGCCATTTACATAGCTACCATAACTGCTACCAGATGTGTAATTACCACCGCCTCTTTTTACATGATGTTGCGAACGTCTATGTTTACGTCCATGTTTATGACTATGTCTATATCTACGACTATGTTTTGCCATTTATATAAATTGATGAGAATAAAAATAAATTTTAATAGATTTTTATTCTCATAAAACATACTTAATGGTGTCTACGACTTTTTTTACCTCCTTTGTATTTACGAGTGTGCTTTTTTCCGCCGTGCTTCTTTTTTCTATAAGTTTGTTGTAACCCTAAAATGCTAAAAGGAACAATTGCTTGGTTTACCAAACTTCCTAAAAATCCTCCGCGTCTACTTCTAGTTCTTCTGGCCATTATATATATATTTGTGTTAAAATATTTTTGATATAATTGTTTTATTACGCAACAATATAACTAAAATTATTAGTATTGCTAAAATCATAATAAAAATTAAAAAGACTAAAGCTACAGTAATATAAATATAAGGGTTAATTTCATATAAAATAAAATCAATTACAGGTTTTAATAACATTTTAAATTCATTTTTAATATCATCCCTTTTCAATATATCTAAACATTGTTGAACTAATGAATCTTTCATAATAAATTAAAATATAAATAAAATAAAAATTATGCGTGTTATTAAATTTTAATTTTTCTATATTTTCATTATTATGGATAATATTATAGAACCTAATGAAACATTTGATTTTTCAAAACTATCTTTAGCCCATCCAATTGGTATTCAAGGAGGTGCATATTTTACTAAAATTGAATATAATAATAAACCTTTATATATTCAAACGAATAAAGGTCAGACGAGACAAGGTTTTGTAAAAACAGGAAAAAAATATTATTGTGATTTAATGTTTGATAAAAACTCAGAATCTCTAATACATTGGTTTGAAAATTTAGAAGAAAGATGTCAAAAATTAATTTATGAGAAAGGTAATTCATGGTTTCAAAATTCTTTAGAAGAAAGTGACATTGAAACAGCATTTAATTCTACTATACGTGTTTATAAATCTGGAAAATTTTATTTGGTTAGAACAAATATAAAAAATAATTCAACTTTAAAAGATACACCAGCTGTTAAAATATATAATGAACAAGAAATACCGCTAACTATAGATGATGTAAATTCTGAAACAAATATAATATCTATTTTGGAAATTCAAGGAATAAAGTTTACCTCTAGAAATTTTCAAATTGAAATTGAATTAAAGCAAGTAATGGTATTAGATAATGAACCATTATTTGAAAATTGTTTAATTAAAACAAATAAAAAAGTAACCTCAGAATTGGTAACATCCTTAAAAACTTTAGAAGAAGACGAATTATTAAAAGAGAAGGATATTAATAATATAAATATTTTAGAAAATGAATTGTCTTCTAAATTAGAAAATGATAATAAAAATGAAAATGAAAATGAAAATGAAAATAAAGTAAATCATTTAGAAGAACTACCGTCCATTGATATCATTACTCAGCCAGAGAATGAAGAATCTATTCCTTTTGATTTAGAATTTGAAGATTTAAATGAAGATATTGAGGAAAGTAATGATGATTTAAAAGAAGTAGATACTTTAGATTTAGATTTAGAAAAAAATAATTTAGAATCAATACAGCTTAAAAAACCAAATCAGGTATATTTTGAATTATATAAGGAAGCAAGAAATAAAGCAAAAATTGCAAAAAGAAATGCACTTTTAGCATATTTGGAAGCAAAGAATATTAAGAAAACTTATTTAATCGAAAATTTGGATGATAGTGATAGTGATATTGATGCTGAAATTGATGAAGTTTCTGAAAGTGAATTAGAAGGCCTTTAGAATTTTATATACTCAAATGTTTAGAATAATTAAATATGTATTCTAAAAATTATTTTATCATTAATTTTATATAATGACAGTCTCTTTGAAGAAGCTATGGAATGACTATGGAATTGGAGCCATTATTGTTTTATTAATTATCGCCTATGGAGTTAGTATATTTGCTGGCTATTTAGGTGCCAAGGGAATGCCAGGTCCTGAATCAAATACCCAAATGCAACAACAATACAAGAATACTAATGCACAAGCCAGTGCAGGTGTTCGTCCTTCCGACCCCAATGGAAATGAAGTTTTTGCCTCTGCTAATGGTGTCCAAACAAGTTCACCTGGCATCCCTTCCTCCTGCTCTCAACCAAATATCCAAAATCCTGCTGAACTTTTACCAAAGGATACCAACTCTCAATGGGCTCAATTAAACCCTTCTGGTAAAGGTGAGCTTGCCAATGTTAACTTGCTAAAGGCTGGTTACCACATCGGTATCGATACTATTGGACAAAGTTTGAGAAATGCTAACCTCCAAATTAGAAGCGAGCCACCAAATCCTCAATTGTCAGTGGGACCCTGGAACCAGTCCACAATTGAGCCAGATTTTCAACGTGTTCCGCTTGAGATTGGCTCTGGACCTCAATAAATTATTTTCTAAAATTGTTACGATATTTTTTAATTAATTTCAAAATCTTTATATTCATTATTTTTACACATATAAATATTTTGAACTCTTTTTTCGCTTGTAATTTTTTCAATATTATTAATTATTTCATTTAACCAATTATATTTATTATTATATACATTCTTTTGTAAAATTCTTATTATACTAAATCCATTTTTATTAGCACATTTCATTTTATAAATATCTATTTCTCTATTCTTTTTAGGACATTGCCAATTACAAATTTAGATTTAAAATGTTGTGAAAACATTAACACTCTATTAAATTAATATTAAATCATAATTTTAATTCAATTTTTATTAATTTACAATATTTACCAGATAATACACAATTAATGAAAAAGTTGTTGCTGGGTTACCAACTCTTGAACCATCATTCCTAAAATACCAATCATAGCCAATCTTCCATTATTTAATTCCTTATCCATACTTACACCCATTGAACTGTCTGACATATCTAAATTTTGTCCCAAATTACCAGGTTGGTAATCTTCCTTCAAAGCAAATGGTTTTACAAGAGGATTTTCCCAACCGCGAATCATAGAAATAAATTCAGTAAGTGTCATTAAAGAAAGTCCAACTGGAACTAGCGCTGGATTATCTTGAAAAAAATGGATTCCTAGTTTATCACTGAATTGTTCAGTTAATGGTAACAAAATAGAGGCTATCATTGCAATACGTCCATGTTTCAATTCTGCTTCACGCAAAAAAGATGGCTGGATATCCTTGAAAAATACACTTTGCTCAAATAACTTTACGTTTTCAAATGGGGCTGTAGGTCCACGAATTACTGGCTTTACATTATTGCTTAGTCCTGATACAGAAGAAAATAGAAATGATAAAATAGTAAGAAACTTAAACATTATACATTTATATATTTATTTGTTTTTAAATTGTTTACCAAAATATTCTTTTATAAAAAGAATAGCAAAATGCACTTAAAGTCAACTAGTTAAATATATTTATAATGAAGTTAGTATATTTTAATGGTCGTGGTCTTGCTGAGACAACTCGAGTTATATTTGCTGTAGCTGGACAAGAATATGAAGATTTTCGTTATCCTCTAACTGTTTTAGATTGGTCCACTTTTAAAATGATTCGTGATGAATTTGATAATGATAAAAAAGCAGGAAAACTAAAAAAATCAATGGATAAGTTACCACGTTTAGAAGTAGATGACCAAGTTATTTTTCAATCCAAAGCCATAGAGAGATTTTTAGCAAACAAATTTGGACTAATGGGTAATACTCCTTTGGAGGCGGCTTTCATTGATTCTATTTGTGAAACCATTCGTGATTTTAAAGATTCATATTTAAAGCTTAAAAATACTGCTTCAGAAAATAAAAACAATGTTATTCAATCATATTTTTCTGAAACTCTTTCACCACAATTGATGTTATTAAATGGAATTATTACTGCAAGACAAGTATCAAATAAAAATTTTACTAGCAAATATGTATTTGGAAATATTATTTCTTTGGCAGATATAGTAATATTTTTATTTTTTACTGATTTTTTTGATAATAAAGAACAAATTTTAAATTTATTACAAAATTTTGAAACTTTAAAGACAATTGTAAATAATGTAGGAG
>Ga0114959_10004439_pt1 | contig 10762 bp, 11 predicted proteins | sample C_130625_EF_Meta_FD_87317 | JGI IMG/M metagenome (GOLD analysis project Ga0114959, IMG submission 87317) | Freshwater microbial communities from Lake Croche, Canada to study carbon cycling - C_130625_EF_MetaG | ecosystem: Environmental > Aquatic > Freshwater > Lake | place: Lake Croche, Canada...
TCGCGCAAATGTTTTTCACTCTTGGTCTGCCCAAGCTCAAATTTCACCAATGGCAATTGCAGGTGGAGCCGGATCATACTTTTGGGATTTTACTGGTAAAAAGTATTTAGATTTTTCCTGCCAACTAGTTTTTACAAACATTGGACATCACCATCCTAAAGTTGTTGCTGCGATAAAGGAACAAGCCGATGTGCTGACCACCATCGCACCACAACATGCAAATGAAGCCCGTAACGAAGCAGCAAAAAGGATTCTTGAACTAGGCGGTGATAAATTTGAGAAGGTTTTCTTTACGAATGCTGGAGCTGATGGAGTTGAGAACGCGATAAGAATGGCTCGCCTTCATACAAATAAACATAAGGTTCTCTCTACCTACCGTTCTTATCATGGCAATACTGGTTCTGCAATAAATGCAACTGGAGATCCAAGAAGGTTTCCAAATGAATTTGGATATGGACATGTGCACTTCTGGGGACCATATTTATATCGCACCGCTTTTTGGGCAACAAATGAGGCAGAGGAATCACAACGAGCATTAGAGCACTTAGAACAAACGATTATTTTTGAAGGTCCGAAAACAATTGCCGCAATATTAATTGAGTCAGTTCCTGGAACTGCTGGCGTATTAGTACCACCTGCTGGATATTTAGATGGACTCCGTGCACTTTGCGATAAGTATGAGATTTTATGGATTGCAGATGAAGTAATGTCGGGTTTTGGTAGAACTGGTAAGTGGTTTGGATACCAGCACTCTAAATCAATACCAGATTTAATTGTTTTCGCAAAAGGTGTCACCTCGGGTTATGTACCACTTGGCGGAGTTGTGATTTCAGAGCCAATAACTAAAACCTTTAATGAGCGAGTATTTCCAGGTGGCCTTACTTATTCTGGACATCCACTTGCTTGCGCAACCGCTGTTGCCACAATTGATGTAATGAAGAGTGAGAAGATGGTAGAAAATGCTGCAATGATTGGTGAAAAGATTTTAGGGCCTGGATTGCATGAGTTAGCTAAGAAGCATCAAGTAATGGGTGACATAAGAGGTGCTGGAGTTTTCTGGGGAATTGATATGGTTTCCGATCGTAAAACTCGTGAACCACTTGCCCCATATGGTGCTTCTAGTGCAAAGATGAATGAGATTGTGACAGCATGTAAGAAGAATGGTCTTATGCCATTTAATAACTTCAATCGAATTCACATGGTTCCACCATGTAACATCAGTGAGAGTGATGCAAAGCTTGGTTTAGAGCTTCTTTCTAAATCACTCACTGAAGTTGGTTTGTAGTTTTAATTTATGGGCGTGTTAATTGTCGGTAGTTTAAATATAGATTTAGTCACCTATTTAGAAAAGATGCCTGAACCCGGTGAAACTGTTGTTGGAGATAGGATTGAAAGCTTTCCAGGCGGAAAAGGTTTAAATCAAGCCGTAGCTGCTGCTCGGGCAGGAGGTGATGTAACTATGGTTGGTGTGCTTGGAAATGACTCAAACTCAAATCTGCTTAAACAAGTTATGCTCGATGAGAAAATAAACAGCGATCACGTACGAGAGATCGCAGGTATTTGCGGAACTGCAATAATTGAAGTCGACAAATTGGGCCGAAATCGGATAATTGTTATTGCTGGAGCTAATTCTGAACTTAAGGCAAATGATGTTAAATTAGAACTATTAACAAAAATCAAAAGTCGTAAGGTATTACTTTCGCAATTAGAAAGCCCGCTCTCAGAATTGCTAAGTATTTTTAAAGTAGCAAAAAGTAATGACTTTTTTACAATTCTAAATCCAGCCCCAGCAAGAAAATTAGATGCTGAATTTATTCAATTTATAGATTTACTTATTCCAAACCAATTTGAAGCAGAATTTTTAACTGGTATAAAGGTAACGGATAGTGAATCAGCGATTTCTGCTGGTAAAAAATTGATCTCACAGGGAGTAAAAAGTGCTTTAATCACTTTAGGTGAAGATGGCTCAATGCTAGTAACCAAGGAAAGTAGTGAGTTGTTTCAATCCTTCAAAGTAAAAGCAGTTGATACAACTGCCGCCGGAGATGCATTCTGCGGTGCGATTGCAGTTGCCTTAAGTGAAGAATTTGACTTGAAGACCGCTATTCGCTTCGCTTCTGCTGCGGGTGCCCTTTCTGTCCAGTTTGAGGGAGCAACTACCTCTATGCCAACCAGGCAAGAGATAGAGAAGTTAATAAAAAAGTAGAGGTGATAGAAATGTTAAAGAGCGGCATAATTAATGGACAGTTATCTTCTGTGCTTGCCAGATTTCGTCACGTTAATACCTTAGCAATTGTTGATGGACCATTTCCAAGCTATCCCAATGTTGAGTTAGTTGATTTGGCACTTGTGAAAGGTTTTCCAACAATTCCAGTTGTACTCGATGCAATTTTGCCATTTTTAGATTTGACTGGAATTTATGTAGCAAATGAATTTTCAGAAAAAGTTGACTCAAGTACAGTGGCTAAATATAAAAAGCATTTTGAGAACATTCCAGAAATACTAATTCCCCATGAAGAGTTTAAAGTTAAAGTTGGTCAAGCGTTAGCAATAATTCATACCGGAGATGCGGTGCCATACAGTAGTGTTATTTTGAAATCCGGGTGATCCAAATGGTTAACATAGGCATATTAGGTACTGGGGTAATGGGCGCTGGGCACGCAAGATTTATAAAGCAGCATGTGCCAGATGCGACGGTAGTTGGACTTTCTGATGTTGACCAAAAGAAGATTAATCAGCTTTCCGAGGAACTTGGGACTATACTTTTTTCAACTTCAAGCTCAAAAGAATTAATGAATGATCCCAGAGTTAATGCAGTGATAATTGCTTCACCAGACCCACTTCATGTTGAACATTTAAGATTGGCAATAGCATCTGGAAAGCAAATTTTATGCGAGAAACCGATTGCTACCACAATCGAAGATGCTCAAATGATTGCTAAAGAGATCCGCACCTATGAGTTGAGTGTCGGAAAAAAGATGATCAATTTTGGATTTATGCGTCGCTTTGACCCCTGTTACCAGGAGGTTCGCCGCTTAATTGCAACTGGGGATTTTGGAGCTCCAACTTTTTTTAGAACTGTAACTCGAAACGTGTCATCGACCGGTGCAACATCTACTGGCTTATTTACGAACATAGCTATACATGACTTTGATATCTACAGATGGTTGTTTAATGATGAATGGGAGTCGATAAAAAGTTTTTATCCTAAGCGCTCCTCTTTGTCACCAGAAGGCTTAAATGATCCACTAATAATTATTGGCAGACTTAAGAGTGGAATTACTATGGTTGGAGACATAGTTGCATTTAATAATTATGGGTTTGATTGCAGGGTGGAAGTTGTTTGCGAAAAAGGAACAATTCAAATTGGTACTCATGGAGATGTTATTACTCAAGTTAATGGATTTGGTGGTGCAACTAAAGGTGGGAAAATGGCTGAGAATTGGATGACCCGTTTTGAACCCTCCTATATTGAGGAGCTAAAGGCTTGGATTGAAGAGGTAAAAACTGGAGTAATAAACACAGACCTTGCTACGGTTGAGGATGCCCTAATCGCAAATGAAGTCTGTGCTTTAGGGATAGCCTCAATATAAGCCTAGATTTCAAGCTTCTCAATTTTTTGTTATTTGATTGTTACTTTAAATATTGCCCCCTCTGGACCAGGCTTATAGGCTACGGCTACGTAAATTGAGGCGGATCAGAGACGCTGATTTTGCCCAGTTTATAAATCCTAGGAGGATATTTTGAAACTAACTAAATCAATCAAGGTTGCGTTAGTAGCGATTTCGGCATCATCACTTGTGATTGCTGGAACAACTACTGGCAATGCCGCGCCTAAGGCTCTTAAGAGCATCAGAATCGCTGCAGTTGTAAAGGGTCTTGATAACCCATTCTTTATCGGTATCAAAGAAGGTATCGAAGAGACTGCAAAAAATTACGGAGTGTACGCAAACGTACAAGCAGCTCCTGGTTTAAATGATGATATCGGACAGGCTAACAAGCTTGATTCACTAGCTGGTCAAAACTATGACTGCTACATCGTAATTCCTATCTCGTCAAATAACCTGTCACAAGCAGTTGGTAAAATTACCAAGAAGAAGAAGACAGTTATTAACATTGACTCCCCAATTGATTCTGCATCACTTGCAGCAGCTGGTGGAAAAGTCACCTCATTCGCTGGCACAGATAACTTTGCAGCTGGTAAAGCTGGCGGCGCTAAGATGCTTGCAGCTATTGGAGCTGGAAAGAAGATCGGCTTAATTGCAGGTCTTGCTGGTAACGTAACTAGCAATGCACGCGTTGATGGATTCAAGGCTGGCGCAGCTGGAAGCACATTTGTTGGTCCAGTAAATGCTGACTGGGATACAACAAAGGCTCTAGATGCAGCAAATGCAATGATCACTGCAAACAAAGATCTTGCTGGTTTCTTTGCAGCTAATGATCAAATGGCACAAGGTGTTGGTAAGGCTCTTAAGGCTGCCGGCCTAAAGATTCCTGTATACGGAGTGGATGGCATCGCAGATGCACTTACTGAAGTTAAGGCAGGATCTATTACTGCAACAATTTCACAGTATCCATACGTAATGGGCAAAATGGGCGTTGAAGCTTGTATTATCGCTGCACAAGGCGGAAAAGTACCTGCTAGCACCATTACTCCTTACTACATAATCGACAGCAGCAATATTTCTGCTGCACTTGAAAATAAGAGCACACGTGGTTATTTCCCTAACCAAACCCCACCAGGTGCTTATGACGATCCTTACACTGCTTTAATTAAGAAGTAATTAAGGCTAAGTAAAGATATAAGTGAAAAAAAGAGGTAGTAAATCAGACACACTCGCTACGGCGAGTGTGTCTGACTCAAATTTAATAAGTAATCTTCGAGTCAAGTTCAAAGATCCATTTTTCTGGTCTGACTGGCTAGTAGTTGTTGCATTTGTTGTAGTTCTTGGCTTTTTTGGTCTAATTGCACCAGCTGAATTTTTAACTCTTTGGAATTTAAACAATATATTAGTTGCGGCTTCAATTCCTACAATAATCGTAGTTGGTCAAACTTTCACAGTTTTAACCGCTGGAATTGATTTATCTGTTAGCTCCACCATGACCTTTGGAGCAGTATCTTTTGGCCTGGCATTTACAAATGGTTGGTCCCTTTGGAAATGTTGCTTAATTAGTATTGTTGCTGGTGCGTTTGTCGGACTGCTAAATGGCCTGATAATTGCAAAGCGTAAAATTAACGATTTTATCGTCACGCTTGGTATGTTGAGTGTGGCATCTGGTGCCGCTTTGGTCCTAAGTGATGGTAAACCACGGCAAATTATTAGTGAGTCACTCTCAACCTTAGCGATAAATGATAAATTTAACATCCCATATTTAATGATGGTCGCATTTGTAATTGTGTTAATAGGCCATTTCACCTTATTTCATACTAAATTTGGTACCCATGTACTTGCAACTGGTGGCGATCCAGATGCTGCAAGAGCTATGGGAATTTCAATTGTAAAAGTTAAAATAGCGGTGTATGTAATTTCAGGTGCACTTGCTGGAGTTGCTGGCATACTTGCAATTTCAAGAATTGGTTCGGCTGAACCTGCTGCAAATACTGCAATACTATTGAATAGCGTTGCCGCAGTTGTGCTGGGTGGAGTAAGTTTATTTGGCGGACGTGGCAGTATTTTTGGTCCATTTATCGCTACCTTACTTTTGCAATCACTTCTCAATGGATTAACAGTTATTGGTGTAGCAGCTTATTATCAGTATCTATCAATTGGCCTAGTTGTAATTCTTTCAGCCTCGCTAGTTAGGACAGAAAAATGACGAATGATTCTTTTGCAATCGAATGTAAAGATATAAAGATGTCATTTGGAAGTGTTGAAGCTCTAAAGGGAGTTTCAATTTATGCAAAACCGGGCGAGGTTACTGCCATTATCGGTGATAACGGTGCGGGAAAATCAACTTTGATTAAATGTATTTCTGGCGTTTATAAATCTGACCAAGGAGCCATACTTATAAATGGTAAGGAAGTTAACTTTACTAATCCAGAAGAGTCCAGGTCCTTTGGAATTGAAACGGTATATCAAACATTAAGTCTTATTGAGGATTTAAGTATTTGGCAAAATTTATTTTTAAACAGAGAAATTACAAAAGGATTTGGGCCAATTAAAGTATTAAATAAATATAAAATGAAGGATGAAGCATCAAAGATGCTTAAAAATCTTGATGTATACATCCCATCAATTAAGTCCAGAACGCGCAAACTATCTGGTGGTCAACGCCAAGCAGTTGCTATTTGTCGAGCAGCTGGCTGGGGTTCAAGTGTTGTAATTATGGATGAACCAACAGCAGCCTTAGGAGTTCGCGAAACTGCAAAAGTTGAGGAATTAATTAAAAGAATGAAAAGTCAAGGTCTGGCTATTTTGTTGATTAGTCATAATTTTGACCAGGTATTAAGACTTGCAGATCAAATTTGGGTAATGCGCCAAGGTGAATTAATGGCTGGATTGCGAGCAAATGAAACTTCAGGAGATGAATTAGTAGCTTTAATCACCGGAGCAAAATCAGGAAGAGGATAAAATGACAGCGATACCAAATCTACTAGGCGTGCACGCTCTTGTTTGGGTTGGTGGGTGGTCAAAGGAACAATGCCGTGAAGCAATTAAAAACACTGCCGAAGCTGGTTATGGTTTAATTGAAATTCCTGCTTTAGATCCAGCCTCGATTGATATTGAGCACACTAAAGCAACCTTAAAAGAGTTTGGAATTAAAGGCGCTTGCTCATTAGGGCTTTCATTTGATGCTGATATCAATAATGAAGATCCAGAGATTGCACGCCGAGGCGAAGAACGTTTAATGGCAGCATTAGGTGTTGTTGAAAATCTAGGCGGCAATTATTTAGGTGGCGTAATTTTTAGTGCGTTAGGAAAATACAAGTTACCACCAACTAAAAAATCACGCGATAATGCCGTTGCAGCGCTCAAAAGATTGGCTATTGCAGCCCAATCAAAGGGCATAACATTAGGACTTGAACCGGTAAATCGGTATGAATCAAATTTATTAAACACTGGCCGTCAGGCACTAGATATGATCAAAGATATTGGTGAGCCAAATGTAGTACTTCATCTTGATATCTATCATATGAATATCGAAGAGCAAGATCTAGTAACACCAGTTTTAGAGGCTGGAAAGCAGCTTGGATATGTTCATATTGGAGCAAGCCATCGTGGTCCGCTTGGAACTGGCAATATTGATTTTGATTCATTCTTTGGTGCGCTAGCAAAAATTGGATATAACGGCACAATCACTTTTGAATCATTTTCATCAACAGTTGTTGCCCCGGATCTTTCTAGCACTTTAGGAATTTGGCGTAATCTTTGGACTGATAATAAATCAATGGCAAAATCAGCTCGAGAGTATATTGAGAATAAAATAATTACAGCCCAAAAAAGCTAATAGATTATTTAGTTTTATATGGCTCAAATTAAATTAAGCCTGAGTGAAGGACTTGATCGAGTAAAGAAGTTATTAGAATCAAGCCAAAACCGGATTATAATTGGAATAGTTGGTAAGCCGGGTGCGGGTAAATCAACCTTAACCTCCCATTTAATTGATAACCTGCCAAAAGATAGTGCGGTACTAATCCCAATGGACGGATACCACTTAAGTAATAAGCAGTTATCAAAACTTGGAATTTCAAATCGTAAGGGCGCATTTGACACCTTTGATTCAAATGGCTTTGTAGAACTATTAAAACGAGTGAATCAAGAACCTAATAAGGATATTTACTTTCCAGTTTTTTATCGGAATATTGAAGAATCATATGCCGCGGATGGAGTTGTGCCGGCAGGTACAAAGTTAGTAATAACTGAGGGCAATTATTTACTTTTGAATAATGGTGGGTGGGAGGGAGTCAGAGCAGAGCTAGATGAGGTTTGGTATATAGATGTTGATGATAATTTACGGATGGATCGACTAACAAAAAGGCATCAAAGTTATGGCAAAAACTATGATGATGCAGTTGCTTGGGCAAGTGGAACAGATGAACGAAATGCTGAGTTAGTTGTAAAAACTCGAGAAAAAGCAGATGTAATAATAGAACTTACGTAAGTAGTTGACTGAAAGTAGTTACAGAATTACAAATAAGAGGTTATTTTTCCACATTTTAGTAAATAGTTTAAACTAATCAAATTTGTTTAATATAGTTGCCAAACATTTATACTAATTTGGAGAACAATGAAAATAACTTACCTCACCACTAAATTTGTTATTAACCGACTCAGTCAAATAAATAAGTTTATTTCGAGCAAAAGTAGAGGAGATGTACCAGGCTGGGTATTAGTAGTTTTGATGACCACTGCTTTGGTGACTGGGATCTGGTCAATCGCAGCGCCAAAGCTGACCACAATCTTGCGCAACTCTTTAGATGCAATGGGCGGTATCAGGTAGTTGCGCAAGCTTTTATTTGGCAAAACCGGCGGATCAGTTGAATCCTTTATTACGATCATCCCACAAGTCTTCATTTTCTTAGTTATGTTTCAACTTATTTTCATGCAATTTGATGTGATGAAGGATTCAAACCTATCCCAAGGTGAGCTAGCAAAAATCGCAATTGAGGGCGGAGTTGGGGAGTACAACTACTATCCACTAATTGGTGGTGGCTTCCTTATAGTTACTAATCAACGAGAGTCAAATAAAAGAGTTATTGCTGTAGCCGTTGATGAATCACTTAATAATTAGATCTTTAAAGCGTAAATCAAATGGCTCAGCCATTGCTGAGTTCTTAATCTTTACCCTGCCTTTCTTCACCGTCTTTTTAATCTTAATTACCCAAATCCATGGTAAATCTATGGCGCTGCTTGAAAGCAATAATTTAGCAAGGCAGGCAGTTCGTGCATTTGTTACGAGTCCAACCGCAGAGCTTGCCATGATTCGCGCATATCAGGTGCTTGATCTTTACAAATCAAATCTCTCCCAAGGTGCGCTGATATCTAGGCCAATTAACCTAAGTATCAGCTGCCAAGAGTTACCCTGCTTTTCACCTGGAAATAAAGTAAGTGCAACGGTGCGTATTGGACTATTAAGCAAGTCAACTGCAAGTGAGTATGTAGATCTATGGCGATGAGGAAATTACTTTTTGGAAAAAGCCGAGGTTCACTTATCCCACTATCTTTTTGATTTTTCTTAATCGCTATTTGTTTAGCATTTATCTCGATAAATATCTCAACTGCATATAAACTTAAAAAAGATCTGACAAATATTGGTGAGGCTGCAATAAATAAAGCTGCTCACTCAATTAATCTTTTTGCTTACTATGGTGAGATCAATCGTTACCAATCTAACAAGCGGGTGCCACTTGATTGTCAGGCAGCAAATACTAATTTTAGTAATTTACTTCAATCAATTGATTTATTTGGTAAGAAAATAACAGTTGAGAGATTTACTTGTGACCTGTATGAGATATCTGCTCAGATATCTGTTGCAGGACGAATGCCAATCCAAATACCTTTTTTTAACCTTGATAACTTGGATAATCTGACGATTCGAACCACAATTGGCGCAAGTTCGAAAATACAACCCTAATTAGATTATCCTCTAGCCTATGGCCGCCCGTGAGTATCAAGAAGAGATATCTAAAGTAGATAGCACTTTGAAATCAATCGAACAGGTCTTAAATCTGCCTAAACTTATTCAAAGTGCAGCAGAGCTTGAGCGACAAGCTAGTGAGCCAAATCTTTGGGATAATCCGCAAGCAGCGCAGGGGATAACAAGTAAATTATCAAGAGCGCAATCAACGATAAATAAGATTAGTTCAATTCGTATTCGGTTAGATGATCTACCAGTAATGCTTGAACTAGCTGGCAATGAGTCAGATAAAGCAGCGGCGTATAGAGATATTGATCAAGAGTTAGATAATCTAACTAAAATAATTAATGATTTAGAGGTTCAAACACTACTTAGTGGTGAGTATGACGAACGTGATGCACTGATGACTATTAGATCAGAGGCTGGTGGAGTGGAGGCGGCTGATTGGGCGCAGATGCTGATGAGAATGTATTTTAGATTTTGTGAACGCCACAATTACAAAATAGATGTATTGGAAACCTCTTACGCTGAAGAGGCTGGGATTAAATCGACCACCTTTCGAATTAGCGCACCATATGCCTATGGCCGGCTTTCAGTAGAGCAGGGAACACATCGATTGGTTCGAATATCACCATTTGATTCCCAATCTCGTCGTCACACATCTTTTGCGGGCGTTGAGGTTGTGCCAGTGGTTGAGCAAAGTGATCACATTGAAATTGAAGAAAAGGATTTAAGAGTTGATGTTTATCGCTCATCAGGCCCTGGTGGACAAGGAGTTAATACCACTGACTCAGCGGTACGAATTACTCACATACCATCAAGCATCGTGGTTTCATGTCAAAATGAAAGATCACAAATCCAAAATCGAGCAACAGCGATGGCGGTGTTGCAATCTAAATTATTAGAACGTCGCCGATTAGAAGAGCGAGCAAAGATGGATGCACTAAAAGGAGATAACTCAGGTTCATGGGGAAATCAAATGCGATCATATGTGTTGGCCCCATATCAAATGGTTAAAGATTTACGAACTGATTTTGAAGTTGGAAATCCATCATCAGTATTAGATGGTGATCTAGATGGATTTATTGAGGCTGGTATTAAATGGCGAAAAGAGCGCGAGTAATCTCACATTAAGCGGTAATTCTCAGCCTTTATTTATGGAAATTAGCGGTAAATAACCAAA
>Ga0114959_10004441_pt1 | contig 10759 bp, 16 predicted proteins | sample C_130625_EF_Meta_FD_87317 | JGI IMG/M metagenome (GOLD analysis project Ga0114959, IMG submission 87317) | Freshwater microbial communities from Lake Croche, Canada to study carbon cycling - C_130625_EF_MetaG | ecosystem: Environmental > Aquatic > Freshwater > Lake | place: Lake Croche, Canada...
GAAGAAATTCGTAAAGTAGCCCGAACATATATTACAGAAGAACCGGAACCTACAATTGAGGAGACATCCGGATATGTTCAAAATGAAGAACAAAGTGAAAGCAGCGTCTGGTCAAAAACAATAACACAATCTGAATATAATACCCTTGTTGAAGATCGAATACAAAGTATTCAATGGGCAAAAAATATTAAAGCGGGTGATGCAAACATTGCAAATGTTCCATTGAGATTACTACCAATGGTAGAGGAACTGTTAAAATGATGGAAGGTAAAATTACATTAATTACACCTCCTGATATTTTTGAAAATGAATCATACAGCATACTGTTTATTCATTTAAGTGAATCTGATCAAGAAAAAGTTAGTCAATGGTTGTCAAACTCTAATATAAAAGAAAATGTAAACATTTATTTTTATTCGGGAGAAAATGATTTACCCTGGTTATTTCATGCTATGGCAAGGTCTGAGTATAAGTATATTGATCTAGATGGATTAAATAACATTACTACTAAATTGAGCGGATATATCATAGGTAAGAAAAATACCTATTACAAAACTACTGATGAAACTATGTCAGCAGTTTGTCATTATCTTAATCAAGACAGAGTAAGTGATATAGAGAACTTTTTACAAAGAGCACTGAATGACAAAACTTGATGATACTCACGTCTGCGATTTTTGCGGAAAAAGCAAAGAAGATGTGGAGAAATTAATTGTAGGAGAAAATGCAGCCGTATGTAACGACTGTATAGACCTATGCGTTGATATTTTAAATGATGAAAAGGTTAAAAATTTTCCAAAAGAAGCCAAGCTACTCAACCCTGTTAAAATTAAAGAATATCTCGACGAGTATGTCATTGGGCAAGATGATGCTAAAATTGCATTGAGCGTGGCAGTTAGTCAACATTTTAAAAGAATTAATAATCCTAACAAGGATATTGAACTAGAAAAAACTAATGTACTGATGCTTGGACCAACTGGCTGCGGCAAGACTATGATGGCAAGGAAAATTGCAGAGTACTTAGATCTCCCATTTGCTATTTGTGATGCAACTGGTATTACTGAAGCAGGATATGTGGGCGACGATGTTGAAAGTATTCTAACACGATTAATCAATGAAGCAGATGGAGATATTGAAAAAGCAAGTCGCGGCATTGTCTACATTGATGAAATTGATAAAATTGCACGAAAAGGTGAAAGTGTAAGCATTACTCGAGATGTCAGCGGGGAAGGTGTACAACAAGCACTATTAAAAATGATCGAAGGTTCTGTAATGCGTGTACCTTCATCTAGCAAAAGAAAACATCCCGGTGGTGAAATGCAAGAAATTGATACCAGGGGCATACTGTTTATTTGTGGTGGTGCATTTGTAGGCATTGACAAAATCATACAGAACAGAACCGAAGCACGGTCAGTGGGCTTTCATGCCAATGTAGAAAAAGATACTGATCAAAATAAAATTTATCAAGATCTATCAACTAAAGATTTAATTAAATTCGGGTTGATTCCGGAGTTTGTTGGACGGTTTGGGCTATGTATACATGTAGAAGAATTATCAGCAAATCAACTAGTTAGTGTATTAAAAGAACCAAAAAATAGTTTAATTAAACAATATCAATATTTGTTTGAGCTTGACGGAATTGATCTTTCATTCGATAATGATTCGTTGATTGTGGTTGCAAACAAGGCCAAAGAACTCAAAACTAATGCTCGTGGGTTAAAAAACATTATAGAAAAAGTATTATTGCCGTATCAATTTGATGCTGTAGACCTTGTAGAACGGGGTTTAAAGTCAATAAGGCTAACTAAAGATACTATAAACGGTAAACCGGCCGTAATGATTTTTGACAAAAAGAAAAATGAGCAAACCAAATAAAGTATTCGGAAACAAGGTCATAGTTGGCGACCTTCCTATAGCAGTAGCACTTCGTAAATTTAAACAAAAGGTAGAAAATTCTGGACTTTTGGAAGATGTCAAGGACAATATGTTCTACGAAAAACCTACAACAACTCGTAAACGTGCCAAAGGTGCGGCTAGAGCTCGTTGGAAGAAAAAACTTCGAGATCAACAACTTCCTAAAAAGATGTTTTAATTTACCAAAATTAGTTGACAATTTCACTTAGTTGTAATATAATTAGTTATGATCGGAAGTAAATGGTTGAAAACGATCTTAACAAGCCGAAAATTAAAAGTAGGCGAAAATGGTAACAATACATGTCAACAATGCTCAAGTCGACTATACAACGTCGCAATCCTAGTAATACCCAGTCTTACAATAAGAAACAATCAATTATATCATATGTAAATAAATTTACACATGAATTTGATATGAAGGACGATCACATCGACCTTCGAGAAATGGCTAAAAATTTCAATGATGGTCCGATTCCAGTAGAAGAAATTCACCAGGCAATTGTAACCGTACTTGGCCCAAAATTTCATAATATAACATTTGGCACTGACCCGAGTGGTGGCGGTTATCTCGGCTATGCAGAGGGAAAACGTCCAAAAGAATATTTTGACTATATTGATTGGGCTAACCTGTACCTGTGGACAATCTTTCAACGTGATGTGGCCCCAAACCATATAGAAAAAATCTACGTGGACTTTGATGAAAGCGCAGTCATTGTACCGTGTATAATTAAAATTACAATTGGCGGGAAACAAGTGTACTGTGTGTGGGATGGTCATCACACAATACAAGTATGTCGCCTAAAAGGATATACTAAATTTCAAGCATGGATCATTGACTTAGATCAATTTACCACTTCCGAAATCGAAGAAGCCGGGTTTGGCGATAGCGATGACGAACGTATCCGATTTGGTTGCTATATTGCTGGTACCAACATGCGTCGAATTAATGGTTTGAATAAACGCACTCTTGCTCCATACGACGATTTTATGATCGGACTCGAAACTCGCGATCCTAAATTTGTTGCGATGAATAATATTTTGAACGCAAATAATTGCGTTCCAAAACGTCATGCAACATGTGATGGCGCTTGGACACAGATTAAGTCGGGAATTGAATGTTTTGATCTAGAAGGTTTAGCAGGGCCTTCCAACGGAGCATTCTGGGCTCGGGCAGTGGCTTTCCAGCGTAACCACTGGAAGAAGGGTCATCTGGTATTGGAACTTTATCGTCCTATGTCATATTTGTATGCATGGGCTAGCATACAGGGATGTAGCTTGCCAGCTGCATTTGATGCAGAGCTTGCCACAATGTTGAGTGACCGATTCGGTGATGCAGAAGAAGTTCAAGAAGGTATCAAGCAAAGTTATTGGAATGCTGTAAATACTTTTAAAGTAATTGGTGAACAGCCACAACACGATAAATTTCGTGTATTAAACGGTATCATTAATTTCTATAAACAATCAGGCGGTAAGACAATATTGCCAGCTCCTACTATTCAATGGAGTGTATAAAATGAATCTTGTTGACATTTCTAAAGTTCCTACTCATACAATCGAACTGAGTACACTATTAACTCCATGGAAGATTGTAACTTCTATGAAGAAGAACCAGATTGAATCATACGTTTATGCGTTTATTCATCATAAAACTGTTATGAAGTACGGTGTTCAATATACACTTGGCTCAAGCGTATATGGAGAGAGAATTTATCGTCAAGCATTCCATATACCAGGCTGGCCCAAATTAGCAAGCCCAAATAGTGCTGGAAATGATATGTTAGACATTTTGGAAAATTTTCCAAACATTAATAAAAATGAAGTTTCAATACATGTTTGGGATATGACTAATTATCCCAGAGAGTATTCAACTGATCCCAAGTATGAAGTTAATCAATTAGAAAGACAATTGATTAAACGACATATTGAACTTATCGGTAGTAGACCCGTGGGAAATATAAAAGACGAAAGTCATATGGATCGAAAGACCATGCTTAGTGATAAACAATTTAGTCATTGGTTTAGTCATGAATAATCAAAAACTTTTTTACATATTTAAAGATCCTATGGGATCACTTGATAGTAAGGTAGGCATCACAGGTAGCCCTGCTGTACGATTAGGTGTATATCAAAACAGTTATAGTCGAAAAAGTCACACAGCTTGTTTTGATGTAGTATATATAGGACCTAGTCGAGTAATTGGTAATTTAGAAAAAGCAGTTAAGCAAGAATTTAACTGGGATATTGATCGTGATGGTAGAGGCCATTCTGAATGGATTAGTCAAACATATACTACAATTGAAACGGTTGTGGATTCTATAATTGATGGATACAAATTTAAAGTAACCAAAGTTCCAAAAGAGTTCTTACCTTTAACAACTGATTCTTTGGAGAAATTGTTGTCCCATTATAAGATTGACAAACAGTAATATACTATATACAATAAACACATGGCAAAACATTTAATGATTGATATGGAGACTATGGCGGTTTCTCCAAACGCAACTGTACTTTCTCTAGGTGCAGTACACTTTAATCCCTATGGTAATGGCTACGGTGAAAAACTGTATTTCCGTATCAACATCGACGATCAAGATGCACTAGAACGGGAAGTAGATCCAAATACCATTGAGTGGTGGAGCAAGCAAGATCCTGCTATTATGGAAGAAGCATTTAGCCCCGACAATCGTATTCCACTTGTAGATGCAATGGATCAGTTCCATAAGTTTGCTTGGGGTTGTGATGCATTTTGGTCACACGGTGCTACATTCGACTTGGTAATTATTGAAAACATTTATCGTCAACTAAACAAACCATTGCCTTGGAACTTTTGGCAACTACGTGATACTCGTACTTTGTTTGATCTAGGTGTTGATCCAGATATGCCAACGGGCGGGAAGCATGATGCACTACAAGATGCTATTCGACAGGCAGTGGGTGTACAGAATGTATATGCTAAATTAAAGATTAGGCCAAGGTGAATATTGCTATTAAAATAGCTAAATCAATTGACAGACCCTTATTTTTATTGTATACTTAATACACATTAACACACAGAAAGTCTATATGACATATTTTCTCAAGAACGGTAATACATTTCGAGTCTCCAGCAAAGAGGCAATGGATCTACATGATTTCCTACCTGCTGCAAATTACACAATCAAAGCAGACATGCAGGGCAATCTGTTCCTTGAACATATTGATTCTTTTGAGATCAAAGGTAAACGCTACGGTGATTTGGATAGCAATTGCGAACGCATTATCAATACCTTCATGAGCCGTGGTGCCAGTACTGGTGTAATGCTTACCGGTGAAAAAGGTTCAGGCAAAAGCCTGCTGGCCAAAGCATTGTCAATCCAAACTGCTACACAGGGTATCCCAACTATTATTATCAATCAGCCCTGGACTGGTGACAAGTTCAATCAACTTATTCAAAGCATCGAACAACCATGCGTTGTCTTGTTTGATGAGTTTGAAAAAGTTTACAACAGTGATGACCAGGAAGCCATGTTGACTCTGTTAGATGGAGTGTTTCCTAGCAAGAAATTGTTTGTGATCACCTGCAACGACAAATGGCGTGTTGACAGTCACATGCGTAATCGCCCAGGTCGTATCTTCTACATGTTGGACTACAAGGGCCTGACACAGGACTTCATCATCGAATACTGCGAAGACAACTTGAATGACAAGGCGCACATTCAGCGTATCTGCTCTATTACAAGCCTGTTTAGTCAATTCAACTTTGACATGCTCAAGGCCCTAGTTGAAGAAATGAATCGCTACAACGAGCCACCCGAAGCAGCTTTGCGTATGCTCAACGTCAAGCCAGAGTTTGATCAGGGCAACAAGTATGATGTCGCATTGACTGTCAAAGGTGTACCAGTGGAGAAAGATGTCATTAATGACAAACAGTGGAAAGGTAATCCACTACAGTCTGAAATGGAAATCAGTTACAAGGTCTTTGTTAAATCGTCCGACCCAGATGAGGAAGATGATTACGACTGGGAAGAGGCTAGATTTAAACCTGCGGATCTGCAAAAGATTGATCCACAAACAGGTACATTCATCTTTATGAACAAAGATAGTGAAGCGTTGACTTTGACTCGAGTACAAGAAAAAGTGTATCATTACATGGATGCCTTTTAAGAATCCCTGCGGTGTGCGTAACGGCAATGTCAATAAGTCCGTTTCGATAAAAAGGAAATAAAATGAGTGATTCTGAACAAACTATGTTGTATATTTTTTTATTACTAATAGTAGCATGTGTTGCTTACTATAAGATCAAACAGGCTGAAGAAAAAATTGACCAACTATTTAAAGATTTGGATAAAAGGAAATAAAATGTTTGATTGGTTTAAAAAGTCCAACTACAATAATGTGGTTAAATTTCCGGGTCCAGTGCCGTATATTGAGACACCTGCTCCGGAAGTTAAAGACCCAATTATATATTACTCTATTGGTCCAACTGATAATAATCGTATTAGTTTCAAAATGGGCCACAGTAGCATTACTATGAACAAGGCTGGTGCGCAGGCCGTGATTGATTTGCTAACAGTAGCAATGAATCAACTAACCGACGAGGATAAAGAAGAATGACACGCAAAACAGTATATACAGAAGTTGAAGTTGATGTAGACATCAGTGACTTTGAAACTGAAGATCTACTAGACGAATTAGCAGCACGTGGATCATTGCCCGCTGAGGCGGATTTTGATGCCAAGAAATTGTTAGAAGCAATTTGGATGAAGCGTCGTAATGGCAACGATAATTATCAAGAAGAATTAGATCGTTTGATTTATCAGGTGCTGGGTCACGTTGTATGATCTATTTGAATCTCAACATTCGCAATCCTTGGTCCAACCGTTTTGAAAATGTTTGGAACAATTCAAAACCGATCACCAAAAACAAATGGTGGAGTATTCAAATTCTTAAAACTGACAACTGGTTTAGATTTGAGTTCCAATATACTGTTATGCAAGACCATGCAGGCGTTGGTGTTGAATTTGGATTGTTAGGTTGGGAATTCCATATCGGTGTACACGATAATCGTCACTGGAACTACACTGATAAATGTTGGGAAGAGTATGGCCAGTCAGACGGACTATTTTAATCGCATTGGATATCAACCTAAATACTGGATTGGTGATCGTGTATTTGGACGTTGGAACAAGATCCCATTTGTAGGCAGTGTTGGTAATGATACATTAATAAACGAAACAGAAGGCCCAAGGATTTCCATACATTTGGATCTTCCAATTAAGTTTAAGGATGCAATTCACAATATTGTTATTGTTAAACACAAAGACATTAAAAAATTAGAAGTTATTGAAGAAACAATAAAATTGGCTAAAAAGGCCAATAATAAGCAAAGAAAAATGTTGACGGGATAATTAAAGTACGCTATAATAATAGCATGGCAAGGCAACTTGCTAGAGAGTTTTAGGTTAGGTACAGCAACTCATATTACATGGATCGCTTCACTTACCCTGTTATTAACTGGAGCCTTAACGGGTTTTGAAGGTTGGTAGCAATGCGCAAGCAAGGACAGTGAGGATAGAGGAGTTTCGATAAGTCTCCTCGATAAAAACAAAAAGTAGAAAACTAACCTGTTGAATATAGAATGTTAACAGCAATCTTATATTTCATTTATATCGAAAATAAAATACATTCTGAAAGGTAAAAAGAAAATGAACGCTTTTGTAACTGCAATTGCAAATCAAGAAGCCCGTACTGCCAATGGCATGAAGGCTCGTAAGTCCACTGCTTCGGCATGTGTTGACCTATTTTATAACATTGGCGCAAGCCGTGGCAAGGACATTGTGCCTGCATTTACTGCGGCCTATGTTGAAAACGCAGACCTAGCTCTGCGCATCGCACAATGGGCACGAGATGTGCGTGGTGGTGCTGGTGAACGTGAAATCTTCCGTAGTGTACTTGTACACTTGGAAAAGACCAACCCGGATGCCGCATTGGCTCTGTTGGCAAAAGTGCCAGAAGTGGGTCGTTGGGATGACATCTTTGTGTTCCAAACACCCAAGTTGAAGACCGCTGCCTACACTATGTTAGGTGATGCACTTCGTGTGCAAAACGGTCTTGCTGCCAAGTGGACACCTCGCAAGGGTAAGATCGCAGCAGAGATCCGTGTGTTCTTCGGTATGAGCCCAAAGCAATACCGTAAGCAACTCGTGGCAATGACTAAGGTCGTTGAAACACAAATGTGTGCTAACGACTGGGATGCTATTAACTTTAGCCACGTACCTAGCGTAGCCGCTCGTAACTACAAGAAGGCTTTTGGACGTCACACTCCTAAGTTTGCTGAGTACGTGGCTGCTCTGGTCAAGGGTGAAGCAGGTGTCAAGGTCAATGCTAACGCTATTTTCCCACACGATGTGTTGAAGGGTCTTGTCAGTACATATGGTCGTAAGGATATGTCCAAGACAGATCTGGATCACATCACTGCACAGTGGAACGCTTTGCCAAACTACGTTGGAGATGCCAGCATCCTTCCAATTGTAGACGTAAGCGGCTCTATGGGCTGCCCAGCGGGTGGTAAGGGCGATGTTACTTGTATGGATATTTCTATCAGCCTTGGCTTGTACTTGGCTGATAAGAACAAGGGTGTGTTCAAGGACACTTTCTTGACATTCAGTGATAAGCCTGATTTGATGACTCTTCGGGGCGACATTGTCCAAAAGATTGATCAAATAAGTAAGAGTGATTGGGGCATGAGCACTAACCTACACGCAGCATTTGAAAAGATTCTGAGTGTAGCAGTTAAAGGCAAGGCGCCACAAGAAGACATGCCAGCAATGGTATTGATCTTGAGCGACATGCAATTTAACCAATGTGTTAAGCATGACGACACAGCGATGGAAATGATCGAACGCAAGTACGAAGCAGCCGGATACACTTGTCCAAAGGTTGTTTTTTGGAATCTAAACGGTTCTGGCAACGTGCCTGTTAAGAGCGACAAGAGTGGGGCTGCATTAGTAAGTGGATTCAGTCCAGCAATCATGGCTAGCTTGCTAGGCGCGGATGTTGAACAGTTCACTCCCGAAGGCATCATGCGTAAGACTGTAATGGTTCCACGCTACGATCTGTAAAGAGCAGCGAGTTGGTCACACACTCAGTATGAGTCACTAGGTACCGCGGTAAATCCTAGGGCAGGCAATAGTACGTTCTAATGTGATAGAAAAGCACCTTCGGGTGCTTTTTCTTTATTTAAACCAACCTAACTTCTCTCCTGCTGATTTTCTCCGCAATGCCTCTTCTTTGGTTCCGGGTAATCTACTGGCCCACAATATGATCAGTGCAAAGAAGATACCTAATCCTAAACATAATTGCCAATTACCTGTACGCCAGTAGATTAGTATTAAACTAAAATCCATACTTAAGAACATGGCCCATTTTGCCAGCGTTGGAAATACTCTGCCCTCTTGCCAGTTAGCAATAAAGGGTCCGAACAATTTATGATTAATCATATAATCGTGAAACTTCTTACTACTACGAGCAAAACAATAGGTTGCACATAGAGCAGGTGTGCTCCACGGAATACCCGGTACAATCATTCCAATATAGGCAATGCCTAGACATAAGATTCCTGCTGTAAACCATAGTGCTTTTTTAATTTTATTGAACATATTACTATTTACATGGCAAAATATCCAATTGACGAGATACTGGTTTGACCAGTATACTATACACATGACTAAAAACGCATTCATCTTTTCGTGGGATCAATTGGGTATCGAATCGATTGTGCCAATTACGCAATACGAATATCACGAACAAGAAAATACCATGCGGTTGTTGAGAGAACAACCTCGTATTCAAAATCCGCTAGATCATATTGTTCGTTCAATACTGTTGCGGGCTAGATTCAATACGCACAGGCATTATGAGATTTATGCTATTGATTGCGATCCTAGCATGGATGAGAAATTCTGGCAAGATCAATGGGACAAATATCCGCAAGAAACTGCTGAACTGATTCGCGAACGTGGTCATAAGTTATTCAGTGATAGAGCATCAAAAGATTCTATTAAGATAACTTAACCAACACACACACAGATAACAACTATAAGGCTCGCACCTGCTAACTTCTGGTGCCCGGAAACCTGGATCTAGGATCGCAGGGAGGGTAAATCTCTTTGGTTGAAAAGAGTACTTAGTCACTGCCCGAAAGGATGATGATTGGATATGCCTACATACAACCAATTTGACTATTTGAAATAACTTAAACAGGCTAATGAGGGGATTGTAGTCCCCACGTGACCACTTACGTTAGTATGTATTTGGTTGCCGCCGTCGTGATAAAGACGCAGCTCGAGGTACCGGACGACCGCCTCTGTAATGCTGTAATACTATGTGAACTGTGCTACTCAGATAATGTTTTTCTTTGCCCGCTCTGGGCAAAGAGTGACCGATTAATCTAGATAATCATTAAGTCCTGTTTCTAAAATGTGATGAGCGACGAGCGAAATCACAAGTGAGATGTAGTCTCACTGCAACAGTCTGCTTGACTTAACTGGTAAATCTGTGTATAATAAGTACTTAGAAAGGTATATTATGAAAATTTCTCTTGCATCAGATCTACATTTAGAATTTGGCTATCAAGAAATGGCGGGTGGCGAAGTACTAATCTTGGCTGGCGATATTGCCGAAGCACGTGGTATCAGCAAGCATCATCACAGCACCAAACTCGTCCAAGATACTCCTGACACCTTCTATCGTTGTTCAGAGTTCTTCCAATGGGAGTGTGCCAAATACGAAAAAGTTTTTATGGTTATGGGAAACCACGAGCATTATCACGGTAGGTTTGATAAGACCTACGACGAACTAAAACGCA
>Ga0114959_10004442_pt1 | contig 10759 bp, 9 predicted proteins | sample C_130625_EF_Meta_FD_87317 | JGI IMG/M metagenome (GOLD analysis project Ga0114959, IMG submission 87317) | Freshwater microbial communities from Lake Croche, Canada to study carbon cycling - C_130625_EF_MetaG | ecosystem: Environmental > Aquatic > Freshwater > Lake | place: Lake Croche, Canada...
GAGCACTATGTGCACACCTAGAGTGGGCGCTTGGCACAGTACTAGGCAATAAAGTCACCCTTGAATGGGTCGATCAGCCTGTAGTAAATCAGAACTTACGCTCAGAACTGGCTTGGTCCGGTGCGCCTGAAACTACCGAGCGTTTAGTCACAGCTCTTCGTGCTTTTCCGCATATCCGTTTTGAAGTAACCCAAGAACCTTGCCAAGGTTTTGATGGACAGCGTTATGTTTGCACGCCATCATTAGGAATTCTTCGCACTCCAATGGGCGTTTATGGTCAGGCATTTGTTGAAGAAGACAAGGCGCGTAATGCAGTTAGCAATGCAATCGCGCAAGGTAAAACTTTGACAGATGTATTAGACGAATTACTCGGCGGCCCGTGGGACCGCGAACTCGAACCGTTTAGAAACGCTAGCGAAGCAATGAGTGTTCGCTGGCTAAATCAAGTTGGTTAGTTGCTCTTGAAGGTGAGCACAACATCGTGCCCGCCGAAACCAAATGAGTTGCTCATGCCCGCAATGTCACCCGCTGGAAGTTTGCGTGGTTCTTTCACAATTACATCAATGTCGACTTCAGGATCAATGTCAGTCAAGTTAGCAATCGGCGGCGCCAATCGATCACGCAGAGCCAAGATTGTTGCAATGGCAGCCAGTGATCCAGCGCCACCCAGAAGGTGACCAGTTGCACCCTTAACGGCAGTAACACTTGCATGATCAGCATGAGCGCCAAAAACTTTGCGAACAGCTTTTGCTTCAGCCACATCGCCAGCTGGTGTGCTGGTTGCGTGCGCATTAATGTGAACAATGTCAGCCGGCGTCAGATCTGAATCTGCGAATGCGCGATTCATGGCCAACATGACGCCACGACCTTCGGGTTCTGGCTGTGCAATGTGATGTGCGTCAGCGGCCAAACCTTGGCCACCGTAAATTCCATAAACTTTCGCGCCACGAGCCGCAGCATGTTCTTCTGATTCGAGAACCAAGATGCCAGAGCCTTCGCTCATGACAAAGCCATCACGATTAGCGTCGAATGGCCGCGATGCACTTGCTGGGTCATCGTGACGAGTAGACAGTGCGCGCATTGCGCCGAATGCGGCCAAAGTAAGCGGATGGATACAGCCTTCAGTTCCACCACAAATAACAATGTCCGCACGACCGGTCCGAATCATTTCAGCGCCATAGCCAATAGCTTCAGCACCAGACGCACAAGCAGACACTGGAGTGTGAACTCCGGCCATCGCGCCAAACTCAAGGCCTAAAACCGCTGCTGGCCCATTAGGCATAAGCATTGGCACAGTCATTGGGGAAACTCTTGATGGGCCTTTAGTGCGAAGGATTTCGTACTGTTCCATGAGGGAAACTGCGCCGCCAACACCAGTAGCAACAGCAACACCTAGTCGTTCCTGGTCAACATCTGGCGAACCTGCATCAGCCCATGCTTCACGAGCAGCAATCAAGGCCAACTGTTGTGAGCGATCCATCTTGCGAATTTGGTGTGCCTCAAGAATTTCACTTGGGTCAACCATTACTGGCGCGGCAATACGCGCCGGTAGTTCGGCAAACATTTCATCAGTTAGCAGCACTGCGCCAGATTTACCAGCAAGTAGTCCTGCCCATGTTGATGCAACATCCCCACCTAGCGGGGTAGTAGCGCCCATACCTGTTACGACAACGGTGCGACTCATGGTGTCGACCTTTCTTAAATTGGTGCCACATGTAGTGACGGGATCTCTTCGATTATTTGTTAGGTCTTTCGTGGCGAGTGACATTTGCCACCCGCCACGCAAAAGACATGATTACTGCTTGTTAGCGTTGATGTAGTTCACTGCATCAGCAACAGTGTTTAGGTTCTTAACTTCTGAGTCTGGAATGGTTACGCCAAAACGCTCTTCGCACAACATAACGACTTCAACCATTGACAATGAGTCAACGTCTAGATCGTCAACAAAAGACTTTTCCATCTGGACGCTTTCAGCTGGAATGCCAGCTACTTCGTTCACGATAGAAGCCAAACCGGCTAATACGTCTTCCTGTGACATGTGTTTCTCCTTATTGGTCATGCGATCCGTGGGTTTACGAATCGCTACCGGTTACCTCGCGACAACCGGAACTTATGGTTATGGCAACCTTGCAACTTGCGCTGCGAAGGCGAGGCCCGCTCCGAATCCAATCATCAGCACTAGATCGCCACTGGCTACCTCGCCGTTCTGACGTAGTCGGTCTAGTGCAAGCGGGATTGAAGCAGCAGATGTGTTGCCAGCAGACTCGATGTCACGGGCAATTACTACTGATTCTGGAAAACCTAAATTTTTCACCAGCGAGTTGGTGATGCGCATGTTGGCTTGATGTGGAACAAACGCTTTGATGTCTTCTGGGGTTACGCCGGCTGCATCCAGAGCACGTTTGCAAACATCGCCCATTGAACTAATGGCCCAGCGGAACACAGTTTGTCCCTGCATGGTTAGCACTGAGTTGGTTTTTTCCTTACCAGCGGTGAAAGTATCCGGGTGCATGATGATGGCATCTTTTTGTGAACCATCTGCGCCCCAAACTGTTGGGCCGACACCTTGCTCGGTTGTTGCGCCAATTACAGCGGCACCTGCGCCATCGCCGAATAAGAATGCGGTACCACGATCGTCAAAGTCGATAACTTCGCTGATTTTTTCTGAACCGATAACTAAAACTGTTTTAGCAGTGCCAGCGCGAACTGCAGCGTCGGCTAAGCCAACCGCGTAGGCGAAACCAGCACAAGCAGCACCAACATCTACTGCCGCTGCATTCACAGCACCAATTGCCGCACTCACTTCAGCAGCGGCTGAAGGTGTGGCGTATCTATGTGTGAAGGTGGCCAAGATAACTAGGTCGATATCCGTCGCGACAACTTTCGCATCAGCAAGAGCTGCGATAGCCGCTGATGTAGCCATTGTGGTTACGGTTTCGTCTTCACCTGCATATCGACGTTCGATAATTCCTGAGCGCTCACGAATCCATTCATCGGATGATTCAATGCGGTCAACTAGTTCGCTGTTTGGCACAACACGGCTCGGGCGGTAGGCACCAAGTCCTAGTAGGCCAGCGTGTGTTGCAACCGCTGGAGTATTGATGGTTACCATGCGTCACTCGCAGGTTTAAGTCGAACAATAAGTTCGCCAGGATTTACCTCAGCGCCATCGGCCACTAGCCACTCGCCAATTTTGCCACCGTATGGGGCTTCAACAGGATAAGTTTCGCCATCGGCATGAACAACGCCGATGCGCGTATTTTCGCCCAGTTCCGCGCCAGCTTCATCGAGGCAAATACGCTCAAAAACGCCTTTAATAGGGGAAAGAACAACGCGCCAGGTTGGCAGGTCTTTGATGTTACTTGGCGTTCCATGTTTGGCCACAAACTCGGCCGCAGCTGGAAGATCGTCAGGAGTGTTTAGTGTGAAAGTTTCAACACCAGGCATGCCACGTTTGGCCAAACCAGCCAGAATGCCTGCAGGTGGAAGTTCGATCAAGCCAGTAACCCCAAGGTCGAGCATGGTTTGCATGCATAGATCCCAGCGCACTGGATTGCTGACTTGACGCACCAAGTGACGCAAAACAGCGCGACCATCGTGCACCACAGTGCCATCGGCGTTTGAAAGTAAGTTGATGCGTGAATCCTGCGTGCTGATTGCTTTTGCATGATTGGCCAAAGTTCTAGCCGCTGGACTCATGTGTTTGGTATGGAATGCACCAGCTACAGTCAGTGGGCGAATTCGGGCTCCTGCTGGGGGATTTTCTGCAAGCAAAGCTAGTTCTTCAAGAGTTCCAGCGGCAACAATTTGGCCGCCACCGTTGTCGTTTGCTGCTGTGAGTCCAAGCGCTTTGATGGCTGCGAGAACTTCAGCACGGTTACCACCTAGAACTGCAGTCATGGCAGTTGGAGTTACAGCTGCTGCTTTAGCCATCGCATTGGCACGCTCTCGGATAAACACCATGGCTTGTTCTGCACTTAAAACATGCGCTGCAGTTGCAGCAGTGATTTCACCCATACTGTGACCCGCGCCAACACTAACCTGTGAAAGTGCTTGGCCGCGGTTTGGGAAAAGTTCGAGAAGTGAAACCATGCCAACGCTGGCAATCAGGGGTTGCGCGATTGACGTATCTTTGATGGTTTCGGCATCGCTGACTGTGCCGTGAGTCACTAGGTCTAGGCCAGCGACAGTGCCGAGCCAACGCATCCGATCTTTAAATCGGGGTAGTTCCAGCCACGGGGTTAGAAAACCGGGCGTCTGGGAACCTTGTCCTGGGGCAACTACTGCAAGCACGTTCTCTAGTCTTCCGTATAGGCTTCTCACAAAAGGGTAAGCGAATCACTAAATTATACGCTTATTTTTTGTAGGTATCCTACAAAGCCTATGTTATTCGGCCTAACATTAGCGCCAATCGCAAAGCCAGCGCATCCTGCGGGTTGATCGGATCAAATCCAGTAACCTCAGCAACGCGCTTTAGGCGGTACCGAACTGTATTCACATGCACAAACATCTGGCGAGCGCAACCTTCAATGGTGGGCGCTTGTTCCAAATAAACAGCCAAAGTTGAACGAACATCATCGCGAATTTCTGTTTTTAGTTTGTCGATTAGTGGGCGCAGCGCTGCGCGATCCCCGTTCAAAACTCTGGCTGATAACAGTTCGTCGTGGTTCATTAATCGTTCAGTTGTGTTGACGAGCGCCTTAGCCTGGTAGGCGGATAAAGCGGGGCTAAGAGACTCATGTGCGACTTTGATGTTCTCAACTGACGGTCCACTAATCACAGTTCCGGCACCAAAGTGGGTGAGAAAAGTTTTTGTTTTTGTGGCGGTGAAACTAGATGCATCGCTAGCGCCCAGAACAATAATCATTTGATTACTTTGGATACCAACTAGAACATCAAATTCTTGATTTCGAGCAGTACGTCTAATTTGTTCGATGTGTGTTTCCACAGGTATTCGGCTCTGGGGGACCGGGCCAACCAATGTGGAAACCGGTTGATCAATGTGCCAACCGGCAGCAAGTGCACGAGATTCAATTGTGTGGTCCGGTTCATTTGAAATGATCGCATCCAACATCAGATCCTGCAGGCGAGCATCCCAGGCTCCGCGAGATTCAGCAGCAGTAGCAAAAACTTCTGCCGCGGTAAATGCGATTTCGCGAGAATAACGGAGCAGTGATTCACGTAAATATGCCTGGCGGATGCGATTATCGCCAGCGATTTGGGCAACAGATTCTTCAACTACAGCCATGATTGTGCGAACGAGTTCCACTGTCTGTTGCAGACTGAGAGCTCGCACAACACCGCGGGGAGCGTTTTCGAAGAGAGCGCCAACATCAGAAGTCTCAATGCGTTCAGAACCGAACCATTCAACGAATGAATTAACTCCGGCTTCAACAATTGTGCCGACCGATGCTCGTTGGTTAGCTGATAAAGCCTGGAACCACGAAACCGTTTCTTCCATCCGGGACATCGCGGAACTTGTCAGTGTTCCAGTCATGCGATGTACTCGACGCGCCAACACAGCGCGCTCAGCGTCCAAACGCTCAGCGCTCAGATAAAGCGAAGATTCAGCCATGACTTAAGTGTGTCAGTTCGTCTGGCGACAATTACTGCAATGGGGCTGAATATCAGCCGCCACCTTCAGTGTTGCCAGCATTAGCCGCTTTCGGATCCTGCAGCTGGTAGCGATTTACTGCCTCTTGAACTACGTGTGAATCAATCTCGCCACGCTTTGCAAGTGAAGCAAGAGTTTGAACCACAATGCTCTGTGCATCAACCAAGAAGTGACGGCGAAGAGCGCCGCGAGTATCAGACATTCCCCAGCCGTCAGTGCCAAGCGAAACGAAATCAGTTGGTACCCATTCGCGAATCTGATCTTGCACAGCGCGCATGTAATCGGAAACTGCAATTACCGGGCCATTGATCTCAGCAAGTTTGGCAGCCACATAAGCAGTGCGCTTATCGCTTGGGTTGAGTAAGTTGTGGCGATCAACTTCAAGACCATCGCGACGTAACTCGTTCCAAGAAGTCACCGACCAAACATCAGCGGCAACGCCCCACTCGTCAGCAAGAATCTTCTGCGCATCAAGTGCCCATGGAACTGCAACGCCCGATGCAAGCACGTTTGCACGTGGACCTTCATGGCGATCACTGCGTGAGTACAAATACATGCCGCGCAAAATGCCATCAACATCAACGTTCTCTGGCTCAGCTGGCTGAGAAATCGGCTCGTTGTATACCGTGAGGTAGTAGTAAATGTTTTCTGGATTTTCACCATACATTCGGCGCAACCCGTCTTGCATGATGTGTGCAATCTCGAAACTGAACGCAGGGTCGTAGGAAACAACCGCTGGGTTAGTTGACGCTAGAAGAATAGAGTGACCGTCCTCATGCTGCAGACCCTCGCCGTTAAGAGTGGTGCGACCTGCGGTTGCACCAAGCACAAAACCGCGGGCCATTTGGTCGCCTGCTAGCCAGAATGCATCACCAGTGCGCTGGAATCCGAACATCGAGTAGAAGATGTAAATCGGAATCATTGGTTCGTCATGTGTTGAGTAACTAGTAGCAACGGCAGTCCAAGACGCAACCGAGCCTGCTTCGTTAATACCTTCGTGCAGAATCTGACCGATCTCTGATTCTTTGTAGGAAAGCATCAAGTCGCGGTCTACCGACATGTACTGCTGGCCATGTGGTGAGTAAATTTTCAGGGTAGGGAAGAAGCTGTCCATACCGAAAGTACGCGCTTCATCCGGAATGATTGGCACGATGCGCTTGCCAATGTTTGGATCGCGAAGCAAATCTCGAAGCAAGCGAACGAATGCCATTGTGGTAGCAACTAGTTGGTTGCCTGAGCCGCCCTTAACGTCCTTGTAAGTATCGTCACCTGGAAGTTCAAGTGCTTTTGAAGTCGTGCGACGCTGCGGGGTGTAACCACCAAGTGCAGCTCGACGCTCGTGCAAGTACTGAATGTGTGGATGATCTTCGCCCGGATGGAAATATGGCGGCAAGTATGGATCTAGCTGCTCATCGGAAACTGGAATCTCAAGTGTGTCGCGGAATTTACGCAAATCATCCACGGTCAGTTTTTTCATCTGGTGCGTGGCATTACGGCCTTCGAAGTGTGATCCCAGTGTCCAACCCTTGATGGTCTTCGCCAAAATAACGGTTGGCGCACCCTTGTGTGCAAGAGCTGCGGCATAAGCTGCATATAGCTTCTTAACATCGTGGCCACCACGACGCAAAGCCCAAATCTTGTCATCTGACCAGTCAGCAACTAGAGCTTTGGTGCGTGGATCGCGTCCAAAGAAGTTGTCGCGAACAAATCCGCCACTTTCCGTCTTGAAAGTTTGGAAGTCGCCGTCTGGTGTTCGGTTCATCAAATCAATAAGTGCGCCGTCGGTGTCTTGCGCAAGCAGTTCGTCCCAACCGCTGCCCCAAACAACCTTGATTACATTCCAGCCAGCGCCACGGAAGTGCGCTTCAAGTTCCTGAATGATCTTGCTGTTACCGCGGACAGGTCCATCAAGGCGTTGCAGGTTGCAGTTAACTACGAAGGTTAAGTTGTCTAGTTCTTCGCGAGCGGCAATACCTAATGCGCCAAGTGACTCGACTTCGTCCATTTCGCCGTCGCCAAGGTACGCCCAAACCTGTTGTTCAGAAGTGTCCTTGATTCCACGATGTTGTAAGTACCGATTGAAGCGAGCCTGGTAAATAGCATTCATTGGGCCAAGGCCCATCGATACGGTTGGGAACTGCCAGAATTCTGGCATCAAACGCGGATGCGGGTAACTCGGCAAACCATGCGGAGCCGCAGAGAGTTCCTGACGGAATGCGTCTAAGCGGTCTTCGCCAAGGCGACCTTCGAGGTAAGCGCGGGCATACATGCCCGGTGATGCGTGGCCTTGGAAAAATACTTGGTCTCCGCCACCGGGATGGTCTGCACCCTTAAAAAAGTGATTGAAACCAACCTCGTAAAGCAATGCACTTGAGGCATAAGTCGAGATGTGGCCACCAACACCAACACCTGGACGCTGCGCGCGATGCACCATGATTGCGGCATTCCAGCGGTTGTAGGCACGAATACGACGTTCATATTCTTCGTTACCTGGAAATTCTGGTTGCTCATCAGGGGCGATGGTGTTGATGTAATCGGTAGCTGTGATGTTCGGCATGCCGATGTTGTTGTTAGCTGAATGCTTAAGTAACGACAACAGAATCTGACGTGCGCGATGTTCGCCGTGAACTGCGATTAGTGCATCAAGGGATTCACGCCATTCGCGAGTCTCTTCAGGGTTGTTATCTACGTATTGGCTCGATATTGCATTGGCCAGTAGTGAATCGCGCTCTTGACTTGTAGCCACTTGCGTACCTTTGCTTTCGTGTCGGAAGTGACCCTGGTTCGCAGGTTCACGGTTCTCACATCCGAGAGTGCCGTTGTTCGGCGTCTAGTCGAATCTGTGGTGAGACGTTTGCACCTCCTATTGTGGCGGATAACTGTGGGAGTTGGCTAAGCGACTCCGAGTTTGGCCCGGTCCGTCAAATTAGCCTCGCCAAATAATTTTGGTCAAAGAGTTGCTTATTTCCCGATACTCCTGTGGACTAGGGATGTGAGTGCGCACGATGCCGCAGCCCAAGGGCTAGCTAGCAAATTTGGTTTGGCTGATGGACTAGTAATCCAAGAAGTCGGGTTCGGTGACGACAGCGATGTTGCTGTGTCCCAAGCAATCGCCACTGTTGCCGAATTAGTTGATGAATCGTATGAAGATGTTGTAGATGGTGTCTTGCTGTGGTTCCGCGAAGATGACGGCGATCTGGTCGATTCTTTGATGGATGCATTAGTTGAGTTAACTGAAACTGGCGTGATCTGGCTAATGACTCCAAAAGTTGGTCGAGCCGGCCACATCGAACCAAGCGACATCGCAGATGCAGCGCCTACCGTTGGCCTTGCAACCACTAGCACTATCAATGCGGCTACTGACTGGCAAGGTACGCGGCTAGTTTCACATCGCTCTCGCAAGTAAATTTTTTCAAATTAAACCTGTCAAAAGAATCGAGTAAACAATGTCGTCATTAATTGGTCAGCAAGCTCCAGATTTCACCCTCAAGAATCAGTTCGGTGAAGAAGTAAAACTTTCGGATTTCCAGGGAAAGAAAAATGTAGTACTAATTTTCTTTCCAATGGCATTCACTGGAATTTGCACCGGGGAACTTTGTGAAATTCGCGATCGCAAAGATGCTTTCAAGAATGACGACGTAGAGGTATTTGGAATCTCTTGCGATAGCGCCGCGGCACAAAAAGTTTTCGCAGATCAAGAGAATTTGAATTACCCATTGCTATCTGACTACTGGCCTCATGGCGCAGTTGCACAGAGTTATGGCACCTTCAACGACCAGCTGGGTTTTGCCATTCGCGGCACTTTTGTCATTGATAAATCTGGCATTGTTCGCTGGGCAGTTATCAATGGTCCTGGCGATGCACGTAATGCTGACGATTACGAAGCTGCGCTAGCAGAACTTTCTTAATTAAATTCAGCCGTAGCAGGTTAAATTAGTCTTCTCTGTTGCCCTTATGCACTAACGGTTTTTTGCTAAAAGATGCGCTGATGTCAAAGTGGTTTCACAATTGCAATACGTCGTGTGCTGGAGTAGACCCGAGACTCTCCAGCGCACGACATTTCAATTTTCAGTCCGCCTAAGGCAGTCGATTTCAGTTCTGACTTTGTCAGTTTCGCAATCCGCAGGTAAGGTAGGAGCGCACTGTTCGCAGTGTGACCAGGGCGCTTAGCTCAGTTGGCTAGAGCATCTCGTTTACACCGAGAGGGTCAGGGGTTCGAGTCCCTTAGCGCCCACACTTTAAGTGTGTTAAAACTACTCAATTTTTTCTTGAGTAGTTTTTCGCTTTCTAGGCAGTTTTTTCAAAAGTTTCTAGCATTCCAAATAGGCTCGAGGCATGGCTTCACTCACACTCGAGCAGATCACAAGTTTCTTGGATGAAACTTTCCCGCACAGTTCTGCTGCCGATTGGGACAGCGTTGGCTTGGTGGTTGGCGCTCCTGCTAATGAAATTGAAAGCATCCTATTAACCGTAGATGTAACTGAATCGACTGTTAAGCAGGCGATCGATGAGGGTTGTTCCTTGATAGTTGCGCATCACCCGCTGTTGTTGCGCGGAGTTACTTCAATAGCTGAGACCACAAGCAAAGGAATGTTAGTAAGCCAACTTTTGCGTCATAAAATCGCGCTCTACACCGCACATACAAATGCAGATGCTGCTTGGCCAGGAGTAAGTGATGCGTTGGCTGAATCGATAGGGCTAGAGGTGCGCCAAGATTTCGCTCTTGAAGTTGAAACAGGAATCGGCCGAATTGGTGAACTTGCCGTTCCAATGACTGCGCATGATTTTGCACAACAGGTTGCCAAAAGTTTGCCCCAATCGCCAAGCGCAGTTCAATTGGCTGGCGATGTTGAAAAGGTAATCCGGACGGTTGCCGTTTGTGGCGGCGCCGGAGATTCATTGCTTGAGGCGGTCTCAATTCTTAACGTTGATGCCTACGTAACTTCAGACCTCCGGCACCACGTTGCCAGCGAGTTTGTGGCCACCAACGAATGCGTCCTAGTCAACATCGCTCATTGGGCGGGGGAATGGCCTTGGCTAAATCAACTAGCCCGACAAATACACGACACATTTGGCGATAAAGTAAAGGTCATAGTGTCGCAGATACCCACAGATCCGTGGGCTATCTCAATTGCAAGGAGCTAA
>Ga0114959_10004446_pt1 | contig 10754 bp, 6 predicted proteins | sample C_130625_EF_Meta_FD_87317 | JGI IMG/M metagenome (GOLD analysis project Ga0114959, IMG submission 87317) | Freshwater microbial communities from Lake Croche, Canada to study carbon cycling - C_130625_EF_MetaG | ecosystem: Environmental > Aquatic > Freshwater > Lake | place: Lake Croche, Canada...
AAAGTGATACGCGGGGCTATTCCTATATCCCGGACGCTTATAAAAATGATTCCAAAGCCGGTGATGTTTGGCTTGATGTGCAAACCACCCAACTGATGCTGCCGGGCGGAGGGCTATTACGTTCTGCTCCATGAAATTGGCCATGCCCTAGGCCTTCAGCATCCTTTGCCACCCAGCGATACATCAGGCGCAACGGTATTGCTGGATGCTTTTAATACGATGGCCAATACCATCATGGCTGACCAATTGAATGGCGGTCCTAATTGGCCGGTTTGGTATGGTAATTTTGATATGCAGGCCTTGCGTTACCTCTATGGCACCAAGGCTTTTGCCAGTAATGATACGACATACTCCATCATCGATGGCGCGCCTTCTGCCAGCGTATCGATTCTCGACGATGGTGGCATAGATACCTTGGATGTATCAAAAACCAGTGTCTCTGCGAGTATTGATTTGCGCGCAGGAAAAATGTCTTCTGCCGGTCTGAGTGCGGATGGAATTGCCTACCTGAATAATATTTCTATCGCCAGTGGAACGATCATCGAAAACGTCGTCGCCACGGTTTCTGATGATGTATTGATTGGCAACGATGCGAGTAACCGCTTTGTGTTGAATGGCGGTAACGACATGGTTGACGGCGGAGGCGGCATCGATACGGCAGTATTTAATTTTGCGCGCGGCAGTGTAAAAATTTCCCCGGCCTTGACGTCGGGGATATGGAATGTGGAATCGACCACCCAGGGCGGGAGCTGCCAGTTAACTAATGTGGAGCGTTTCCAGTTTGGCAACGCCGTGTTGGCTACTGATTTAGGTATAGGCGATAGTGCTGGACGGGCCGTCTTACTTATAGGTGCCGTACTGGGCAAAGACGCCATGATGAGTAAGCCTGCATTGATGGGCAGCGTCATCAGTCTCTTTGATATGGGTTATGACATGGGCACTTTAGCCGGTGCCGTCATGCGCTTGCCGATTTGGGCGGGTGTGCTTACCCCGACCAATAGCGCGGATGACATCGCCAACTATTTGTTCAAAGTCGTCAATGGGCGAGCCCCTAGTGCTGCTGAATTGGCCTCCGGCTTGAACTCGCTGAATACGCAAAGCCAGGGCAGTTATTTAGCCCAGCTGGCCGTATCTGACGCCAATACCAAGCAGGTCAACCTCGTGGGCTTGGCGGCAAGCGGATTTGATTATCAAGTGGCTTAAGTAAGAATTATCCGCCTGGGCACTAACACCCATCGCACACCTGATTTTTCCATTCAATTTCCAATTTATAGCTGCATCGCCCAGAAAACCGGCATTTGCTTAGGGCCGGTTTATAAGGGGAATTGCTGGTCTGGCATAGCGAATATCAAGTTTGGCCGACAATATGCACCCTATTGCCCATCGAAAGTGGGTTCGCATTGGATATTTATATGATTTCTTCTAGTTCAACTAGCGCCAGGGTGCGCTATTTTTTTGTAGCCACTTTGACAGGTTTGGCCACCAATAATTCTTGGGCCCAAGACGCCAGCCTCACCGGCGACGCTACCCAACGCGCTGGGGCCAAGCTCGAGCGGGTCGAGATCACTGGCCGCCAGACTGACACTGAGCTGCGCCGCCGCGCCCAAACCGCCAAGCAAGTCTATGGCCGTGAGGAGATGGACAAGTTCGGCGACACCAATGTGGCCGATGTACTGCAGCGCCTGCCCGGTATCACCATGCAAGGCAACGCACCGCGCATGCGCGGCTTGGGTGCGGGTTACACCCTGGTGCTGATCAATGGCGACCCGGCGCCCCCCGGTTTTGCGCTGGACCAGCTCGATCCGGCGCAGGTCGAGCGCATTGAGGTCAGCAAAGGCCCGACGGCCAGCCAAAGCGCACAAGCGGTGGCCGGCGCCATCAACATCATTTTGAAAGAAGCGCCCAAGCGCTCGCAACGCGACCTGCGCTTGGGCCTGGGCTACCGCTACGAGCGCCCGAGCGTTGGCGGAAGCCTCACCATCGGCGAGAAGTGGGGTGGGGTATCCATGTCCTTGCCGGTGTCCTTGTTTCAATGGCGCGGCCAAAACGACAGCACCGCCGTGCGCAGTGCACCCGGCTTGGACGGCTTGCCCTCGGGCGTTGTGCAAAGTGGCGATAACCGTTTTGATGGCTATGGATACAACCTCACGCCGCTGCTTAATTGGCGCTTGAGCGACGACGAAACCCTGACCTGGCAGTCCTTTATCCAGCGCGGCTGGTGGAACAACACCGCCACGTTGAACAACCGCATTCTTTCCGGTCTGCCGGCGCTGGACGACGACAGCCAAAACCAAGGCGGATGGCAAAACCTGCGCAGCAATCTGCAGTGGGTCAACAACTTTTCGAATGACGACCGCATCGAAATCAAGGCGGGCCTGCAGGGTTCACGCGGCACCTATGACAACCAAACCGTACGTGCTGGCCAGCCGCAGCGGCATGCGGTGGGCGACAACGTAGAAACCGGCCTGACCCAGGCGGGCAACTTCACGCATATTCTCAATGCAGAGCACAGCCTCGCGGTGGGCTGGGACCTGGAGCTGCGTCGTCGTGAGGAAAAGCGTGATATCACTGAGCTGGGCGTGCCGCAAATTGCCGACCTCGAAGGCCAGCCCTTCTCGGCGCGGGTAGAGCGCAGCGCCGCGTATGTGCAAGACGAGTGGCAAATTACGCCCCAGTGGTTTACCTACTTTGGTCTGCGCGGCGAGCGTATCGCCACCCGCAGCCAAGGCATGAGCGTGGATGTCAACAACATCAGCACCGTCGTCACCCCCATGTGGCACGTCAACTACAAGCTCGACGCCGCCGGCAAAGACCTGATTCGCGGCAGCATCACCCGCAGCTACAAAGCGCCTGAACTGGCGACCCTATTGGCACGCCCATCGGTCAACGGCTTATTTACCGATCTGAGTAAGACCAATACCGAACTCTCACCCGACCGCGCCGGCAACCCGCTCTTGCTGCCCGAACTGGCCACGGGCTTGGATCTGGCTTATGAAAAATACCTTGCAGGCGGCGGCTTATTTAGCGTCGGGGTGTTTTACCGGCAGGTAAGCGACCTGATCCGCAGCGTCAGTAGCTTGCAGTCCGTCAGCTACGCCAGTGCGCCGCGCTGGGTTTCGCAGCCGGTCAATTTTTCCAGAGCGCAAACCGCAGGCCTGGAGTTAGAGCTCAAAGGGCGCATTGGTGATTTGCTGCCGGGCCTGACCGATCCGCGTTTGCCGCTGAATTTGCGCGGCTCGCTCAATTTCTACCAGTCCGAAGTCGCCGCGCTGCAGGGCCCTAACAACCGCCTGGACGGTCAACAACCTTGGTCAGGCACCTTTGGCGCCGACTACCGCTTGACCGGCTTGCCCATCAATATGGGCGCCAGCCTGGCCTTCACGCCCGACTACCCCACCCGCCAAACCGCCACTCAAACCTTGGACCAAGGCCGTGTGCGCAGCCTGGACTTTTTTGTGCAGGGCATGCTCAGCGAAAAAATGAGCGCCCGTTTGTCGGTCAATAACATCAGCCCCCTGGCTGCCGAATCCTTGACCAGCGCGCTGCCCGGCTACAGCAGCTACACCAGCCGTTCCTCACGGACCGGTGTGCAACTGGGTATGGAGGTCAAGCTCTAGCGCATGCCCTGGTGCCGCAGCAGCGCGTCCAGCGTGGGTTCGCGGCCGCGAAAGGCTTTGAAGGATTCCATGGCCGGGCGGCTGCCGCCCGCTTCCAGAATCGATTGCAAATACTTCAGGCCCGTGGCCGGGTCGTGCTCACCATCGGCGCTAGCGCTTTCTTCGAAGGCGGCGTAGGCGTCGGCACTGAGCACTTCGGCCCATTTGTAGCTGTAGTAGCCCGCGGCATAGCCGCCGGCAAAGATATGGCTAAACGTGTGCGCCGCCCGGTTAAAGGCCGGGCTGGGCAGCACCGCCACTTCGGCGCGCACGGCGTGCAGCAGTTCCATCAGGTCGGCGTCAAAGTGGTCGCGGCTGTGCAGCAGCATGTCAAAGAGCGCAAACTCGATTTGGCGCATGGTTTGCATGCCGCTTTGGAAGTTGCGCGCCGCCAGCATCTTGTCAAACAGGGCGCGCGGCAAACTCTCGCCGCTCTGCACATGCGCGGTCATGTGGCGAATGACTTTCCATTCCCAGCAAAAGTTTTCCATGAACTGGCTGGGCAGCTCCACCGCGTCCCATTCCACGCCGCTGATGCCGGCCACATCGCGCTCATTGACTTGCGTGAGCAGGTGGTGCAGACCATGGCCGAATTCATGAAACAGGGTGGTGACGTCGTCGTGGGTCAGGAGTGCGGGCTGTGCCACGCCATCGGTCTCGGTGGCCGGGGCAACGTTGCAGACCAGTTGGGCGACAGGTGTTTGCAACGTCTGTGTGTCCGGGCGCAGCCAGCGGTTGCGCACATCGTCCATCCAGGCGCCGCCGCGTTTGCCGCTGCGCGCCGTCGGGTCCAGGTAAAACTGCCCGACCAAAACGCGGCCCTGGGCCGTCTCGCGCTCTATGCGGAAAAAGCGCACATCGGCGTGCCACACCGGCGCGCTGTCGGGGCTGATGACCACGTTGAACAAGGTTTCCACAATCTTGAACAGTCCGGCCAGCACTTTGGGCGCCGTGAAGTACTGTTTGACCTCTTGCTCGCTAAAAGCATAGCGCGCTTCTTTGAGCTTTTCGCCGATAAACGGCCAGTCCCAGGGCTGGGGGTCGGCGATTTGCAGGTGCTCGGCGGCAAAGCTGCGAAGCTCGGCGACGTCTTTTTGGGCGTAGGGGCGGGCTTTGGCGGCCAGGTCGCGCAAAAAGGCGATCACGGTCTGGGGTGAGTCGGCCATTTTGGGCGCAATGGACAGCGCGGCAAAGTCGGCAAACCCCAGCATCTGGGCCTCTTCGCGGCGCAGCGCCAATATCTCGCGCATCACCGCAGAGTTGTCGTACTTTTGCAGCTCGGCGGGCGCCTGGTCGGAGGCGCGGGTGACGTAGGCCTGGTACAGCCGCTCGCGCAGCGCCCGGCTGTGGGCAAACTGCATGACGGGCAGGTAGCAGGGCATTTTCAGGCTGAGTAGGTAGCCCTCTTTGCCTTCGGCGGCCGCTGCGCTGCGGGCGGCGCTCACCACGTCGTCGGGCACGCCTTGCAATTCGTCGGCGCTGGCGTAGTAGGCGAACGCGTCGGTGGCGTCCAAGGCGTTTTCGCTGAATTTTTGGCCCAAGGCAGCCTGGCGCTCTTGGATTTGGGCAAAACGCTCGCGCGCTGCGCCCGTCAGTTCTGCGCCGCCGAGCACAAAATTGCGCATGGCGTTTTGGTGGGCTTGGCGCTGTTCTGCGTTGAGCGCCGCCGGGTCCATGGCTTTGTATTTGGCATAGAGCTTTTCGTCCGCGCCCAGGCGCGTCCAAAACTCGGTTACGCGGGGCAGGGCCTCGTTGTAGGCGGCGCGCAGCGCGGGGCTGTCGTTCACGCTATTGAGGTGGCTGACCGCGCCCCAGGCCACCGACAGACGCTCGTTGGCCACATCCAGCGTGGCGGCCAAGGCCTCCCAGCGGGCGGGGAAATCGGCGGCGGTAACGGTTTGCAGCGCTTGTTCGGCCGCTTGTAGCAGGCTGTCGATTGCCGGTGCGACGTGCCCGGGTGCGATGCGGTCAAACTGCGGCAGGTGGTCGGGTGCAAGCAGCGGGTTCACAGCAGGCGCTCAGCAGATTCCAGGGTGTTGACCAGCAGCATGGTGATGGTCATGGGGCCCACACCGCCGGGTACCGGGGTGATGGCGCCAGCCACTGCGCGCACGCCCTCGTAGTCCACGTCGCCACACAGTTTGCCTTGGTCGTTGCGGTTCATGCCCACGTCAATCACCACGGCGCCGGGTTTGACCATGTCAGCGGTCAGCACGTTGACTTTGCCGACGGCAGCGACGATCACGTCGGCCTGCAGCGTCATGGCTTTGAGGTCTTTGGTGCCGCTGTGGCAGATGGTGACCGTGGCGTTCTTTTGCAGCAACAGCATGGCCATGGGTTTGCCCACGATATTGCTGCGCCCGATGACCACCGCATGCTTGCCGCGCAGGTCGTAGTTGATAGATTCGAGCATCTTCATGCAACCGTAGGGCGTGCAGGGCAAAAAGCCGGGCTGGCCGACCATCAGTGCGCCCGCGCTGGCAATATGGAAACCGTCCACGTCTTTTTCTGGGGCAATGGCCTCGATCACTTTATTGGCGTCAATGTGCTTGGGCACCGGCAGCTGCACCAAGATGCCGTGGATGCTGGGGTCTTTGTTGAGTGCGTCGATGCGGGCCAACAGCGCGGCCTCGGTCATATCGGCCTCGTAGCGCTCTAGCACCGAGTGCAGGCCAGCGTCGGCGCAGGCCTTGACCTTGTTGCGCACATACACCTGGGAGGCGGGGTTATCGCCCACCAGCACCACCGCCAGACCGGGGGTGATGCCGCGCGCTTTCAGCGCTTGGGCGCGGCGCATGACCTCGCCACGCAGTTGGGCAGACAGCGCGTTGCCGTCGATGATGGTGGCGCCTGAGGAGGTCGAAGTAGTAGACATGAGTATTTACACCAAGTAGACAAGAAAAAAAGGGGAGGAAGGCTAGGCGCATTACACCGGCGCCGCGCTGGGCACCGGATCGCCAGGGCGACCTGGGCCCGCACAAAGGCGACCTAGGGCCGGCTAGGTCTTGGCGCTGCTTTGACCCAGCGCGATTTTGAGCAAATCGGCCACAGTATTGGCGCTGAGCTTTTCCATGATGTTGGCGCGGTGCGCCTCCACGGTTTTGATGCTGATGCCCAGATCGTCGGCAATTTGTTTGTTCAGCCGTCCGGCGACGATGCGCTCGAGCACCTGCGACTCGCGCATGGTCAGCTTGGAGAGCAGGGAGTCGCGGTTGGCGGCCAGTTGGGAGTCGGCAAACGAGTCTTTGGCGTGCTCGAGCATTTGCTCGACCAGGCGCACCAAATCGGCTTCGTTAAAAGGCTTTTGGATGAAATCCATGGCGCCTTTTTTCATGGTGTCGACCGCCATGGGCACGTCGCCGTGGCCGGTGATAAACACAATGGGCAGCGGCGAGCGGATCTCGATCAGGCGGGCTTGCAGCTCCAGGCCGGTCATGCCGCCCATGCGGATGTCCACCAAGAGGCAAGCCACCTCGCGGGCGTCGTAGCGGCTGAGGAAGGATTCGGCCGAGTCAAAGCAACGCACCCGGTAGCCCTTGCCTTCAAGCAGCCACTGCAAGGAATCGCGCACTGCCTCGTCGTCGTCGACAACATAGACCGTGCCCTTTTTGGGGATCAAACTCGTGGAGGAATCCTGCATTGCTTATCTCGCTTGTTACAACTGTGCTTTTTGGTGTCTGGGCTGGTCTACGCCAGCGGTAGCCAGAAGGTAAATCTGCATCCCGTAATAGCCCCTTCATTGTAGAGGTTCTCGGCTGTGAGCCGCCCCCGGTGGGACTCGACGATGGAGCGGCACAGGCTCAGGCCGATGCCCATGCCCTCGGCCTTGGTCGAGAAAAACGCCTCATAAAGGCGCGGCATCACGTCCGGGGCAATGCCTTTGCCGGTGTCTTGCACCACAAATTCAATGCTCGGTTTGCCCTCAAACATGCTGGCGCCCACCTGCAATTCCACAATGCGCTCGGGCGCCGCGCGTTGGGCTGCGTCTACCGACTCGGCTGCGTTGCGCAAGAGGTTGACCAGCACCTGCTCGATCAAAATCCGGTCCACCATGAGTGGCGGCAATCCGGTGGCCACTTGGCGGTTCAGGCGCACATTAAAGCGGCGCAGCTCGATTTCGGCCAATTCCAGCGACTCGGCCAGCATGGGCTCGACCTCGGAGAGCGTGCGGTTGGGCTCGCTGCGTTTTACAAAGCTGCGGATGCGGTGGATGATTTGCCCCGCCCGCTGCGCCTGCTTGGCGGTTTTGTCCAGCGCGCCAATCAGCTCCTCATGCGTGATTTGCTGGTTTTGCAGGCGCGAGACCATGCCGTTGCAGTAGTTGTTGATGGCCGTGAGTGGCTGGTTGAGCTCGTGCGCCACGCTGGAGGCCATCTCGCCCATGGTGATCATGCGGCTGGCGGTTTGGGCTTTCTCGGCCTGGCTGGCTGCCTGCTCCTCGGCCAGGCGGCGGCTGGTAATGTCGGTCGCAATCACCATTTGGGCCAAGCGCCCGTCCACCCAGCCCAGATAGCGGGTGCGCACCTCGAGCCATTTGCCCAGGGTTGCGATAAAGATTTCAGCGCTTTCGGCATCGGCCTCGGCAATGGTGTTGATTGGCAGGCCGGCAAACAGGTCCACATCATCGTCCCGGTCCTGCGAGGTGCGGGCATGGGGCACGCCGGCCTCGGCCACCAACTGCAAATGCCCGCCCGCTTGGGTGCCAAACCACTGGCGGTACAGTTTGTTGGCAAATACCAGTTCGTCGCTGCCCAGCGGCGCCACGGAAATTGAGGCGTCCAGCGCCTCCAGCACCGTCGTGAATCGCTGGTGCGAAGCCGACAGCTGCTCGCGCACCCGGTTGGGCTCGGTAATGTCGGTCATGGACGTCACCCAGCCGGTCTGCGTGCCCAGCGCGTCGATCAGCGGCGCCACATACAGCCGGGCGTCAAAAACGCTTTTGTCCCGGCGCTTGACGCGCACTTGCACGCCGCCTTGCGTGGTTTTACCGGCAAGTTCCTGGCCTAAAAGCGTGGTCAGCTCCTCGCGGTCACTGTCAGGCCAGTAGGGGAAGGGCGCAGTGCGCCCGACCAGCTCCGACTCGGACCAGCCCGTCATCATGCAAAAAGCGGCGTTGACGTAGGTAATGCGTCCTTGCAAATCCATGGCGCGCATGCCGGTGAGCATGGAGTTTTCCATGGCGCGCCGGAAATTGGTCTCGGCCAACAGGGCTTGCTGGGCTTTAAGGCGCTGGCGGCTGTGGCGCCAGTTGGCGATCAGCATCCAGGCGGTCATCACGCTCAGGGCGCTGACCAACCAAAACAGCCCGGTACCGACCACGCCCATCGAGGCCCGGTAGGCTTCGGCGCGGATCATCAGGTCCGCGCCCACGGGCGAGACGGCCATGGCATAACTGCCCGGCTTGCGGCTCCAAGGCAGGATTTCGCTCACCAGTTTTTTGGGCGGCAGGGCGACGCCGGCCAGCACATTGCCGCGGGCGTCCTGGATGGAGACGGCGTAGCGGGCCGAGATTTCATTGGGTACGGCGTAACGGTACAGTGCGTCCACCGACAACTCTACCAAGACGGCGCCGGTGGAGGCGGCCCGGTCAATCAGCGGCACAAACAGCAGCAACAGGGGCCCGCGCTCGCCGGCGCGGCTTTGTATATAGACAGGATGGTGCTGCGCCATAGCCCATTGCAAGGCGTAGTCGCCGTCCGCGTCCAGCTGCGCCTCGGTATGCGTGGGGCCCGGCCGCAAGGACTGGGACGGGGCGCCCGCCACGGCCCGAATGCGCTTGGCCGCGTCTATCCAAATGGCGCTTTGCACCTCGGGGTACTGGTTGATCAGCACCGTGGCGCGGCTCCTGAAGCCGCGCACATCCATTTCTAGATTAGAAATCTCGCGGGCCATGCTGCCCAGCTGCTCTTGGCGCTCTAGCAGGCGCAGGCGCAGTTGCTGCTGGGTGTATTCCAGGTCGCGTTGTACCGCCTCTTGCTCGCGGCTGCTTTCTTCCACCTGCAAATAGGCCAGCGCGGACACGATGGCCAGCATGAACAAAGCCACCGCCGCAAGCGGTGCCAGCATGGCGACCATGTCTTGGCGGTGCGGCGTCAGGCGCTGCCACCAGCGCTTGGCGCGCTTGACGGTGGACAACTCCAGGTTGTCGTGCAGCGAAAAATTGTCCGAAATGGCCATATGGTGAGTGTAGGGCCCTTGTTTTTAGTCAGATTCGGGGAATTTCCTAAATTTCACATTACAAAATAGAAAAGCATGATTTGAAATTTGCCTAAAAGTATGAGACACTCTAAGCTCGTAAGCAGCAGGCAAGACCACAACAGGAGACCTTATGACCAACACTGCGCACACCACCGAATCGTCCTTACCTTTGGGCATCGGCAGCGACATCGATAACCAAGAAACCCGCGAGTGGATGGACGCGCTGTCTGCCGTCATCGAAGCCGAAGGCCCAGAGCGTGCGCATTTCCTGTTGGAGCAATTGCTTGAGCATGCGCGGCAAAAAAGCATTGATATGCCTTTTTCCGCCACCACCGGCTACGTCAACACCATCGAGCCCGAGCAGGAAGAGCGCGCGCCCGGCAACCTGGAGATGGAAGAGCGCCTGCGCGCCTACATGCGCTGGAACGCCATGGCCATGGTCGTCAAGGCCAACCGCCACGACCCCGCCGATGGTGGCGATTTGGGCGGCCACATCGGCTCCTTCGCGTCCTTGGCCAGCTTGTTTGGTGCGGGCTTTAACCACTTCTGGCACGCCGAGAGTGAGAACCACGGCGGCGACTGCCTGTTCATCCAAGGCCACGTGGCCCCTGGCGTGTATGCGCGCGCCTTTCTGGAAGGCCGCCTGAGCGAGGAGCAGCTGCTTAACTTCCGCCAAGAGGTGGACGGCAAGGGCCTGTCCAGCTACCCGCACCCCAAGCTGATGCCTGAGTTTTGGCAGTTCCCCACGGTGTCCATGGGCCTGGGCCCGCTGATGGCCATTTACCAGGCGCGCTTCCTCAAATACCTGCACGCCCGCGGCATCGCCAATACCGAAAACCGCAAAGTCTGGGTGTTCTGTGGCGACGGCGAGATGGACGAGGTCGAGTCCCTAGGCGCTAT
>Ga0114959_10004447_pt1 | contig 10754 bp, 7 predicted proteins | sample C_130625_EF_Meta_FD_87317 | JGI IMG/M metagenome (GOLD analysis project Ga0114959, IMG submission 87317) | Freshwater microbial communities from Lake Croche, Canada to study carbon cycling - C_130625_EF_MetaG | ecosystem: Environmental > Aquatic > Freshwater > Lake | place: Lake Croche, Canada...
AGTTAGAACGGCACGTAATTATGCACTTTTAAACACAGCTTTGATGGATGCTGCGGTAAGTTGCTGGTATACCAAGAATTTTTATTACTTTCCACGACCATCGCAGATGGATCCGAGTATAAAAACATTAACTGGATTACCTAATTTTCCTTCTTATACTTCCGGACATTCTACTTTTTCTTCGGCGGCAGCAACGGTGTTGAGTTATATTTTTCCAGAAGCTGCCAGTACATTTCAAGCCCAAGCAAAAGAGGCTTCTATGTCTCGTATATATGGTGGAATTCATTACAAAATGGATTGTGAAGGTGGTATGAAAATTGGAAAAGCGGTGGGAGAAAAAGCTGTTTTACGTGGACAAAGTGATGGGGCTCAATAACAATATTAATTAGTAATTTAAATAGTGGTTAACATTATGGACTTCTGTCGAGATTTTCGGCAGAAGTTTTTTTTTAATTTTTGCGCTAATCACTATTTTAATGCATGACTCATCCAGAATATTAAAAACATCAGAAAGCGGTCAAAATTAATTTTTTGCCCGCTTTCTGACGATTGATGGATGACTGAATTCCTACTGTTTGAGCGCTGCGCCCGACGCCCGGCGAGTTTAGGAATTCTTGATTTTTTGTTACTTTTGGTACCAAGACAAAAAGTAAGAACAAGTTCTACAACGTATAAAATCACTAATTCAAAAGAAAAATATGGGATTATCCTTGTTAAAAAACTCATTCGATTTCTAAATAACAGAATAAGTAGTAGTTTAAAAATTTATGAAATTTCAACTTGCTCTGCTTCCCAAACAATACTTTTCTTTTTCCCAACTTGCAAAACAATACGGGTTGGGGTCGGTAGTAAAATTAATTTTGCGGTTGCGGCAGGATCTGTTTCTAATTCAATTAACACACCCGCATCATTTCCTACTTCAATTCCTCCATCAGCGGTTTCTTTAAAAGTTTTTGCCAAATAAGCGGTCGGTAATAAAACATCAGATTCAGGGCAATATTCTTTGTGAATATCACTAAGAACTGCCTCTAAATAATCGCCGTATTTTTCATTAAAATCGTCTTCTAAATTGTGTAGCGTCTCTTCTACATCATCGTAATCAAGGTGGTCGTAACCCATCTGGCTTAATACGACTCTTTTTTCAAATAAGGAAAGTAGTTCTTTGTCAAGTGCTTGAATATTCATTGAAATTTGATTTTTTAAATTAATTTGATTTTGCAAAATTGCAAACTCCTGAATTAAACTCAAAATTTAGCACTGTTTTATTTTAATTGTTTGAAGGCCATTTTACAGGCTTACGATTCGGAAATTTCTGTTTGGAAAAGGCAACAATTTGGCTCTTTTTGATAATGAGATGGCAATTTTTCTGTATTGGTTAATTTTACCATTCCTAAAAAAATAAATCCTCCTTGGGTATAGTGTGCAATAAGTTTGGTATTATTCCCCAAAGTATCAAGTCGGACGTATTTTCTTCCTATTTTTTTTGCATACTTTTTTGCCCAAAACAGAATATCTTTTATGTAATTGTTTCCCCTGAAGGCTGGATTTGTTACAATTCTGTGGATATATATGGCATCTCCTTGGTCTTTTTCTTCCCAAATTTCTTTGTCCTCATAGGTAATTGTCCAATTGCAAAGAATATGGTTGCCATCAATGATTTTCCATTGTCTTTCTTCATTAATTTCTTTTGAAATAAAATCCATTTCAAAAAATGGCCACACGACCATTTGTTTTGAAATTTGTAAGGTACGGGCCTCTTCGTACAGGTTAAATATTGCTGATGAATCAGCAAGCGTACATTTTAGAATATTCATTTGGAAATGGAGAATAGTGATAAAAACAGTTAAGTAAAAATTCCACTGGAAATATTAGACAAAAGTGGCTGGGATAAAATCTGTTTTTTGCTTTTTTAGAAAATTTTAGCTCAACAAGGTTAGATTTTTGTTTTGAGACCTAGGTTCATGATTTCATTAGTGCCTTTGAGACTTAAGCAACTTAATGACTAACTAAACCAAAAACCGTAGAACCTCTAAATCCCAAGCATTTCGAGGATTATGATAGATTGTTCCTTGACTAATTTCTAGGGGAGAAGGGATATTATTATTGTATAATTGCCCAGTCCCAAGACCCTGAGGCGTGTTATTATTGAATTCAGCGGTAAATTGTGTGATGGCATTCAAACCAACATTCGATTCCAGGGCGGAGGTGACCCACCAGCCAATTTTAAGACGATTTGCGTTCTCAATCCATTCTCTACATTGCTGAAAACCTCCCAGAAGTGTTGGTTTCAGAATGATGTATTGAGGCATTATACTCTTTAAAAGCTTGTATTTATCGGTATATTCTCGCACCCCAATGAGTTCTTCATCCAAAGCAATCGGCACGGGCGTATTTTGGCAAAGTTCAGCCATAAAATCTTCATTACCTTGAAGAATGGGCTGTTCGATAGAATGAAGCTTAAATTCAGCTAATTTTTGCAATTTTACAAATACTTCTTGAATTGAAAAAGCGCCATTTGCATCCACTCTGAGCGTGATTTTATGATCGTCAAACCTTTCACGAATATAGGCCAAAATTTCACATTCCTTCGTGAAATCGATGGCACCAACTTTCATTTTTATGGTATTAAATCCTGCAGCTAATTTTTCATCAATTTGTGCTAACATAAAATCCCTTTGACCCATCCAAACTAAACCATTAATATTGATGGTTCGGTTAGCTTTAACAAAAGCATTATTAAAAACCACCCTTTTTCCCCCATTCATTAAGTCAAGCATTGCTGTCTCAAACGCAAAAATAATGGATGGGAAGGTTTTGTCAAGCACTTGCTCGAGAATGATATTCAAGTTCCAAGGATATACCTCAAGGTCAAGCGTATTGAAATGTTCGCAAATACTTAATAATTGCAAATCAAAATCAGGTCGGTCGTCGATACTTAATCCTTTTAATGGCGAACATTCTCCCAGTCCAAAAACAGATGGATTTTCATGGTCGAAAATCTTAACAAAGTAACTATCTTTATGCTTAAGTATGCCACGTGACGTCCCTGCCTCGAATTTAAAATCAAGTGTGTGTTTTGTAAAGACTGCTTTGAGGCTCATTTTATTGGGTTGATTTTAGGGTATTATGGCAAAAAATTGTAAAACTAATTTTTTAAAAAATTAGCCATTGATTCAAAAATTAGCGTATGATTTGTCGTTTGTTAGGTAATTTGAAGGAAAATGCTATAGCAAATATTATCTTTATAGTTTTTTAAAAAGGTCGTGAATATACTAAAAAGTCCTAACTCTTTTAGAAATTTGCCATGTAATTTAAATTTTTTTACTAAACTGGAAAATTTATTTAACAATTATCAATAAGTAAAAACAGTTTTAGGCTGAAAGTCAAACCAATGAATTTAATAAAATTTACGCTTCTTCCTTTATCTTTTCTTTATGGACTCATTACCGAAATTCGAAACTACTTGTATGATTTGGGATTTAGGAAGGAATCTGCTTTCGATATTCCGATTATCAACGTTGGCAATCTGACGGTAGGAGGCACAGGGAAAACGCCCCATGTTGAATATTTGATACGATTACTTGCGAATAAATTTTCGACTGTCACGTTAAGTCGTGGGTATGGTCGTAAAACAAATGGTTTTTTATTAGCTGATTCAAAGGCAAGTGCTAACACTATTGGCGATGAACCCTATCAATTTTATCAAAAATTTAAAGATAAAATAGATGTAGTAGTCGGCGAAAATAGAGTGGAGGCAGTTTCTGAAATATTAAGGCAAAAACCTGATACCAAGCTAGTTATTTTGGACGATGCCTTTCAACACCGAGCAATTAAACCAACTTTTAATATCATGTTGATGGATTTTTCTCGACCTATTTATGAAGATTTTGTTTTTCCAATGGGGCAATTGCGTGAATGTCGGCAAGGAGCAAAACGTGCGGATGCCGTAATAATTACCAAATGCCCTGAAGAATTTAGTCGTAAAAAAAAAACTTCCCTCGCAACTGATTTAGAACCTTATCTTCGTAAAAATACCCCTATTTTTTTTACAAAAATAATGTATGGAAAACCGCTAAATTGTCGTTCAACCGAAGGTGATAGTGCTTTAAGTAAAGTTGTTTTGTTGTCCGGAATTGCCAATCCCAAGCCCTTTGAAGAATATGCTAAGCGAAGATTTGAGGTGGTTAATCACCTGATTTTTAAGGATCATCACGATTTTAGTGAGAAAGATTTACAGGAAATTATTGTTAAAACTGGCTTTGATTGCAAGGTAATATTAATGACTGAAAAAGATATGGTCAAGTTTCAACCTATGCTAAATCACCCATTTTTGAGCGGTGTGGAATTATATTATTTGCCGATAGAAATTGTGTTTTTGGATAACGATATGAAAACTAATTTTGATGAACTGATTTTCGAAGAGGTAAGTATGAACCTTCGAACTAGGAGTTATTCATAATTCATTATTTTATACACCTTTTTTCTCTAAATTTACAGCGTGAAATTAAGTATATATATCCTTTCCACGATTGGCCTTTTGTTTTCAGCGTCATTGAAAGCCCAATTCCCAACCACTATTCCTCAACAAAATGGGAGTAGTTTTCCAACTGGTAATCAGCAGACAGGTTTTCCGCAAGCTAATCCAATTGATAAAGTAAAAAAAATTGCGGATGGAAAAATTGGTCTAGATGATTCGACAAAAGTCATTTACGGACCAACGTCAACTAAGTATTTCTTAGAAGAAGATGTTTTCAATAATCGTAAACGACTTTATAAAATCGATACAACGATTGAAGGAGTTCACAATTATAATTTCGTTCAGCGAAATAAAAATTTGTATCAAGATTTAGGCAATATTGGTAGCGCCATTCGTCCAGTATTTTACAAAGCCCCCGAAACAATTGGCACAATGTTGGGCTACGATGCCTTCTCCTTGTATACTTTCAAACCGGCTCAAGTACGTTATTTTAACACAAAATCCCCTTTTTCAAATATAATCTATGTGCCGGGAGGAAATAGCCAAGATTTGTTGCAGTTTGAATTAAGTCGAAATATTGATTCCCTTTGGAATGTAGGGATTAATTTGCAACGAGTTTCTGCAGATAAACAATTAGTCGATCAGTCTGCCAATGGGGATAATACGGCCATTAGTCACTGGGATTTTATGATTCATTCAAATTATCAGACGATTAATAAAAAGTATTCATTACTGGCCTATTTTAATTTGTCAGACCATAATTCAAATGACCAAGGCGGAGTTGTTATTGAAACAGGAAGGGATTTTCAATCAATGCTATCTTTAACGGGTAATCGCCCATTACTTACCAATGCCTCAACCCGTGACAAATCTTATCATTTTCATATTTACCATGAATATGTGGGGTATAAAGCTTTTCAGATTTACCAAGTAATTGATTATCAGACTCGTAAGGTGCAATTTAAAGACAATAGTTTTGCGGCAGGATTGACCAATGGATTTTATCCACAAGTCTATAAAAATCTGAATTTTAGAGCGTATAAGCTTTATAATACGGCGGGAAATAATCTTTCTGCAACGACAAAAGCTGACCCTACTTATTATTACATTAATCCTCAATCTGATTCACTCTATGGCGAAACTCGATATACGCTTTTAGAACATAAATCGGGTATTAAGGGATTTTATAAGGGTTTCAATTATCGCCTGCACATCCGACAACGTATTTACACCTTCCAAAACCCTTTTAATAGTTATCAAAATCTTCCCGTCTTGAAGTACAAGGATATTCCTATCACTTCTCCTTTTGAAACCCAAATTTATAAATACACGAAAGATACGGCTAATGTTTACGGAAAAACAGAAAACATGTTGGGAGTATGGCTAAATCAATATTTTAAGGATAGCACAAGAGCCTTTGCCGAAGCTGAATATTTTATCGGTAATGATTATCAATTCAAATTTGAATACCAAGGAAAGTGGCTAAATTTGGGTTATGTAAGTCAATCTACCTCGCCCACCTTGATTCAAAAAGCCAATTTTAACAATGGACTTAGATGGGAAAATTATACCTCTTTTTTAAATTATGCTCGGTCAATGGGGATTAATAATAATGTTCAAAATAATAATATTTACGGCTACGGAAGTTTAAAAGTAGCAGGCTTTATGCTACATCCTAGTGCAGATTTTAACCTTATTTCCAATTATATTTATTATGACTCGCTTGCTTTTGTCAGACAAAACAGAGAAACTGCCATTGGTATTTTAAAAATTGGATTTGGTGTTGATTATCGAAAAGGTAAATTCTCAACGACTAATCAATTTTATTATACCGAAAAAACGGGGCCAGATTTAATCCGTTTTCCTAAGTTTTTTGCTAATTCCAGATTTGCCTTCGATTTATTGTACAAGAAAAAACTCTATATTCAAACGGGCGTTGAATTGCATTTTAAATCAAGTTATTCAGCCGATGCATATATGCCCGCCATTCAACAATTTCATTTGCAAGACAAACAACAACCCGTTGAAGGGTATCTGAAAGCCGATATTTTTGCGGATTTACGAATCAATCGGGTAAGATTATTTTTAAAACTTTCTCACGCAAATCAGGGCTTATTCACCAGTGGATATTACGTTTCACCGGGTTTTGCCGGCATGGGGCGAAGCTTTGAATTTGGGGTACATTGGTTATTGTTTGACTAATTATAATGGTTCATTTGATAATGAATTGAAAACCGCTGTCGGAGTAAAAATTTACGTAAATTTAGTAAAATACACTATTAAAATTCATCAATAACCAGCACAATCTCCCATGCAGACTTTTCTTGAACGTTCGGCGGAACATATTTATTCAAAACATAATCATGCACAATTGTCGAAAGTATGTATTGTGCTTCCATCTCGACGGGGCGTTTTATACTTCAAACAAGCGATATCCAAACATTCAAAAGTGCCTTTTTTAGCACCCGATGTGTTTGCGGTGGATGATTTTATCTTGGAAATGACGGGTTTACGTCAGATTGACCAAGTAGCCTTACTTTTTGAATTATTCGATGTATTTAAAGAAATTGACCCGAACATCGTTTTTGAAAAATTCATGACTTGGGCGAGTACTTTACTATCAGATTTTGATAAAATTGACCAATATTTAGTTGACCCAAAAGTCCTTTTCAGTTATATTACAGAAGCAAAAGCCTTAGAACGGTGGGAAATGCAACTGGGAGAATCACAAAAAGGAAAGAACCTAAAAACGCCTCGAACCGACCGTTATTTTAAACTTTTCGAGAATATTTATACGGTTTATCTAAACCTGAGAAGTCGTTTGATCGAAAAAGGTTTGGTATATCGTGGTATGGCCTACCGAGATTTAGCCGAGAATGTTGACAAATATATTCTCAACAAGAACAAACATGAGAAGTATTATTTTGTTGGTTTTAACGCCCTTAGTGATGCCGAAGAAAAAATAATTAGAACCCTTTTAAAACGTAAAAACTTCGCTGAAACGATCTGGGATACCGATAAATACATTCTGGAAAATACTTTTCAAAAGGCGGGAGATTGGTTGAGATATTATAAAAATGGAAAAGATTTAGAAGGAATTCCGCCACTTTATAACGACGAATGGAATTGGGAATCGGAAGAATTAATTAATGGTAAAAAAAATATCCAAATCATTGGCGTTTCTAATGCAAGTATTCAGGCAAAAGTGGCTGGGCATATTTATCGGGGTTGGAATTCTTTAGAAGGGGAAAATAGTAATGGAGAAACGGAAGAACGGGGAAATAACGGAAATCGAAAATCTCAAACGGCCATTGTGTTAGGTGATGAAAATTTACTTGTGCCAGTCATGAATTCTTTGGATGAATCGGTCAAGAATTTTAACATTACGATGGGACTTTCGTTGAGAAATTCGATGCTATTTACCTTGATTGACTCTCTTTTTGAATTACAACGAAATTTGGTAGAATTTAAAACCGAAGATGGTGGCACGGTGAAAATTCCGAAATTCTCTCATCGTCAAGTGGTAAAAGTATTGAATCATCCATTTTTGCGGAGGTGGGAATTAATGAAATATCAAGCAACAGCGGATGCGGAAGTTTTTAATCCAATTCGTAAAACACTTCAAGAAATCACCGACCGCAATCAGGTTTTTCTAAGCGCAAAAGAACTCGCAGAAATTTCGGAAAATGACCCTATATTTTCCGTTCTTTTCAAGCATTGGAACAATAAGCCACAAAATGCCATTAAGTGTTTTTATGAGCTAATTGACTTATTACGAGATGTTTATAAAGAAAATCAGGATGCTATTGAAACGGAATATTTGTTTCAATTCTACTTGATTTTGCAACGAATGGACGGTATTTTGGAAAACCGAAAAGATACCGTGGCGATGCGGAGTTTTAAGATGTTTCTCTACGAATTTATTAAGCAAACCAAGATTCCTTTCGAGTCCGAAACGGATGAAAGTTTGCAAATCATGGGAATGTTGGAAACTCGAACCTTGGATTTTGAAAAGATAATTATACTTTCCGTCAATGAAGGAACCTTGCCATTGACCAATCGCCAAAATTCGCTGATTCCATTTGATGCGCTGACCGACCCACAGTTCAATTTACCAACGCACCAACACGCCGATGCGGTAATGGCTTATCACTTTTTTAGGCTTTTGCAACGAGCCAAAGAAATTGTTTTAGTGCATGTTTTGCCCTCGGATACATACGGGGCGGGAGAAAAAAGTCGTTTTATCTTGCAAATTGAGCATGAATTGGCAAAATTAAATCGCAATATAACTTTAACTTACCCAACCGTAAAATTCATTGAAGGCGAAACCAAACACCCCGATGAAACTCGTTTAGAAATTCAAAAAACGGAAGATATTTTGCAATTTATGGAAAAATCAATTTCCGAAAAAGGTATTTACCCTTCCCATTTCAACCAATATATTCAGTGCTCATTGCAATATTATTTTAGCAAAATCGCAGGAATTGCCGAAGCCGAAGAAGTGGAAGAAAAAATGGGCGCTGATACCTTCGGAAATTGGATTCATAAAACCTTTGAAAATCTCGACAAAGCGTTTGTTAATAATGGCGGAGTTGTTGAAAAAGAGGATTTAGAAAAGGTTTTAGAAAATATTGATTCATACTTAAAACAAGCCTTTAAAGAAACCGACCAAGGTTTACGAGCGGAGGAAGGTATGAATTACGTTTTGTACCAAGTTGGCGAGACCATCGTGAAGAAATTCTTGACTTATCAACTCAAAAATGAAATTTTCCCTTTAGAATTATTGGATGTCGAGAAAACCTTGAAAGTGCAAGTGATTGTGAATGCTAATCACAAAAGTATTGCCGTCAATTTCGCAGGACGTATTGACCGAATGGATAGAACGGGCGGGAATCACGTGAGGGTAATTGATTATAAAACGGGAAAAGTAGAAGCGAAAGACTTGAAAATTAGTATTGAAGACCTCGATTTTGATTTGTTGAATAATAAAGATAAAGATAAATTTAGGCAGTTGTGGTTGTATAAATACATGGTTTTGAAGCAAATGGTTTCCGCAAAAGGCTTGACCATCAGAGGTGCAAAATTGGAACACGCTAAAAATACAGTAAGCGCTGGAATTTATTCTTTCCGAAATATTGAGGAAGGACTTTTACAGCAAAATATTGAATTTGAAACGGGGGAAAGTATTCATCAGTTTATTGCCAAATCAGAAGAAAAGTTACAAGAATTTGTGGCGGAATTACTAAATCCTGAAAAACCATTTGAAAAACGTAAAGACCTCGAAAATTGTGTTTATTGCGATTATCGGCGGATTTGTGGTCGGTAAACATTGTGTGTTAATAAATCGTTAAACCCTTATGAAATCTATAAAACCAACTCGCCAATTTCCCAACGATTTAATGGACAAACTCCGTCAAACGGGTGACTCAATAGCCGATGACGTGATTTTAAAACTCCACGAATCCGAAGGAATTTTAGGAGTTAGAACGATGTTTTCTTGGTTAAATAGTTCAGAATCCCTGTCTGACTTTCCAATTATTAATGAATTCATCGTCCAAAATAATTCGCTTCCTGACTTTACAGATCATAAAATGATGCAACAAGGAAGACAGTTTTTTATCAAGAATCAAAACCAAATTGGTCTCATTTTAGCGTGTTACTCCCTTCCTTATTGTTATGCAGGCGCAGACGGGGCAAAGGTTTTGGCAATGTCCCAAAGAATTCAGACCGATACCTTAAAAAGATTGGGAGAAACGGGTGAATTTGTTCAAATTATTACCCAAGAGCAGAACTGGAAAAATGGCGAAGCTGTTCGTAAAATATTGAAAGTCAGACTAATGCACGCTGCTATTCGCTTTTTTACCGAATATCATGGGACTTGGAATTTTGCTTGGGGAAAGCCTGTTAATCAAGAAGACATGGCGGGCACTAACGGTGCATTTTCGTACATTGTGATTAGAGGCATGAGGATTTCAGGGACTGAACCTTCCGAGTCGGATGCTGAGGCCTATTTGCATTTTTGGAATGTGGTTTCGGTAATTATGGGAATTGATAAATTGCTGATTCCTTATAATTTACGAGAGGCTTTTGTGATGGATAAGGTAATTGCCAAACGCCAATTTAGAGCCTCGGAGGAAGGTAAATTATTAACAAAAGCTTTGTTAGATACCATGGAAAAGTTTATCGAAAATCCATTGTTAAAATCTTTTCCAGCCGCCCAAATGCGGTTTTTATTGGGGGATAAAATTGCAGATATGCTCGGAATTCCGTCGGTTAC
>Ga0114959_10004451_pt1 | contig 10751 bp, 18 predicted proteins | sample C_130625_EF_Meta_FD_87317 | JGI IMG/M metagenome (GOLD analysis project Ga0114959, IMG submission 87317) | Freshwater microbial communities from Lake Croche, Canada to study carbon cycling - C_130625_EF_MetaG | ecosystem: Environmental > Aquatic > Freshwater > Lake | place: Lake Croche, Canada...
GGCCGCACGCTCAAGTTCCTGAACGTGATCGATGAATACAGCCAGGTCTGCCTGGCGATTCGGGTTGGCCGCAGGCGTACGGCAGTGGACCTGAGTTCATTGCCGTACGCCTTGCAGGAGTGGTGCACAGGCAACGGTTAAGCAAGGGCATATATCCCGCCAGGTTCACCCTGGGAGAATCCATTTGTGGAATCATTCAACGAAAGATTTAGGGATAAATTCTTGTAGACGAAGTCGGCCGGAGGCCACATATTGAGCTATTTGCCTCGCTACAAGAAGCCAAGCTGTTGGCAGAGCATCATCGAATCGAGTACAACACCCACAGACGGCATTCAGCGCTCCAGGGGCGTATGCCCCTGGAAGTCCTCCAGCATTGGAGAGCAGCCTGACTACCCACAAGTTCTCAGAAGAACTGGAACAGCACAGGGATCAAGTCAGAGGTTCACCATAGGAAAAGCATTAGCTTTGCGGGGCAGTTTTCTTGTCGATGCCATCAAGATATTTCTTTCTCAAGTAAAATGTGAGGAGTGTAGTAATTGTTGGAGGGGCAAAATAAAGCAACCACCCAAGCCCCTCGGCGGTAATCTTGCCCAAATGGATAAGAGAAACTGCGGCGAAGGATAATCCGACTGCAACCATAGTTCTGTAGATATGCTTTTCAACGCGCACCCTAAACGGAATGACCGTATTTCGATAATAAGTAGTTAAGTCATCATAGCCGAAATAGCCATAGAGACCGGACAAACCGGTCAACAGAACAACAACGGAAAACGGAGTGCCAACGTTCCTTTCTAATGATATTTTGACAATGGGGTAGATAAATCCGGCAAAAGGAATTAACGCCATGCAAAAGAGCGAAATAATCAGAGCGAGTATTCCAAGTGCCCAGTCGATATCCAGCTTTGGCTGTGGTAGAACAGACCAGCGATAACCTGTAGTAATTCCATAGAATCCTCCAACCAGAAAAATAAGCAACACTGAAATATTTTCCCTCACCTGGACAGCGGAATTCCGTAAAGTGGGAGTAATCCCTGGGCCAAGCCCAGTTGCGATAGCTGAGTAAGCCAGCAGGATGCCAGCAAAAAGCAGGCATAATATAAAGACTAATACTCCAAGTTTCCCAAATATACGATGCGATTCCGCACCTTTTCTAGCCAGGATTGCAGCCAATGCCAGCACGACAAAAACACATGCGCTAACGGCGTGGATGTGCCCAGATATACCGCTGTAAAGTAGCCACTTTTTCATATCAGCTCCCCAGAGAACGGGGGACACTGGAACCCATATAAGTCTCACTCCAAAGACAAATACTCCGAAGGCTGAAATAGCTAAAATTGCCCTTTTAAGCAGTGGCGAGCTCGTGGAATCTTGCATAAGAATCTTTAACTAGCTATCAAACCCTATAACTTTTGGCCCAACGCCTTGTCTTGTGTGTTGCGGTTCTTAACCCCTAGGATCTAAATGGCTGGTGCTCATTTGTGTCGTTCGCTGACAGTGCACCTTTGAGTGCAGCATGCCGACTTATCAGCTACTGATTGATGACAAGGTGGTATGGCTACTGGAGGCACTCAAGAGCAGAGCAGATACTTTGCATCAGGCAACGGCCATTTCAGCCCAAGAACCAATCGGTCGTTCGGAGGAGAAAGCGTTTGGCGAGATGATGTCAGTGATGTCGATAGACGCGAGTCTGACAAGGGCAGTACTCCTTGCAACTGGAACTCCTGCGACGCACCACCAAGCAGGATTTGGGGGGTGCCATGGCCGACCTGTTGATCCGCGGCGTAGACGAAGGCCTCGTGCAGGCGCTCAAGAAACGTGCCGGCGACCATGGCGTCAGCCAAGAGGCGGAATTGCGGGCGATCCTTGCCGCTGCGCTCCTGGGCCCACCACGCCGCAATCTGGCGGACGTGCTTGCTGCCATGCCCAATGTAGGTCTGGATGCCGATTTTGAGCGACTGACAGAACCCGACCGGGCAGACTATGTATTTGGTTGACACGAATGTGATCAGTGAGGCGCGCAAAGGTCGCCGCGCCGATGCAGGAGTACAAGCCTTCTGGAGTGCCTCGATTCGCGACGACAGCCCCATCTTTCTGGCCGTCGGGGAGATCACCCCCAAGCCCTGCTGCTTGAGCAATGGCTAGCTGAGGTGCTCCCGCAATATGGAGATCGGGTGCTGGGCCTCGATGGAGAAGCGGCGCAGATCCGGGGGCGGCTCCGGGTGCCTAATCCCAACAACGCCATCGACAAGCAGATTGCGGCCATTGCATTGCTGCACGACCTCACGGTGGTGACGCGCAACATTGATGACTTTGTTGGCTGCGGGGTGCGACTCAACAATCCGTTTGCGGGTAGCTGATCCGGCTCCGGCTTCATCTGTTTGCTGACTGACGCCTTCCGGCGCAGCGACGGGACGCATCCAGAACGTCCCCGCCAGGCAACGGGCGATCTTGAAGAGGCCTGGCGCGCAGCCTTCTTTACGGGCTCAGGCGGTGGGCGCCGTCCAGGTTCAGCGAGCTGCCTGGATGGCCCGTTGCCCGGGCGGCCTCACGCAGCGATTGGAGCACCCCAGGTGTGGCCACACTGCTCCATGTACCGGCGTCGTAGTCGCTCAGCAGCGCTTGCTCTTCTGAATCGAGCTGGATGGCGGGGTTCTGTTCAGGCATCGCTGGCACCACGGGATTGATGGTCTGCATCGGCAGATGGTTGGCTGGTTCCAGGTAGAGACCTAGGCAGCCCTTCTGCGAGGGCCACCGCATCCAATTGGGCAGCCAGCGCTGGAACGCTGTTGCTGAAGGAGTGAATACCAAGGGCATGCGGAGGCATCAGAGGCATACCCCAAGGCGATCCAACAGTCGCCCTCTCAGCTCGGCTGCGATCTGCAGGATGAGGGCTAGATCAATCTCCGGCTCGGGCTCACTGGGATCGGGATAGCGAAAATCAACGGCTGCCAGAGACAGCCGGTTGAGAGTCATCGTTTCAGCGCTCCAGCCATGGTCAGCCTGGTGCAATAAATCAGAGAGCTCCCGGAGGTTGTGGGTTTTGGGTACAGGCAATGCCATGCGCATCAGCTTTGCCTTAAACAGCTTCTCGATGCATTGCTGCACGTGAAAGCAAATGCTTCGCCCGTTCCTGCCAGCGCTCGCCAGGATCAGGCTGTCCTACCAGTCGTCTTCCGCGTAGCGGATCCAGGCCTCGACCAATGGGGTGAGCTCAGCCATGGAGCATCTCACCGTGATCAAGGGCCTCACGGATGAACGGATCGCCCCAGTCGTAACGCTGGGCGGCAGCTTCTGGTCTGCACAGCAACAGGTCGACGGGGAACGACGGGGCCCCCACCTGAAGCATCGTCAGCCGCTGCTCAAAGGAGCTGCCCTCAAACGGCATCACCACGAGGATGTCGGCGTCGGAATCCCAGCGGGCCTTGCCGCGGGTCTGAGAACCAAACAGGATCACTTTCTGGGGAGCGAAATGCTCCACAAGCCGCTGGGTGAAAGCCCTCAGGGCCTCACGGGTAACCAGGGGAGAGGGCATGGAGGCCATGGATTCCATCATCGCCCCGCCTGCAACATCCAGTCACGATTGCCTGCCTGATCAGACAAGGGAAATCGCCTCCTGTTCGATGCGCTCCCGCAGTTCAGCCCGCAGGCCCTGAGGCGCCGCGGACCACCGAGCCAAAGACGCTGAGTTCAAGGCCGCCATGGGAAGCCGTGAGGCTCTGCAGCACCGGGGCCAACCGGCGCAACTCATCCAGGCTTGGAGGGGATGCCAGGTCCATCCCCCCATCATCGCCGGTGGGACAAGGGCGCCTAGCTACCGCCAAAGACCAGGCTTCCACCCTGATCAGTCAAGCGAGGTCAGTGCCCTGGCGAAAGGGCAGGCCCACCGACACAAACGGCCCCTGCTGCTTCAGCGCCCTAGACTAAGACTTAGTTCAAGGTGATTCGCCATGGCATTGGTGAACATCCACCAAGCCAAAACCCATCTCTCCCAGCTGCTTTTGGGGGTGGAGCGGGGAGAGGAGGTGGTGATTGCCCGCTCGGGGGTGCCAATTGCGCGGCTGGTGGCCTGGCAGGCTCCGGCCCAGCCGGTGGCGGCTCCTGGTGCGATGCGCGGCGAGATCGTCATGGCGAGCGACTTCGACGCCCCGCTTGATGCCCTCTTTGAAGACCTGGACGGGGAAAATGCAGCCGCTCTGGGCTTTTGACACGACTCCTGCTTGACACCCACCTGGTGATTTGGTGGCTCAACGCTGATCAACGCCTACCCAAGGAGGTGGTGCAGCGGGTTCAGGCCCCTGGCGCGGAGGTGTTTGTGAGCCAGGCATCCCTGTGGGAGATGGCGATCAAGGTGTCGATCGGTCGGCTGCTGGTGGATCTGCCGGAACTGGAGCGCCAGATACCGCTGCAGGGTTTTCGGTGGCTGCCGATTCGCAATGAACACCTCCTGGCTGTGGCGGAGCTGGAGAGCGATGGCGTCCACCGGGATCCCTTTGATCGCTTGCTGGTGTGCCAGAGCCGGGTGGAGCCGATGCTGCTGTTGAGCGTGGACAACCAGCTGGGCAGCTATGGCGCCACGGTGAACGTGGTGACCTGAAGGGCACCCCCTGCAAGACGGGACTGCCCTTCATGGCCAGCCCTTCTAGCTCAGGGGCGCTGGCTGAGCCTCAAGCTGAAAACCTTTTGCGCGTAGGCGGAGATTGCTCTCTTTTGCTGCCTTAGCTGCGCGATTTCGGAACTCGTCAGGCGTTCGCCCCCGTGCAACGTCTCTTTCGATGACCGGCTAGCTCCCCGCTGTCAGCTCTGCAGAACCCAGTTCTCCAAAGCCAAGCCAGGAACCCTGGCGAATTCGCGGGTGTTGTTGGTGACCAGGGTGCTCTGCTGGCTGAGCGCATGGGCCGCAATCATCGTGTCCAGCGCACCAATTGGGGTGCCTTTGCGCTCCAATTCCGCCCGCAGATTGCCGTAGGCCCAGACCGCTGCGTCATCAAAGGGAAGAATGATGAGCGGGGCTAGGAACATCTCCAGTGCCTGACGATTGCGAGCCGAGCCGCTTTTGGCCACGCCGTAGGCGAGTTCTGCAGCGACAACACTGCAAAGGCCAATCTCCCCCATTCTGTATTGACGGAACCGCTCCAACACCGCAGGCGGCTTGGCGTTGATCACATGGATGCAGATGTTGGTGTCGAGCAGGATCACGGCTGGATCGCTTCCCGCTGCTGCTCGTCGGGCTGTTGACGCTCCATCACAAAGCCCGGCTCAAAGCTGGCGAGGCCAGCTTCCAAAGTTGACCAGGGATCGTCGATCGGCAGGAGGAGCACCCCATTGCCGAAGTGCTGGACGGACACCTCACTGCCCAGAAAGCGGTAGTCCTTGGGTAGACGCACTGCCTGGCTGCGGCCAGAGCAGAACAACCGTGCGGTGTCCATGGCCATCAGCTCCCGGTGGTATTAATCAATGGTAGTCACCAATCAATGCTGATCAACCGGTCGCAGCCGATACCGCTCCTGCGCTCTCAGCCCAGTGACACCGCCTCGGCTTCCACCCGCTCCCGCAGGGTTGGCTTGAGGTTGCGGCGGCGGATCAGATCCACGTTGTGTTGCAGCAAGCCTTCGATGTCCTGCTTGAGCTCAGCGTGCTGAAAGAGGCTTGTGCCCGCAGGCAGATCCACCAGCAGGTCCACATCGCTGGATTCGGTGGCTTCATCACGGGCTACTGATCCGAATACCGCCAGGTTGGAGGCGCCGTAGCGCTCAGCGATCGCCTGCAGCCTGGGGGTCAGTCTATGGACATCGCCAAGCTGAGCTACCACCACAAGGGAAAAGGCTCGGAACCCTATGGGGTTGTTCGTTGCTCACGCCCCATGGATTCCCGCCGGCTGGTGGTCTGGATCTCCACCGGAATCCTGGTGCAAGTCCACGGCATCACCTCACGCGTTGGGTACTGCTGGGGACCACCCTTCGGGATCATGCCCAGGGCGAAGGCGGCTTTGATTGCAAATAACCTCCACGACTTTTGCAGGGCCCGAATCCACTGGGCTGACTGCTTAGGTTGGCAAATAAACACATTGCTTGCGATTTGATCGCCTGCTCTACAAGGGGCGATTCATATTGCGGCAATCGAACTGGGATGAGCTTTGGCTGAAGTGCTGATCCCCCGAGAGCGCGATTCCGGGGAGCAACGGGTGGCGGCAACGCCTGAAACTGTGCGTCGCTTGATATCCAAGGGCCTGAACCTGCATGTGGAGCAGGGTGCTGGAGAGGCAGCTGGCTATGCAGATGCTGATTTTGCCGCCGCGGGCGCAGTGCTTCCTGCCAGTACCGATGGGCTATGGGGCACCAGCGATGCCGTGTTGTGCGTCAATCCTCCTGCCCCTGAATCGCTCGCTCAGCTCAAGCCAGGAGCCCTGCTGGCGGGTCTGCTCTCCCCCTATGGCGCCACCCCCCTTGTAGAGGCTCTCAACAGCCGTAGGGTTTCTGCCCTGGCGCTGGAATTGCTACCCCGCATCAGCCGTGCCCAGAGCATGGATGTGCTCTCCTCCCAGGCCAATATCGCCGGCTACAAGGCTGTGCTGCTTGCCGCCGCCGCCCTGGATCGCTATGTGCCGATGTTGATGACAGCGGCCGGCACGATTCAGCCCGCCCGGGCTTTGATCCTGGGGGCGGGGGTGGCAGGGCTTCAGGCCCTTGCCACAGCACGCCGATTGGGTGCTGTGGTGTATGTCAGTGATGTGCGTGCAGCCGCCAAAGAGCAGGTGGAATCCCTCGGGGGCCGTTTTGTGGCGCCCCCAGAAAAGGAGGAGCTACCAACTGAATCCGGTGGCTATGCCCAGGCTGCAACGGAGGCCTTCCTCGCGGCCCAGCGCCAGCAGCTTGCCGAGCAATTGGCCCAGGCAGACATGGTGATTTGTACGGCCCTTGTGCCCGGCCGTCGGGCCCCCCTTTTGATCGATGAGGCCATGCTCGATCGCATGCGCCCTGGATCCGTAGTGGTGGATCTGGCGGTGGCCCAAGGGGGGAACTGCGCCGGCACCCAGCCCGGCACCACGGTGCTGCGCAAGGGGGTGCAGTTGATCGGCGGCGACGGTTTGCCGAGCAGTGTGGCTAACCATGCCAGCGCCCTCTACGCCCGCAACATTGCCGCCCTGATTGAGCACTTAGTGGTCAAGGTCAACCCAGAGCAGCAGCCGTTTGTGCTCGACCTCGACGACCCAATCGTGGCGGGATGTTTGCTCACCCATGGCGGCGAGTGCCGTCGCCCTGATGTTGTCTCTGGAGTGAAGTCATGAGTTCGTTGAGCGAAGCTCTCTGGGTCTTACTGCTGGGCAGCCTGCTGGGGCTGGAATTGATCGGTAAGGTGCCTCCAACCCTGCACACACCCCTGATGTCTGGGGCGAATGCGATTAGCGGAATCACGGTGTTGGCGTCGCTCACCTTGATCGCCCAGGCCAATGGCAACCAGGCGCTTCTCCTGCTGGGTGCCCTGTCTTTGGGCTTTGCCCTATACAACCTGGTAGGGGGATTCCTGGTGACCGATCGCATGTTGGCGATGTTCTCCCGCAAATCGAAGTCGAAGTCCAATTCCAACCCAAGCGGCACCTGACATGGATCTGACCCAAATAGACCTGATGGATGTCTTCCCCTACGCCATTGACTTGGTGGCGGTGTTGCTTTTGGCCCTAGGGATTAAGGGGCTCTCCAAGGTGAGTTCTGCCCGTTCGGCCAATGGTTTGGCGGCCCTGGCGATCGGTTTGGCGGTGGTGGGTTTGCTTGTGCAACTGCAGCCTGGCAGCACCGCCTGGCTCTGGATTGCCGCCGGCACCACATTGGGTGGCTTGGCTGGTTTGATCACGGCCCAGCGGGTGCCTATGACAGCCATGCCCGAAACCGTGGCCCTGTTCAACGGTTGTGGGGGGATGGCCTCCTTGCTGGTGGCCCTTGGGGTGGCGTTGTTCCAGAGCTCGGAACCCAACCTGGTTTCCCGCATTTCGATTGTGATTTCGGTGTTTGTAGGGGCCATCACCTTCAGCGGATCAATTGTGGCCATGGCCAAGCTGCAGGGCTGGCTCGACACCCCTGGCTGGACCCAGAGCTCCCTGCGGCACGTTGTAAATCTCACCCTGGCGATTATGTGCTTGGTCGGGGCGATTGGTTTGCCAATCGAACCTTCTGGATGGGCGTTGTGGTTGTTGCTTACCGCATCCACTTTATTGGGCATAGGGGTCACCCTGCCCATCGGCGGAGCTGACATGCCTGTGGTGATTTCGCTATTGAATTCTTATTCCGGTGTGGCTGCTGCCGCTGCGGGTTTCGTTGTGGGCAGCCAGCTTCTGATTGTGGCCGGCGCCATGGTGGGTGCGGCGGGACTGATCCTCACCCAAGTGATGTGTACAGCCATGAACCGCTCCCTGGTGTCGGTGTTGTTTGGTGGTGCGCTCGGGGCCACGGGTGGCGGAGCTGGCGGTTCCAGCGAGACCGGCTACACCCGCATCACCAGCTGCAGTGCTGAGGAATGTGCCATGGCCCTGGAGCAGGCCGAGCGGGTGGTGTTTGTGCCTGGCTATGGCCTGGCCGTAGCCCAGGCCCAACATTCTCTGCGGGAACTCTCCAAATTGCTTGAGGCCCATGGCGTGGAGGTGAGCTATGCCATCCATCCGGTGGCGGGCCGCATGCCGGGCCACATGAATGTGTTGTTGGCGGAGGCCGATGTTCCCTATGAGCAGCTGCTCGAAATGGACACTATCAATCCTGAGTTTCCTCGAACCGATGTGGTGATCGTGCTGGGAGCCAATGATGTGGTGAATCCCGATGCCAAGAGCGATCCCACCAGTCCGTTGTATGGGATGCCCGTTCTGGAGGTAGACCAAGCCCGCCAGGTGTTTGTGGTGAAGCGCAGCCTTGGGGCGGGCTATGCGGGCATTGCCAATGCCCTATTTGAGCTCCCCCAAACCGCCATGGTGTTTGGCGATGCCAAGGCCGTGCTCAATGGCTTACTCACCGAGTTGCGTGGCATGGGCGTTGGCAAGACCCCCACGGGCTCGGGCGCCAAGGGCACGACCTAGATTTGTAGTACCACCACGTTGTTTGGTGGAGATGGCTGGGCGATGATCCACCACTCATCCTCCAGGTATTACTAGTCACCTTTGGACTTCAGGGTATTGGTGTAGGCAGTGGGTTGATTCAACTGAAGCATGAACTTGTTAATTGATTTATTACGATTTCGGGGGTGTTCGCTTGAATTCTTATCTTTATCTTCTTGATTGTTTGAATGGCTCAGGTGGCTTTCTAGGACATTCTTGAGAGTGGTTAAGGTGCTGATCGGCGCTGATTCCAGGGCGGCGCATAGGCGGGCTAGGCCGAGGTCTGGATCGTTAAGCAGTTTTTGCCAGGAATTATCAATCCAATCATTAAGGGCCTGCATTCCTTTTACAGGGGTGAGATAGTAAACCTTTTGGCGCGGTTGTTTTGGGTTGCTAAGGCGCCTTAGGTAATTCTTTTCAACAAGTTTACTAAGGGTGCGGGAGGCGTAGGGTTGGTCGATATTTAGTTGTTTTTGTATTTCCTGGGAGCTGCAACCGGGATTCTGGGCAACGTTCACAAATACCTCGGCTTCAGCTGCGGATAGGGAAAGAAACCTCTTTTTGAAGTTGGCCAGCAGAAAAAGCAGAGAGTCCGGGCGTTTATTGGGCACGGCTAACGTGAGCTAAATTAATTTTTCCTGTCTAGTTTCTTTTTTGACCTATCTGCTGTCAATAGACCATGGTTGATAGCTTTGACTTAAGTGCCAAAACGTATTAGATGCCTACCTTTCTTGTTTTCGGGACTCTTTGGCGCGCTGATTTGTTTCCTGCTGTTGTTTGGCCAGCTCCCCCCCTTTTTTTTTGGTCAGGGGAGGTAGGGATCAAGAAAACTCAAGGGACGGGCCATGGTTGCCGAGAATCCAAGGATGCCTCGGTCTTGGTAGCTGTAAAGCAAGTTATCGTTTGCATCCAAGAGATACGTCCCCCCCCGCTGGGTAATGAAATCATCGCGGGGAACGTAGGTGCTCCAGTGCGCCATCACTTCGGCCATGTTGCGCAGGCGGAGCGTGGCCAGTTCGAAAGGCCTTTGGAAGCCCTTACCTCCAGCCATCGAGAAAAAAGAACCTTGGATCGGCGGTAATGGGCCGGCCCGAATGATTTCATCGTCGGCAATCCGCTGGGGGGCATGGCGATCCCCTGTGTAGCCTCGCAGTACTTCAGCCAGCGTGCCGGGGGAGCCCAACCCTGCACACATCAGCAACAGGTTGGGCCAAGGCCCGCCCATCAGGTTTAGCCCTGGGTAGAGCCCCAGGGCCCGATGCAGTTGTGGTTCAGGGGTAACCATCAGGTTGTTGAGTGGAAATCCCGTAAAAGCGCAGAAGCGTTGGCGACCAGCCTCTTCACCAATGGCAACGGCAAGCAGGGCGATTCCTGCCGACTCCAGTTGGGGCAATATCTCAACCAAGGCTTGGGCGTATTCGAGGCTGTCGAAATCCCCGAGCTGGGGAAGCAGCAAAACGAGTCGGCGCTGGCCCCTGCCCATGCCGACCACCCCCTCCAAGTGCCGAAGCAGCGCATCTGGTGCTAGCGATGACATTCGGTTTTCGGGTTGATCGTTTTTATCTTGATCGCTGGAAATTGGATTGTTGGCGTCCATAAAAGGTGATTTATTCCCTAAGGATTAGGTTACGAAACGTCGGTATATCCAACGGACAAAGCCACCGATAACAGGCAC
>Ga0114959_10004452_pt1 | contig 10751 bp, 8 predicted proteins | sample C_130625_EF_Meta_FD_87317 | JGI IMG/M metagenome (GOLD analysis project Ga0114959, IMG submission 87317) | Freshwater microbial communities from Lake Croche, Canada to study carbon cycling - C_130625_EF_MetaG | ecosystem: Environmental > Aquatic > Freshwater > Lake | place: Lake Croche, Canada...
ATGAATATAATATTGAAAAACGGAGGCGAGACGGGCCGAATCTTATCCTAAGATGCGGCGGGTCGCTGGGCTGGAGTTTGTTGACTACTCGTTGGACTCGGACTTCTCGTGGCATGTCGGCGGCGTGGGTTTTCCCTTGGTGTAGGCCTCCCGAAAAAACAAAGTATGACCATGAAAAATAACGCCAAAACACACCGGATGTCATCGGCGGCGGTGAACTGATAGCAAAATTCTCGGAGGTGGATTCGCGTGGGCAGCTGACCCCGTCCGAGTCTGCGAGGACGGGGTAAAGGCCATCAGGCCGGAGGCGAAATGTGATTGAGACAGGAATGGGTGTATGGGCCTAAATCCAACCCTTTTACAATTACGCTTTGACAATTTCTGAAGGGTGTTGGGCTTTTGTCGGTGAGATCTTGTCTTATTCAGTTGTAAAAGTAGTAAGTCTGATTAACGCTCCTGCATGTCCTTTTTGCAGAAACGAAAACCCTCCTCAAAATCCTCCTTTTCTGGAAACTTCAATTCCTGGGAAGAGGCCCTGAACTATTCGGGGGGTGGATATGATCAACCCGTCATTCTAGAGAAAACAGTCGACGCAATGCGGGCCATCATTGCCGGTCACGCGGTATATGAACGGGACTCTGTATTGTTTTCTGTACCACAACATCCATTTCCCTTAATAGCTTGTCTTCTTCACGCAGCTCAACAGAGCAATGGTCTTCTCTCCCTGATCGATTATGGAGGCGCTTTGGGTAGCACTTACTACCAGTGTCGACCTTTTTTAGAGGAAATCTCACAGCTTCATTGGATGGTAGTTGAGCAGAAACATTACGTGAAGACTGGGGTTAAGGAATTTTCACTTCCACCCGTCACTTTCTATGAGAGTGCAACGGAAGCTATTGAGGTAAGAGAATCAAATATTCTTCTTCTTTCAGGTGTTTTGGGATATCTCCAAAATCCTTATAATACACTTCGAGATTTATTTTCGCGCAAGATTCCTTCATTCATCGTGGATCGAACCTGTTTTCTGTGTCGACCTGGGGAGAGGTTGACCGTTCAGGTTGTCCCGGAATCGATTTATCCGGCTAGTTATCCGGCTTGGTTTTTGGATGAGAAAAAAATCAAATCCCTTGCCTCTGAAGCAGGGTACAGAATGATTGCTGATTTTCCTGCTTTGGATGGCAACCAACCAGATGGTGAGAAGGCTTACGCCAAAGGCTTTTATTGGCGACTGGATTCGAGCTTTAAATGAGGTTCCAATTCGATCAATTCACCGGCAAGAATGTCTTAATCACGGGCGGCTTGGGTTTTGTGGGTTCGAATCTGGCACGTAGCCTTGTAGCCTTGGGAGCTAGGGTAACTTTGGTGGATAACTTGGATCCAGCCTGCGGCGGCAATCGCTTAAATATTGCTGATATTGCGGATGAAATCGATATCCACATCGCCGATGTGCGTGATTTCAGTACGAAGACTTATTTGGTGAAGGGTAAGCATTTTCTCTTCAATCTGGCGGGGCGAACCAGCCACATAGATTCGATGAGCGATCCCCTTGAGGATATTGATACTAATTGTCGTGCGCAGATTACAATTCTTGAATCATGCCGGAAGGAAAATCCTGAAATCCGGGTTGTCTTTGCTAGTACTCGTCAAATCTACGGCAAACCTGAGAGATTGCCTGTTGACGAGAGTCATGCTCTTCACCCTGTTGACGTGAATGGGATAAATAAGATAGCCGGTGAGTCATACCACATGCTCTATAGTCGAGTGCACGGGATCAGGGTATGCTCACTTCGTCTCACCAATACGTACGGACCAGGGATGCGGATTAAGGACGCCCGTCAGACTTTCTTAGGTATTTGGATTCGCAGGGCTCTTGAGGGGCAAGCCTTTGAGATCTGGGAGGGTGGGCAAAGGCGTGACTTTACCTATATCGATGATTGTACACGTGCCATGCTTTTAGCAGCCACTAGCCCTAAAGCTGAGGGTGATATCTTTAATCTAGGTGGGTGCGAGGTGGTTACTTTAAAGGAGGTGGGGAATATGATTCGGGAGATTGAACCACTGGCTCGATACCAACTATGTTCTTACCCTCCGGAGAGAAAGTCTATCGACATTGGAGACTATTATGCGGACTTTTCTAAGATCCAAAACCGATTAGGGTGGAGCCCGCAGACCGATCTGAAGTCGGGGTTGCAAAAAACGATGGAATATTACCGAAAGCATCTTGCTTCTTACATGTGAAAACCATTCCGCAGACTAATCCGGGCAAGTCTTTTCGCAAACATCGGATTGATATTCAAAATGCGTTCCACACAGTGCTGAAAAGTGGACGGTATGTCTTGGGAAAGGAGGTTGCTGTATTTGAAAAAGAGTTCGGCTCTTTTTTGGGATGTGATCCGGTCGTCGGCGTGGGCAATGGGACGGACGCACTTGTTTTGGCTCTTCGCGGGTTGGGATTGAAGGTGGGATCCGGGGTGGTGACTGTTTCTCACACGGCCACCGCGACGGTGTCTGCAATTGAGCTGGCTGGGGGAGTGCCGGTTTTCACCGACATCGATCCGCGCTGGATGGTGATGGATCCGCAGAAGCTGACCGATACGATCCGTGAGTACCGAAAAAAAAAGAATCGCCCGCTTCAGGCCGTCGTGGTGGTGCATCTATATGGTCAACCAGCAGATCTAAAGGGGATCCTAAAAGTGTGCAAAAAGGAAGGTTTGTTGTTAGTAGAAGACTGCGCGCAATCGGCCGGTGCATCGTGGTCAAGTCGGATGACCGGCACCTGGGGGGACGCGGCGTCATTTAGTTTCTATCCAACAAAAAACCTTGGAGCTCTGGGGGACGGTGGGGCAGTGGTCGCGAGAAATCGAGGGGTCGCCAACCGAATCCGAATGTTGAGGGAGTATGGATGGATTCGGAGGAACGTGAGTCAGTTTCCCGGCATGAATAGCCGTCTGGATGAGCTGCAGGCAGCCATCCTCCGTGTGAAACTCAAAGCTCTTGCCAAGGAAAATCAAAAGCGAAGAGATCTGGCAAATTCTTATAGGAAGGAAATACACAATAAGAAGCTTTTGCTGCCGCAGGAAAGGGAAGCAGGAAGGCATATTTACCACCTATTTGCAGTGCGAAGCCTTCACCGAAACCGTCTGCAGAGGTATTTAAAAAAGAACGGAATTGTCACAAATATTCATTATCGATTTCCAGTGCACCGGCAGCCTGGATATCGGGGTAGATTCTGGATCCCTGATGCGGGGCTTCCGGAAACAGAAAAAGCCGCTCGAGAGGTTCTGAGTCTTCCATTGTTTCCTGAAATTGCGCATAGCGATCTGAAATATATCTCAACAAAACTAAATATCTTTTAGTGATGCTAAAGATTCCACCCGAAATGTATTTCTGCACGTATGCAGATGAAAACTATATTCCTAATGCTATAGCACTTTTAGAATCATTGAGAAGCCATGCAGGAGCATTCCATCTTCAGCTATTATGCCTGACTCCTGAAGCTCACAGAGTGGCTACGCCTTATGAAGCGGAAGACTTCTCGATAACCTCCTTGGAGGCATTAGAAAGCAAAGATCCTGAGTTACTGAATGTGAAAAAGCAAAGGAGCCAAATTGAGTATTACTTCACCCTTACGCCATGTTGGACCTTGGTGGCTTTACAACGCCTAGCATCCGCTGAATGGATGACATATCTAGATGCAGATACTTATTTCTTCGATTCACCCGCATCTGTCTTTAAGCAAATTAGGAATGCATCAATTGGGATAACACCTCATAGATTTAAAAGTATTCTCAAACATTCGGAAGTATATGGTAAATTTAATGTAGGATGGGTTTCATTTCGAAAGGATAAAAACGGAATAGCATGCCTAGTGAACTGGAGAGAGAAGTGTCTCGAATGGTGTTATGATTATGTTGCCCAGGAAAAATACGCCGACCAAAAGTATCTTGATACTTGGCCTCTAGAATATCCTGGTACAGAAGTTATTTCCGATAATGCGGTAAACCTCGCTTTATGGAGCGCAGATAGCCGGGACTTGTCTTTTATCAACAGCAGGGCATGCATTCATCGAAAACCTATCATACATTATCATTTCTCAGGTCTTACGCAAATCACCGACCGTATATTTGATCCAAGATGGGAACTTTATAAAGTCAAACCTTGTCGTACATTAATATATATTTATAAAAAATACCTAAAGCATCTAAAGAAAATTAGAGAAAACAGGGATTTCGTTCAGCATTCTAAATCGGTAAGAAACCTAGTTCAATCGGATCAATCTTTATCATTCCAATGGAAGCACATCTTCGGCTGCATTCAGGGTAAATATATATATGTCTGATATTATTACTAAATCCGCTGTCGTTTCGTAATTCGAATTCAGACGAGTCCTGAGCTTAATCTCGAAGGGGCTTGGTGTATGCTAGGACTTTAAATTGGAAATGAGGGATGTGGGTCTCGTGACAGTTCGCGATCATTGTCTTTGAAACGCCTATTTTTAGTCGGGTATTGGCCTGCGATCGGGCTGGATTGGGCTCTCTATTAAGAAGGACTCCAGGGAATTCTCAGGTATCCTCTGACGATGTGCCCTTCTAGGCTAAAAAAAGGGCGAGGGCGGTCGAGGCAACCCAAAAAAGCCAAAGGGACAAAGGCAATCTCGTTGAATGGATTTAGGCGGCTCAAAAGCGTTTCTAAATTAGCAAAGAAAACAAAGCAGAAAGCAGGTTCTAAGGGGACAACCGGTTTCGATATCTCTGTGGCACCGCAACGGATTGCATTTCTGGGAGATTATTTGCCGAGACTTTGTGGGATTGCGACGTTTACGAGCGATTTATGCGAAGCGGTGGCAGGCGCGACTTTAGGATCGGACTGTTACGTCGGGGCAGTGAATGATCGGGCGGAAGGCTATGACTATCCTTCCCGGGTCCGTTTTGAAATCGCGGAGAAACAGCTGGATTCGTATCGTCGGGCAGCCGACTTTTTAAACTTTCAGAATGCCGATGTACTCAGTGTGCAGCACGAATTTGGAATCTATGGAGGGACAGCAGGAAGTCATCTTCTGGCCTTGCTGAAAGAGGTGAGAATGCCGGTCGTGACTACCTTGCACACCGTATTAATGAAGCCGAATGAAGCCCAGCGAGAGGTAATGCAGGAGCTGATTAAGCGGAGCGACCGATTGATCGTCATGGCGCGTAAGGGGGCAGAGATCCTTGAGGAGGTTTATGGGGTGCCGCTGGAGAAGGTGGATATTATTCCGCACGGAATTCCGAATACGAAGTTCCTAGATTCAGATTTATTTAAAGCGCGATTAGGGGTTGAGGGTCGAAAAGTCCTCTTCACCTTTGGTCTTATTGGACCGGGAAAAGGAATCGAGCATGTGATTGAGGCGTTGCCCAAGATCGTCCAGCAGCATCCCGAGGTCGTCTATTTGGTCTTAGGGGTGACACACCCACATCTTTTGGCGCAAGAGGGAGAGAGTTATCGCTTGAGCTTGGCGCGATTGGCAGAGGATTGCGGGGTGAAGAAGCATATTATTTTCTACAATCGGTTTTTGGAGTTGGAGGATTTGCAGGAGTTTATTGGGGCGACCGATATTTATCTGACTCCTTATCTTGTTGAGAGCCAGATTACCTCGGGCACGCTGGCCTATCTTTTCGGTGCTGGTAAAGCGGTGGTTTCCACTCCGTATTGGCATGCGGAGGAGCTACTCGCGGATGGGCGGGGGATCATCGTTCCGTTTCGAGATGCTTCGGCAATTGCGAAAAGTGTTTGTTCCCTCCTGGACGATCCAGCCCATCTAAATCAGATGCGTCGTAACGCCTATGCCATGGGTCGTGAGATGATCTGGCCTGCAGTCGGGCAGCGCTATCTGGAGTCATTTCAACGGGCCCGAGCCGATCGCAAAGCGAATCCTCGCGCGGCTTTTGAGGGGTGGACGATTGACCATCGGCCATATGACTTGCCATCAAGTCGCTTGGATCACCTGATCCGGATGAGCGACGGCACGGGGATTTTCCAGCATGCGACCTTTACGGTGCCAAACTTTAGCGAAGGCTACTGCACGGATGACAACGCAAGAGCGTTGATTCTTTGTCATGCTCTCGAAGAGCTTGGTCATCCCATTCAAGAGAGAGTCTTAGAGGAATTGGCGACGAGTTATTTAGCGTTTTTGAGTGCAGCCTGGGATGCTGACCGACGTCGCTTTCGAAACTTTATGAGCCACGGGAGGGAGTGGTTAGAACCGTGTGGCAGCGAGGATAGTCAAGGGCGTGCTTTGTGGGCATTGGGTTCAGGTGTTGGGCGCTCTAAGTATCAAGGGCATCGACGATTGGCGGCTCGCTTATTCGAAGCGGGGCTACCCATCGTGGAAACATTTTCTTCCCCGCGGGCTTGGAGTTTTGCACTCCTGGGGATTCATGAATATCTGCAAAGATTTCCCAACGATCTAAAGATGAAGGGGATCCGGGAACTTTTAACCGAAAAGTTGATGCAGCGTTGGCGAGATAGCCAATCGAAGGAGTGGCCTTGGTTTGAATCGAAGGTGACGTATGAAAATGCGCGACTCTGCCAAGCGCTTATACTGAGTGGGCAGTGGGTGCCGTGTGGGGAAGCTTTAGAGGTGGGATTAGCTTCCCTGCGTTGGTTGGTATCGATCCAGAAAACCCAGGCTGGCTGTTTTCGGCCGATTGGATCGAATGGTTTCTATGAGAAAGATGGGGCACGAGCCGACTTTGATCAGCAACCTGTGGAAGCTCAGGCTATGGTAGCCGCTTGCCATGCAGCGTTTCGGGCGACCCAAGACCCTCAGTGGACAAAAGAGGCGAAAAGAGCCTTTGAGTGGTTTTTGGGAAGAAACGATCTGGGATTGGCGTTGTATGACTCGTCGAGGGGTGGTTGTAGCGATGGGTTACATGTCGATCGAGTGAATGAGAATCAGGGGGCGGAGTCTACTTTGGCCTTCCATCTTTCTTTGGCAGAAATGAACTATGCGGAACAGTTGATCGATCGGCCCCCGAGTCCTGCCCGATGAACGCGGTTCGATTGCGTCGCCATGATTTCTGGATTGCACCTCAGAACAGTAGGGTTCTACTTCGGCCATTTATTCCCGCTGAGGTGCATCGAATCACCTCGACCTTAGGGCGGGTCCTGGCCTTAACCGAGGAGGAGGTGGCGCAGGAGCTGGCGCAGGTCTTGAAGGATTTCGAATTTAGACATCGCAACTTAGGAGCGCTGCTTCTGGAAAACTTCCAGCGTGTGCAGGGGCGGGTTCTTTCCCAGACCGCGCTGTCTGAAAAGAGAAAGCTACTTCTAGGGGCACTCTTTTCTGGGGAGTATGCGCTTGAATCGGCAGCGATCTTTAATCCATCGATTGTGCCTCATCCTGATCAAAGTGGAGTAGCCCAAGGAGCTGTACGATTCCTGATGAGCTTGCGTGCCACTGGCGAAGGGCATATCTCATCGATCGAGTTTCGTACTGGGATCATTTCACCGTCGGGGGAGTTATCGATGGATCCTATTTCTCATTATGTGACAGCGCCTGAGATCGTGGCGAATCCCAGTTATAAAAAGAAACTCTTCAGTATTAAGTTGGCGGAATTGGGGTTTGATCCTACCGATGCCAGCGCAGTGATGGCGCCATTGGGGGAGATTTTCACACTGGTTGAACTAACGAAAGTGCTCAGGGCGGTCCGTGAGGAAACGAAATCCAAGACGCACGATAGGAAGCGCATGTTGGATTGCATTCAGTGGTTGGCTGATTCGAACTACGAGCTGCATTTTTCAGAAAAGTTGCCTCTCAGTGAGCAAATTATTTATCCGGTATCATCGAACGAGACCAATGGGATGGAGGACGCGCGCTTTGTCCGTTTTGTTGAGGACGATGGCTCGGTGATGTATTACGCCACGTATACCGCGTACAATGGTCGGTCGATTTTGCCCCAGTTCATCGAGACATTCGATTTCATCAACTTTCGGATTCTCACGCTGAATGGGGCAAGGGTGCAAAATAAAGGGATGGCACTTTTCCCACGTCGGATCGGTGGACGTTATGCCATGTTGTCTCGGCATGACGACGAGAACCTGTTTCTGATGTATTCTGATAGCCCGTATTATTGGGCCGATCCCCAGCTTATCTTAAGACCGGCTGCCACGTGGGAATCGGTTAAGATTGGAAATTGTGGATCTCCCATTGAGACAGAAGAGGGTTGGCTGGTGATTACCCATGGGGTGGGTCCGATGCGGAGATATTGTATTGGAGCAGCGCTCTTGGATCTTGATGACCCCAGTCGGGTGATTGGGCGTTTACGTGAACCCTTATTGTCACCTGGGGGGGCGGAGCGGGAGGGGTATGTTCCGAACGTGGTTTATAGCTGTGGTTCGATGGTTCATGGGCGGGAATTGATTTTACCCTTTGCGGTTAGTGATTTGGCTTCGACCATCGTCAGTGTCCCGCTGGATGAATTACTGGCGACGTTAAAAAGTGGAGGGAGCTAAGTTTTAGGTTCCGCAACTTGACCCAGTCGAGTTGAGTCTCGCGGGGGCTTGGTGATTCCTGTAGCTAGTTGGTTTGGTGAAGTGTACACAGCTATTGGAAGATAAAAATATACGCTTGTGAGTCGGATGGGCATCGAGCAGGGTAAATTCATGAAGACATTCTTAGCGCTTATGGTGTTGGCTGGTTCAGCTTTCGCACAGACTCAAGCTCCGGCAACAGCCCCTGCAGTAGCGCAGGCACAGCAGCCGGCTCCTGCACAGGATCAGGCTCGAGGGCCGATCATTACTTGGGCGGATGCAAACGATCAGGATTATTACGGATACAATGGGTACTATTATGGAGGCGGGTATTATGGTTACGGTGGCGGATATGGGGGAAGGGGAAGGGATTGGAACAATTACTCGGATGGTCGTTATGAGGATCGCGGAAATCACCGTGGGGCGGATCGTGCGCGGGGTGGTGGTGGACGTGGGGGCGGGCGCCGCTAATCGATCTCGTCGCTGACCCGAAACTCTTTTTCTAGAATCGCCTGAAGCTCGGTCATTGCAGCCTCTAGTTCCGTTCGTTCGAGGGAGGGAGCTGTGTTGGCGAGGGCAACTGCGAATCTCTGGGTAAGACCTTGGTTTGGGTTTGTTTCGGTCAATCGCTCAATTTTCTCAATGACTTGGTTTCTTTTTCCCCGAGTAGAGGCAATTGTTTCTTGTGCTGCGGATTGGGTGATTTCTCCTGAGGCAACGCGGAGTAGCTGCTGACAATTGAAAAGCCGACACCGCTGCGGTCGATTTTCGTAAATGGCGCACTGATTATTTTGGTGGGCTGAACAGGGTTGCCGAAAAGTGGTACCCCCTGGTTTCCGCTTCAGCGTAAGCCCCAAAGAGGAGAGAGTGCGAGGCGAGTCGGTGGGTTGGAGGATAACCGAATGAAAAAGTGTGCCGTCACAGCACATCCCGCAATTCGAGCACAGGGATTGGGTGATTTCAGCAGAAACAGGGTTCACCAAGAAAAGCTAAAACAAAAAGCCGGTGCTGACGATAATGGTCAGCACCGGCTGGTTGATCACTTCTTAGCGAAGTGGACGAGTGTATGGGTTAGCTTTTTTTGCAGGCTTTTTTGCAGGCGTCGGAACCTTCGACATTGCCGCACTTCGCGCACTTCTTTCCTGTGGTGGAGCTGTGATTGGTATCATCTGAACCACAGTGACCACAGTGGGCGAAGGTGGGTGCGAGGGATAAGGTTAGGAGGGTTAGGGTTAATATGATGTATTTCATAGTTGTATGGTTACTTAGTTATCCTGAAGAGTCAAACACCTCTGACCCCACGTTTTAAAAAGTGCCTTGCAAGCCATTGAATTACAGATACTTGCAATACCTCTGACCCCATATAAGTAATTGATAATGAGGGTTATAGGAGGGCTATTTTTGGGATTGGCGGGGTTGGTCCCCGAGAAAATTGAGGATGAGAAGAGTCAGGGCCAGGAGAAGTGCGGGAAAGAGGACGCACCACCAAGGGGATTGGATCGGATTGAGGAGGGCGGCCCCATCGGCCAGAAGTGTTCCCCAACTGGCGAGGGGAGCTTGGACCCCGAGTCCCAAGAAGCTGAGAAATGATTCTTCCAAGATGACTGCGGGAAGAGAGAGGGTGAGATAGGTCAGGACGATGGGCAGGACCTGAGGAAGGATCTGTCGGAACAGGATGGTGGGAGTGGTTTGGCCAATTAAGCGGGCGGAGAGAACGAAGGGGCGCTCCTTGATGGAGAGGACTTGGGCTCTGACAATGCGGGCGAGAGTGAGCCACTCCACCAGTCCAAGACCGACAAAAAGAAGGAGAAGACGTGCGTGCGAGGCAAGGGATGAAAGGATGGTTCCATCGAGAAGCTGTTTGAGTTTGAGGTCGAAGAGGGTGATGAGAACGATGACGAGGATGATGCGAGGTAGGGCGTAGAGGATATCAACGAAGCGCATCATGGCGTTGTCGGTTCGGCCGCCGAGGTAGCCGGAGACTAGTCCGTAGGTTACGCCGACTAGTAGTGAGACGGTGGCTCCTACGAGTCCGACCAGTAGGGAGATGCGTCCCCCGTAGAGAAGGCGGGTCAGAAGGTCTCGGCCATGAAGATCGGTTCCCAGCCAGTGAGAGAAGCTGGGGGGTGCTAATCGGGCGGAGGAGACTTCGGAAAGTGAGTAGGGGCTGAGCCAAGGCCCGAGGATTGAGGCGAGGACGATGAGAGTGAGGGAAAGGAGGATGAGGCGCATTTTCATGATTG
>Ga0114959_10004454_pt1 | contig 10745 bp, 14 predicted proteins | sample C_130625_EF_Meta_FD_87317 | JGI IMG/M metagenome (GOLD analysis project Ga0114959, IMG submission 87317) | Freshwater microbial communities from Lake Croche, Canada to study carbon cycling - C_130625_EF_MetaG | ecosystem: Environmental > Aquatic > Freshwater > Lake | place: Lake Croche, Canada...
CAAGCATATGGCCCTGGGGTGGAGCTTTTTCATACTAGCGACCCCGCTCAGCCAGCTGGCATGGTGGTCTTGGCATCACCAAGCCCATCAGACCCATCCAGAATCGACCTTCAAGCCGAATGCAAACTGGATGCGCTTCAAAGCGGGGAAATTCATCTAGGAAGCGTTCATGGACCTGTGTTAAAAATAGATTCATTGCCCTATCCACTCATTGAAATTTAAGCCTTCTCCACTTACTGCACCTACTCCACCTACTCCACCTACTCCATTTTTATGTGCCTCATTCTTTTCGCTTGGCAATCGCACCCAGACTATCCTTTAGTTGTTGCAGCCAATCGCGATGAGTTTTATGAGCGTGATACCGAAGGTATATCTTGGTGGGATGAGCATCCCCATGTTTTAGCAGGGAGAGATCGCGCCGATGTATTAGGCAGCCCTGGTACATGGTTAGGTTTTACAAAAACGGGAAGATTTGCAGCCTTAAGTAATGTTCGTGCCCCGAGCGAGAAAAATCCAGACTCCAGAACGCGCGGCGAACTTTCAATGATGTATCTAGCAGGCAAAGAACGCCCAACTGATTTCATTCAAGGCAATACAAAGCGTTTTCAGCATTACAACGGATTCAATTTACTCATGGCTGATCTGAGTGATCCTGAGAACGCAGAAATGCATTGGGTGAGTAACCGCATGATGATGGGCCAGAATATTCGCCCGCGTAAGGTATTTCCCCATCAACCCTTAGAGCCCGGAGTGTACGGCCTCTCTAATGCAATGTTGGATACGCCATGGCCCAAAGTCAATCATCGAGTGGCCGCGTTCGCCCAAACGCTTGCGATGGATCAAGGGCAGTTAAAAAATGTCGATCAATACTTAAAGCTCTTAGCTGATACCCACCACGCAAGCGATCACGAGCTGCCGAATACCGGCGTGAGTCGCGAATGGGAAAAGGCCTTATCACCGGCTTTTATTAAAACTGCTTCCTATGGCACTCGTTCAAGTACCGTTCTCAGAGTGCGGAAGGATGGTCAGTTCGAGATGGTAGAGCGGCGCTTTGATGCAAATGGTGCAGTTGGTCATGACGTTGTAACTGGGGCTCTGAGCGCAGCCCCAGGATCTAACCTATCGGTTTAACGACCCTGATTATTCGAAGCGAAGATCGTCGTTGACAACCCGATCACCCTCGGCATTTCGCGTAGCTAAGCGTTTCAGATACTTAAAAGTTCCCGTGGCCATACAACAGACCTCACCTTGATCGTTATAGAGTTTGGCTTCGCAAAATGCCATGGTAGCCGTTCTGCGCACGGTATCAGCTTTTACTCGCAATATGCCAGTGGCAGCTTGCATAAAATTATTTTTCATTTCGATAGTGACAACACTGCGGTCACCTGGGTCGCCTGATCTTGCGGCAACTGCCATAGCGACATCCATTAGCGTGAGCAGTACGCCCCCATGTGCTACTGCCCAAGTATTCGTATGCTCTGGTTTAAGCGCTAAAAGGATTTCTCCTTTGCCCATTTCTGCGCTAATGAAGCGAACGCCAAGAAGCTTTAAAAACGGTACGTTAAGTTCCTCACCTAAATTGGCGAGTTGGGTCTGGGGGTTAACTTGTACATGTTTGTTCATGCGCTAATTTTAGTAGCTTGCACGTCTTTTGTGAAATCCCCCTAGAATCGACTTTATGGCCTTTACTTTAAGCGGCGCTGACGCCATTCACTCTGTACTTCCCAGCCCTGTCCCAGATCCTTACTGGGTAGGATTTTCACCATCAGCAGCAAAACTGATTGGCATATCCTTAAACGATGCTGGACTGCCACAAGATCCAGCTTGGCTAGCGGTATTAGCAGGAAATAGCCTTGATGCTGAGCCACTACAATTTTCTCATCCTATAGCTACTGCCTACAGCGGTCACCAATTTGGGGTTTGGGCTGGCCAACTAGGTGATGGTAGAGCCATATTGCTGGGTGATGTTGCTGGCCAAGAATTGCAATTAAAAGGTGCAGGTAAAACACGCTACTCACGTATGGGCGATGGTCGAGCTGTATTACGTTCTTCCATACGCGAATTTCTGTGTAGCGAAGCAATGCACGCTTTGGGCATTCCTACTAGTAGAGCGCTTTCTGTTGTGGGCTCTGATTTAGCAGTCCGGCGTGAAACTACAGAAACAGCAGCAATCTGCGCTAGGCTAGCACCTAGCTTTATTCGTATTGGGCATTTTGAACATTACGCTGCTTCACAGGATGCGGACCGTTTAAAAGAACTGGCTAATTTATTGATTCAAGATCACTATCCCGAATGCCAATCTAGTAATGAACCCTATCTTGAGCTATTCAAACAAATCAGCGCTCGCAATGCAAAGTTAGTTGCACAGTGGCAAGCTGTTGGATTTTGTCATGGGGTATTGAATAGCGACAACATCAGCGCCCTAGGTTTAACCATTGACTATGGCCCATTTGGTTTCCTAGACCATTTTCAGATCGACCATATCTGCAATCACAGTGACCAGGGGGGTCGCTATGCTTATCATCGCCAACCGCAGATCATGCATTGGAATATGGCCTGCTTGGCCAGTGCCCTCATCCCCCTCTTAGCGTTGAATCACTCTGAAGAAGAGGCGCAAATCCTTCTAAAAGATGCATTAGATGAGTTCCCCGCAATTTATGCTCAAGCTTGGCAAGCTCTTTTCAGGGCAAAGCTTGGCTTTAGCGCAGCTGAGGATGACGATATCCAACTGATTGAAAGACTGCTTCAAGCCATGCATGACTCTAGGGTGGATTTTACAAACTTCTTTCGCGGATTGAGTTCAGTCAGCCTGAGCTCAACTATCGATTCCATCGCCCTGCGTGATGACTTCATTGATAGGCCACTCATGGATCAGTGGTTTACCGATTACCTTACGCGTCTGAGAGCAGAATCAAGCGAAGATCTACAACGTAAACACAGGATGAATCTAGTGAATCCTAAATATATCTTGCGCAATCATCTCGCTCAAGCTGCGATTGAACAGGCTCAAAAGAAGGACTTTTCTGAAGTAGCAAGACTACTTAAGCTATTAGAGAATCCCTTTGATGAACAAGCCCAATTTCAAGCCTACGCGATTGCACCACTACCCAATCTAGCGGCTATTGAAGTAAGCTGCTCATCTTAAATTGACCTCTCCAAACGAGCTCCATCTAATCCATATGAAAAAAACAGATCAAGAATATAAAGAATCACTGAGTGAAATTGAGTACCGCGTCACTCGTGAGTCCGCTACCGAAAGACCATTTACTGGAAAGTACTGGGATCACTGGGATCAGGGTAGGTATTCATGCGTCTGTTGCGGCACCCCCCTCTTTTTATCCGATACCAAATTTGATGCTGGTTGTGGTTGGCCGAGCTATAACAAGCCAGAGGAAGAGTCTGCAATTAATGAAATCCGCGACACCACCCATGGGATGGTGCGGACCGAGGTACGCTGCGCTCAGTGCGATGCTCACCTTGGACATGTATTCAATGACGGGCCACAGCCTACTGGCTTAAGGTATTGCATTAATTCTGCATCCCTGAACTTTGAACCCAGCGTGAATGTGAAACCTAGCGAAGATGCGTAATTGAGGTCTAAAAATCAAATAGCTGGATAATCCCTTTTATGAAATTTCTATTCGACCTATTCCCCATCATCCTGTTTTTTGTTGCCTTTAAATTTAGCGATATTTATACCGCTACCATTGTTGCCATGGTCGCCACGATTGGCCAAATTCTCTGGGTGTACTACCGTCATCGCAAAATCGACGCTATGCAATGGGTCAGTCTAGTCATGATTATCGTCTTTGGCAGCTTGACGATTTTTTTACATGACAAAACCTTTATTCAACTGAAACCAACGGCTTTGTACTGGCTATTCTCAGGCGCCTTATTGATTAGCGCTCAATTCTTTAATAAGAATTGGATTCAGGTTTTAATGGGAAAACAAATTACCCTAAAAGAACAAAGCTCCCATTCTGTATGGCAGCGCTTGAATATGGCTTGGGCTATATTCTTTTTCCTCATGGGTGCCCTTAATCTGTATATTGCCTTTAACTACTCTGAAGAGGCTTGGGTTAATTTCAAACTTTTTGGTAGCACTGGCTTACTGGTTGTCTTTGTCATTCTTCAGGGCCTTTGGTTAACGCGACATATGGAGCACCCTTCTGAATGAGTACGAATCAAGAGCGTATTGCCCTCTTTGAAGCCGATCTTCATCAAGCGTTTGCGATTGATAGCCTTCAGATTGACGATGAAAGTCATCTGCATGCAGGTCATGCTGGCGCCGCGAGTGGTGGCGGCCATTTCAAGTTGACGATTGTGGCCCCAGAATTTAGAGCTATGAATCTCGTAGCTAGGCATCGCGCGATCTATGCCGCCCTCAATCGCCACATCCCCTCCGAAATTCATGCCCTGACTATTGTGGCCTTGGCCCCTGAAGAAATCAGCACCTAAGCTACATTACATTGCGGCCTACCGTACCCTTTCCTTTAATCATCTACTTATTGCGACATGCTTAATACAAGACAAATCCTGACGATCAGCATTCTGAGTGCAAGCTTTTTATCTACAACCGCGATTGCACAAAACGCCGTTATCGTGAATGGCAAATCTATTCCAAAAGCACAGCTAGATAAATTAGTACAAAAATCGGGTCAAGCTGATAACCCTCAAGTCCGTAACCAAGCACGTGAAATGCTGGTAACGCGAGAATTGATTTTACAAGAAGCGGATAAGCGTGGCGTCATTCAAAAAGAATCTGTACGCGACCAATTAGAGCAATCTCGTATGGGTATTTTGGTAGCCGCAGTTTTTGAAGACTATATTGAAAAAGAAGGGGTTACTGAATCTGAGCTCAAGGCCGCTTATGAGACGGTGAAGTCTCAATACACCGGTAAGGAATACCACGTTGAGCATATCTTGGTTGAAAAAGAAGCTGATGCTAAAGCCATCATTATTCAAATTAAAGGTGGCGCTAATTTTGAAAGCATTGCTAAAGCAAAATCTAAGGATCCTGGATCTGCTAAAGATGGCGGAGACCTCGGCTGGGTAAGCGATAAGGCACTGGTACCAGAATTTTCCAAAGCAATGGTGCAACTAAAGAACGGACAAGTCACCGATAATCCTGTCAAATCTCAGTTCGGTTGGCATGTGATTAAGGTGATCGATACACGCGATGTAAAAGCACCCAACCTGGAAGAAATCAAGGACCAGTTGAAACAAATGATTGCTTCAGATCAAAACTGGCAAAAGGCGAAGTTCACTGAAATGATGCAAAAGCTGCGCGCTAAGGCAAAAATTCAGTAAGGGTGGAGAGTAAATACTGTATTAACTGTTTGGCTTGCTTGGATTACGCTGCGGTCTGAGTTTTTGGATTGCCATTCCTGCCATACCGCAGGCAAAAGCAGCCATTACAAATACATCTCTAGGCTGTGACAATTCCCAAATCCAACCTGCACAGAGCCCGCCTAATGTACCGCCTAGACCATAGGAGACGGTTGCCATTACTGCCTGTCCTCTAGCCTGTAAGGGTCCAGTAAACCAACGTTGTAACAACTTCGTTGCAGCGCTATGGTGGGCAGCAAAGGTACCGGCATGAAGAACCTGTGCAAAGATCAGTACAGGAGTAATTGGTAAAAAGGCAATCAAAATAAAGCGCACTACCCCGATTCCAAATGCTCCTTGAAGAACTACTTCCGCATCGACACGACTCAATACTTTGCTTTGGAAATAGAAAAAGATCACCTCAGCAAAAACACCTAAGGCCCAAAATAATCCAATTTGAAACTTACCATAACCAAGATCAGCCAAATACAGGGAGTAAAAGACGTAGAGTGCAGCGTGAGCAAAGATCATAAAAAATCCCGATAGCAAAAACCAACGCACATCCGGATTGACTAAAACGACTAGCAGTTCGCCTTTGACCATTTTGCGGCGTTCCATCTTCGGTTCCCGCAAGCAAAAACTGATCACTGCTAGTACAAGTAGTACGATCATCCCAACAATGGGGTAGAGCTCGATAGATTTACGCTGAAATAATTCACCTGCTACCAGCACCATGACAATAAAGCCAATTGACCCCCACAAGCGCAGGCGACCGTAGCGTTTATCAAAAGAGTTGTCTTTATATAAAGCATGTACAGTTGCAGACTCCCCTAGTGGCATCAAGCTGCTGAGGACGGTATGGAGTACAAACATCCAAATAAAAAAGCCAATATAACTTTGCAAGAAGAAAATACAAGCAAAAACCAGCGCTGCTAAACAGGTACAAAAGCGAATAATGCCGACGCGATTAGATAGATAGTCAGAGAGCCAGCCCCATGAAAATGGCCCAACAATACGCGTCACTTGCAACATCGACATCAGGACAGCAATCTCAATGACACTAAAGCCACGATCTAAAAAGAACAGGCTGGCATAGGGAGAAACTAGACCCACATACGCGAAATATAAAAAGAAAAAGGACCCGAAGGCCCAGCGCAACGAAGGTGTCATCTAAGCAAAGCTTTCAATCCCGTTTAGAGCCAGGACGAGCTGATGGAATAGCGGCAATTGCTAATGTCACATCAGCGCATTGAGCGCGATGACGCAGTGCATGATCCATCAATACCAATGCCAACATGGCCTCAGCAATAGGTGTAGCACGAATACCTACGCATGGATCATGTCGACCTTTAGTCTGAAGTGTAATTGGCTTGCCATCTAAATCAATCGATTGCTTTGGGCTCATGATGCTAGAGGTCGGTTTGATGGCGATGGAAACACGTAAGTCTTGTCCGCTACTAATGCCTCCCAATGTACCCCCAGCATTGTTGCTTGCAAAGCCATCGGGATGCATTTCATCCCCGTGTTCGCTACCGTGCTGTGCAACGGATTTGAAGCCAGCACCGATTTCGACACCTTTTACTGCATTAATCCCCATCATGGCGTGCGCAATGTCAGCATCCAACTTGTCAAAAAGAGGCTCTCCTAAACCAATCGGCACATTCCGTGCGCGCACTTCAATACGCGCGCCACAGGAATTCCCTGCTTTACGCAAATCATCCATATAGCTTTCTAGCCTCGGAATGATTTCTGCGTTCGCAGCAAAAAATAGATTCTTTCCAACCTCAGCAAGATCTTGAAACGGAATTTCTATTTCACCTAATTGACTCATATAGCCATAAAACTCAGTGCCGTATTTTTCAAACAACCACTTCTTAGCAATAGCTGCCGCAGCTACTACTGGAGCTGTTAGGCGTGCTGAAGAACGTCCACCACCACGGGGGTCGCGTAGACCATATTTATGGTGGTAAGCGTAGTCAGCATGACCAGGACGAAACGTTTGCAGAATATCGCCATAGTCTTGACTGCGGTGATCGGTATTGCGAATCAAAAGAGCAATTGGGGTGCCTGTAGTCTTACCTTCAAAGACGCCGGATAAAATTTCAACCTTATCTTCTTCCTTGCGCTGGGTAACATGGCGAGAGGTGCCCGGTTTACGACGATCCAAATCCCGTTGCAGGTCAGATTCTGAAAGCAGCATCCCTGGCGGACAACCATCGACGACAGCCCCAATAGCGGGACCATGCGATTCACCAAAGGTGGTTACTGTAAAAAGGAGGCCTAAGGTATTTCCTGACATGCTGACATTATGTCATTTGTCAGCAATATTGGGCTAGAACGGCTAGGTAGTGAGTTTTTCTGTATCTTCTGGCCAGTCCCGAATATAGGCCTTCAGCATGGTGTTTTCAAAATCTTGTGCTTCTACGACAGATTTAGCCACATCGTAAAAAGAGATAACGCCCATGAGCATTTTTTGATCTACAACCGGTAAATAACGCGCATGGTCAACCAACATCATGCGACGGACTTCATCAATTTCTGTTTCCATATTGCAAGTCAAGGGTTTTTGATTCATCACTGCATTTACTTGAATCCCATCTAATTTGCCATGGTGTTTTGCTAAAGCGGAGATGACTTCTCTAAAAGTCAGAATACCAACCAGCTTGTCATATTCCATGACTACTAAAGAACCGATGTCATGTTCGCTCATGACCAACACGGCAGTTTGCAACGCAGTGTCAGGGGCCACGGTAAATAACGTGCTGCCCTTGACGCGCAATATGTCACGAACTTTCATCTGATCTCCAAAAACGATGTATTTATAGCTTCAATATATCCCCAAGCCCCCTTTGAATCAAGGACTTCAGGCAATGATTTAGTAACGAATAACCCTAATGACCCCACTTCGAATGTTGGGAAGATTTGCAACGAGGACTGCACCAGCTAGGGTAATCCACCAAGTCAGATAGATCCATAGTAAACCCAAGGGGAAGATGGCAAAGGCACCATAGACCGTCTTATAGAAGGCGGTATGGCTGAGGAAAATGACAAATCCAAACTTCATCCCCTCAAAGGCTAGTGCTGCAAACAAGGCGCCAGCAAAGGCGTCCGACCATAGGATCCTGGCATAGGGGAGAAATTTGTAGACAACGGCAAAAACCAAAATTGCCAAGATGACAGGAGCAATGGTTACCACAAGACGAAAGCCAAATGAGATGGCCATAATCCAACCCTCTGAAGCACTGAACAAGATGCCGGTGAGATACACCCCTAAACCCAAGACAATTGGCCCCAAAATAGTGGCTACACCATAAATTAGGGCCTTCTTTAATAAAGTTCGGGCCTCCTGAACTTTGAATATTTGATTAAAAGCATCCTCAATAACGGCCAGTGTCATGAGAGTAGTAATCAAGAGTCCGGCCAATCCAATCAAAGTGAGCCCACGAGCCTGCGCAGAAAATTGATCCAAATAGATAAATACCTGCTGGTTCAAACCACCAGGCATATAGGTATCCAATAACCAGGTTTTAAAGTCATTTTTTACTTGAATCACACTAGGGAGATAGCCAACCAAGAGAGTGGCAATCGTTAACATAGGAACCAGAGATAAGGTAGTCGTATAAGAGAGACTGGCAGCAATTTGATTCAGGTTTTGACCGCGATTGCGCTCCCAGATCTCTTTGCCTAGAGAGAGCCATAATTGGGGGTTACGAATAATACGCATCGCCGTATCATAAGAGAAGAATATGAGCCAACACGATATTTTAGTTTTGTACTACTCCCGCCACGGTGCGACTAAGGATCTGGCACGCCTGATTGCGGAAGGAATCGAGAGCGTTCCAGGCGCAAATGCGAGATTACGCACAGTGCCTGCCATTTCAGCTGTTTGCGAAGCAACTGAGCCTAGCGTACCTAAAACAGGTGCACCTTATGTGGAATATTCCGATTTGCAGGAGTGTATTGGCCTGGCCTTAGGCTCCCCTACCCGTTTCGGTAATATGGCCGCACCCATGAAGTATTTCTGGGATGGCAGTTCATCAGAATGGTTTAATGGCGCTCTCATCGGCAAACCAGCTTGTGTATTTACTAGCACTGGTAGCATGCATGGTGGTCAAGAGAGCACGCTCTTAACCATGATGATTCCTCTACTGCATCATGGCATGATGATTATTGGCCTACCCTATAGTGAGTCTGATTTAATGGCTACTAAAACTGGCGGCAGTCCTTATGGCGTATCTCATCTCGCGCACGTGGATACTCAATTACCGATTAGTCTAGAAGAGCAACGTTTAGCCAAGGCACAAGGTAAACGTTTGGCTGAAACCGCTCTTAAACTGGCGAGGAACAATTGATTGCACTATTAAAAAAGGCTCTTGATAAGAACCCTTATCAATTATTAGCCACTGCAGCATTTGTCGATTTATTTATTCTTTGTGTTTGTTGGGAATGGTTTATATCGCCCTTACGCCCAGGTGGCTCCTGGTTGTTATTGAAAGCGGTGCCATTGCTTTTTGCAATACCTGGCCTATGGAAAGGTAAGGTTTACACCATGCAATGGGCATCTATGTTGATCCTGCTTTATGTCACTGAAGGCTTAGTACGGATTTTGGAAACAGGCACCAACTTTTGGATGGCCCTCTTAGAAACGATCTTGGCAACAACAGGCTTCGTCTGTTTATTAATGTATCTCAAGCCGATTAAGAAGGCAGCGAAAGAATTGGCGAAACAAAAAGCACAAACAGAGTAAGGATGCAAAATCTCATTGATCAACTTGGGCAGCTTCTAGGTCAGCAATTTGTTTTGACTGATAATCAAGAGAAGGCACCCTATCTCACGGACTGGCGAAAACGCTTTACTGGTAAGGCTTTAGCAGTTGTGCTACCAAAAACAACTGCAGAAGTTGCTCAAATAGTCCAACTATGCGCCGCTGCGAATGTGGCTATTGTTCCCCAAGGTGGCAATACGGGTTTTTGTGGGGGCGCTACCCCAGACGATTCGGGTAAACAAATTCTTCTGAATTTGAAGCGCATGAACCAAATCCGTGAACTCGATGTCGCTAATCAAACTATCACTCTGGAGGCGGGTTGCATCTTGCAATCTGTGCAAGAGAAAGCAGCAGCGCAAGATTTCCTCTTTCCATTGAGTCTTGGTGCTGAAGGTAGCTGCATGATTGGTGGCAATTTAGCCACCAATGCTGGCGGTACTAATGTCCTTCGTTATGGGAATACGCGCGACCTTTGTCTCGGCCTAGAAGTCGTCACAGCTAAAGGTGAAATCTGGAATGGTATGAGAGGTCTACGCAAAGACAATACCGGTTATGACTTACGAGACCTGTTCATTGGCTCTGAAGGCACCCTAGGGATCATTACTGCCGCAGTGATGAAACTCTATCCACTGCCGATTGCGCAATGGACAAC
>Ga0114959_10004455_pt1 | contig 10744 bp, 11 predicted proteins | sample C_130625_EF_Meta_FD_87317 | JGI IMG/M metagenome (GOLD analysis project Ga0114959, IMG submission 87317) | Freshwater microbial communities from Lake Croche, Canada to study carbon cycling - C_130625_EF_MetaG | ecosystem: Environmental > Aquatic > Freshwater > Lake | place: Lake Croche, Canada...
AGCCCTTCAAGTAGACTCCAGCCCGAATTAAATCCTTGAGAAAATGGATCGTTATCCACAATAGTTCTTGTCCATAATTTTCCACCGTTGATGCTTGATGGGCTATATCCGCTCAAATGATGGGTTGGTGAATATCCCCCTAGGTTCATTGGTATTGTAGAGGCAAGGAGAACCACTTTACTATTTTTAATATTTGCAATAGCTATTGAAAAGTAGCCTGGGGAACAATAAGAAACAAGTTCATTAGTTGCATCATAAGCAGGGGATACATCATTTTCTAGAGCTGCCCATGCAATTGCGCCTGAAGTTGAATCTCTGAACTCAACACGCAATTTTGTAGTTTTAATGTTTGAATTTGTCCCCAAACCAGAGTCTGAACAAGACCAAGCTGCTACAGCTGGAGTAACTCCATTATTAGCTTTACTATCCAAGTCTAAAAACCATTGATCTTGTGCAAGATCGCTATTCCATAAACGGGTATGAGCTATCGGAGGCTGAACTGCGTAAGCAGAGGAAATGGAAAACGTAACTATTATAGAAACTATTACTAGTTTAAGCATGTTCATTGCATCACCCTAATTTAAGATTTTTTAAGCCAATTTTGAAACTACATGAGCTTAAGAGTTGTTGTCAAATTAAATATTTTATATTCATAAAAACTTATTATTTCAAATACCCCACCAATATGCCACCCCCAAAACCAGCCGGCTTGATTTTAGAGCCATATAGAAGAGCATTTTGCTCAAACACTCATCACCCCGATATCGCCACTAGGTTTTACTGGAATTAAGTGGTTTATAGCCAGAGAATTAATTTGTAATAATTCTTTAAAGTGCAGGTTATGAATTATATTTCTGTATCGCTTTTGTACCCTATGAATATAATTGATTACAATTACTTAACCTCCTAGATAGGTATTTAATGTGGCTCAAAAATCTAATCTTCACATTAGTCGCATCAGTTTGCCTAAGCATTTCCTTTTCAAAAAAGAGGCTCAGCAGGTTATATCCCAGATTGAATTGGGGTCAACAAAACGACTTCAATCCAGTCAAAAGATCTTAGAGGGTAGGCAGTATTCAACCTCTATTGTTATTCAAGGTTTGTATGATTGCTTCAAATGTATGACACCCAGCGCTGGGCTCTCTGTCCCCCTTCATAGGTCAGCTTATAGCCAGACTGACACCCAGAAGATCACGACTCATAGTTGGACTGTAATTGATTCTATCCTAAAGGCTTTAGATGATTTGGGATGGATTGAAATAGAGCGTGGTGGAATGGATGCTTGGGGTGATAAGCACATTACAACCATTAAAGCCGTGGGGGAATTGCTAGAAAGATTTAAACAGGTTGGCATTGTTTGGGAGGAGGTGACAGCTGTTGAGGGCAAAGATGTCATTATTTTAAGAGACCGCAAACCTGAAGAGGGTAATTTAAAAGATAAGGGTAAAAAGCGGAATAAAGAAAAGATAGATTTACCCGTTCCAGACACTAAAGATGTTGAGCGTATGAGGAAAAATCTAGAGAAGATTAATCATTTCATCAGACAGCAAGCAATTTGTCTTGATCGGAGTGATAAGAACTTAATGGCCTTAGCAGCCAGGATGTTGCAAGAGGACTATGAGATAGCCTTTGATGGGAATGTTAATTCTAAAAAAGCCAGGGTTTTTAATTTTGCTCATGTGCAACTAAGACGTATATTCTCACGTGGAAGCATGGAAAGAGGTGGCCGCTTTTATGGTGGATGGTGGCAATTCATACCCAAGGACGAAAGACAATATATCACCATCAATGGGATGGCAACAATAGAATTTGATTACTCAGAAATGCATCCACGATTTATGTATCTAGATAACAATTTAAAGGTGCCGGAGGGCGACCTATATGACATTGGTGAGCAATATAAACCGCATAGAAGCATCATAAAAACCTACTTGAATGCGCTTTTAAACGATGACACAGGCAGATATCAGATCAGTAGTGAGGAAGCAAATATACTTGGATTGTCATCTGCTGAGCTGAGAGCGAAGTTAAAGGAGCGGCATCCAATACTGAAGGACTTGATAGGGAAAGGTAAGGGATTAGATTACCAATATAAGGATTCAAAGATCGCTGAGAAGATCATGCTGAACTTGATGAAGAAGGGAATAGTTTGTCTACCAATTCACGACAGCTTTATATGTGATATTAGCAGCGATTATGCTGAAGAATTGTTGAAAGAGATGAATGCGGTATATCAGCAGGAAGCTAACGACATGCCGATAATTAAACAGGTGGACAAGCCGCAGGAGAGTGTCACAAAGAAATCAAAGACAGACTTCCAGATACCATGGAAAGATGCGGGGGATGGAGCATATGCAGAGATAGACAGGGCGAAGCTTCAGGAGCTGGTGATGGGGGAATGGGCTGACTCTATAAGTAGGAGGTATGTAAACTCATGGAGACAGATTAAGGGTACGAAGGATCAATGGAGGTAACAGGGGTATTAACTACAACGACCAGTCCAGAACTACACCCAGCTAGCCTATTATGTGAACAAAACTCTAGCAAAAAAACCTATATTAACGAATATATACAATAGCTTATATTAATTTATGATAAATCACTTTTTACCAAATTAGATTTCTAGCCTATTTTCTTAACTAAATCTTCTATCCGCAAATGGGTATAGCGCTTAAGCATTTGAACAGTTTTATGCCCACTTATTGTAGAGACCTCCATCACATTAAGACCCTTCTCAAAGAGCCTACTTATTGCCTCATGTCTTAAATCATGAAAGTGCAAGTCATTGAGTCCAGCCCGTAAGCAAGCCCTTTCAAATGCCTGAGTAATGCTATCAGAGCGAAGCCCAAAAATACTTGTACTATCTATTATAGGAATGCTGTCTAGAACTTCTAAAGCCTTTCTAGATAGGGGGATTTGTCTGGGAACTCCCGTTTTTGTCTCTGGAATATTTAATATATGTTTTATGCGATTAAGATGATCCCATTTTGCATTTGCGATCTCTCCACGCCTAAGACCTGTTTCTATTGCGAAAACTAATATGTTGGATAAGTATTCAGATTGCGTTGCTTGTAATAGCCGCTCTAGCTCGCCTGGGTGAAGTCTTCTATCTCTAGCCCTGTTATTTTTAGGTCTGCTTATCATTTTCACGGGGTTGTCCGTGTTTATTGACCAGTCTATTCTTGCTGTATCAATCACCCTTGAAAGTAAGTTTAATTCTTTGTTGATCGTTGTTCCGCAAACCAGTTGTAGCCTTGAGTTTTTATAGTTTGAAATATCAGACGATTTAAGTGTTGATAGTGGTCTATTTGCGAGAGGGTGTTTTAGAAGTAATTTGATTCTGGACTTTTCTGGTTTGTAGCCGAGTTTTTGCGGGGACTTTTCTAATAAATAGCGTTTTAAAATGTCACCTAAAGTGGTTTTGTCTGCTTCCGATCTATCTAGAAATCTGCCATTGTCCATCTCTGATTCAACAGACCGGGCCCAAATTTCAGCTCCGGCTTTTTTATCAAAACATTTAGAGATAGCAGGGTAACCTTGTTTGCGGATTTGAACTTGCCAACCATTTTTACGCTTGCTGATAGAAGCCATTTTTCCTCGCTGTGTACGGATTGTGTAACAACGATGTTTTTTGGTTGTCCTGAAGTGCTTATATTCTCTCAACTAATTGATATCAATTGAGAAAGATTTCAGACTAGAACCCACGACCTTTGGCTTCGGAAACCAATACTCTATCCAGCTGAGCTACGGGCGCTTCTTGTGAAAGCCTGCGGATTATAGCAAATGCGTTCTGTATTGTCCGATTGCGAGACATTACCCTTTTAACCAACTCGCCTTATCAGTATAATTCATTCACAAATATTTTTAGTTGACCAAATTTTATTGGATTGGAATAGATAGTCATGAGCGAACACGAATTTCCCCCTACCCCAGTGAGTCAAGTGGTTTTAGCAATTTTAGGTGGCATTTTCGCCCCTACTTTGGTCATTGTGCTTATTGCTAAATTATTTATGACGGTTGAAACAACCCATGCGCCAGAAGATCCAAAAGTGGCTGCGGCTCAGGTTGAAGAGCGTATTAAGCCAGTTGCTCAAGTGGCTGTTGCCGCAGTTGAAACAGGCCCGCATGTCGACAAGAGTGGTGAAGAGGTTGTTAAAGGCGTTTGTTCAGCCTGTCACGCAGTGGGAGCTTTAGGCTCTCCTAAGATTGGTGACAAATCCGCTTGGGGTCCACGTATAGCGCAAGGCTATGAAACTTTGGTTAAACATGCGATTGCGGGTATTCGTTCTATGCCAGCGCGTGGCGGCAATGCTGAATTAACTGATGGTGAAGTAGCAGCTGCTGTGGCTTATATGGCAAATCAGTCTGGCGCTAGCTTTAAAGCGTCTAAATAAGCTGTTTAATCAAATGACATGGCTATTGTGGGCTCTTCCCATGGTGGCCATTTATTCCTAATATGGCTACTTACGCCGTCGGTGATATTCAAGGCTGTTTCCATTCCTTCCAGTCCCTTCTGAAAAAAATCCAATTTAATACTGCCACAGACAAGTTGTGGTTAGTTGGTGATTTAATCAATCGGGGTTCTGGTTCTTTGCAAGTGTTGCGATGGATGTTTGAGCATCAATCTTCTATTGTTACTGTCCTTGGTAATCATGATTTACATACATTAGTTGTTGCAGAAGGTTTTGTGAATGCGCATCGTAGCGATACGATACAAGCTTTGTTAGATGCGCCTGATGCCGATGAATTGCTTAAATGGTTGCGCAATCAACCTTTATTGCATTTTGAACATTGTCATTTAATGGTGCATGCAGGCCTTTTGCCACAATGGACGGCGACCAACGCCCAATCATTGGCACAAGAAGTGCATGAGGCTTTACGCGCTGATAGTTATCGTGAGTTTCTCAAGCACATGTATGGCAATCAGCCTGCGCAGTGGGATGAAGCTTTAGCTGGTTGGGATAGATTGCGTGTCATCACCAACGCAATGACGCGCTTGCGGATTTGCTCACAAGCCGGCGAAATGGAGTTTAGGTTTAAAGGAGAGCTGGCTAACTGCCCCTTGGGCCTGAGCCCTTGGTTTGAGGTGGCTGATAGAGCATCTGTTGACACGCCAATTATCTTTGGGCATTGGTCAGCACTGGGGTTGTATATCGCGAATAATGTGTATGCTTTAGATACTGGGTGCCTGTGGGGCGGTGCTTTAACTGCACTGCGCTTGGATGATAAAGCGGTATTTCAGGTGCCCTGTGATGCCGATGACGCACCTATCAGCATTCACTTCGCTGATTAATCTTGCGGATGACCGAATCCAAGTCGCGTGGCTATTGAATGTCGTGCAGCAATTGTTAAACCTCTTCGCTCGTGACCATGCGGAGATATTTTAGGTAAAAAGCTTAATGTTGCTTTTGGCTTGCTTAGCGAAACAATTTTCCAAATAGATTCGACGAGTGTTGTTTCACCTGCAAATGCCATTTCAGTATTAGGGCTTCCATCGTTATTGGGATAATAGATTGCAAATGGCCAGATAGTTGCTCCAGCATTAATCGGGGCCTGCATTAGACTCCCTTTAAATGCGAAAAGTTCTGAGCCGTCGGTTGTCGTCCCTTCAGGGAAATAGCATAAGCAATCCCCCCGTTTTAAACTAGCACTGGCCTCTTCTATGATGCGAACAGCGTCTTTCTTTTGTTCTCGCTCAATAAATAAGGTGTTACATTTTTTGGCCAACCAGCCAAATATTGGCCAGCTTTTTAGATCTGATTTCGCAATAAAGCGTACCGCACGAACACTATTGAGTGCATGGATATCTATCCATGAAATATGGTTACCAACAAACATTGTGTTGACTGCATCATGGTCAGGCAGGGGGCCTTGTCTTGTAAGCTCTATATTTAGAATATTGAGCAAATTTCTAGACCAGTGACTGACGATCCAATTGCGTTGTTTAGCGGTGGCTGAAGGCATAATCACTGTGCCTAAAAAGCCACCGTAAACAGTATGAATGATAATCCGAATAATTCGGACTAAACGAACGACAAGAGATGAGTGTTTGTTGTTACTTAAAAAAATGGGCAGCATAACGCCTGTTAATGCGTGAAAGGGGCAGCATGACTAGCATGTCCGCACTATTAAAATCAGGATCCCAAGCGGGTTCACCACAAATATAAGCACCTAAACGCAAATAGCCTTTAATCAGCGGTGGGCAATCTACCTCTAAGTCTTTTTGTAAGGCCTCCATTGGCAATGGGCAATGGGGAAATACGCGGTACTCAGATGGGCACAAATATTTTTCTTTTAAACCATTATAAAGACTCGCGGCCATATGCCCACCGTCAGCCATTGGAACGCTTGCGCAGCCAATCATGTATTCATAGTTATTGGCTTGCATGTATTTGGCAAGGCCAGCCCAAAGCATTGTAATTGTGCCGCCATTACGGTAGTCGCGATGCACACAAGCACGACCAACTTCTACCATCCGTGGAAATAAATGTTGCAAGCGACTAATATCGAACTCGCCCGCAGAGTAATAACCACCTGCTTCGTTTGCCATGGTTGGGTTAAGAATACGGTAGGTGCCTACTACACGGTGATTCACATTTTCTCGAATCAATAGGTGATCGCAAAATGCATCAAATCCATCTTGATCAAGGCCTTCCTCGCTTTGGATGTTGGCGCCCATTTCCTCAGCGAAGACTTTATAACGCAAGCGTTGTGCCTCGGCAATCTCGCTCGGGTTACGAGCAAAGCTTATATATAGCTCATGAGGTACAACTTGTTGCTGTTCTTGATTGCTTAGGCTTTGTAAGATTTGTTGATCTTCTGAGGTTTGCTGTTTGAGCATCTCAAACTCCTGTTGGATGGATTTTTAACAGGAACAATTTTACGAACTTTTTGTGACAGAAATGTGACTGTAATTTGACGTTTGGATGAAACTACTATGAATGTAGTTTCATCCTAGAAAAACACTTAGTGACTTACGCGCGTGACACCGCCATTTTCAATTAAACGCACGCTGTCGCCAGGTGAGAATTTTTCAGTAGCCTCTTGAACGATGGCGACTAAACTGCCGTTATCCAATTTTACGGTAATTTCAAAAGCGTCTTTTCTGGTGAGCCCTTCTTCTGCGGCGGAACCTAATAGGCCGCCTGCGACTGCCCCGATGACGGCAGCAATAGAAGAGCCTTTGCCTTCACCAACAGTACTGCCCGCAACGCCGCCAATTACAGCGCCAGTAGCTGTGCCAATAGGAGTTTTTGTGCCTTCTAATTTTACAGTGCGAACTGATTCAACTAAGCCTTTGCGGATGGTTTGAATTTTTCTGGCTTCATCGCGGCTATAAACATCACCAGCGTTAGAGCTTGCACAAGCATTCAATAAGCTTGCGATGATTAAAATAGCGATACTTTTTAGTAAATGTTGATGTGTCATGATTTTGTCCTATTGTTTATGAATGAGCATTCTCATCTAGCTTGATGTGGTCCACTAATGCTTGCGTGTAAATCTGCTCGATCTCATCTTTGCTTGGCTGATGATTTTGACCGCCGCGACTCGCAATTTTGATTGCGCCCATCACAGAGGCAAGTCTGCCACAGGTTGGCCAATCCCAGCCGCGTGCAATGCCGTATAGCAAGCCAGCGCGGTATGCATCGCCGCAGCCAGTTGGGTCGACTACCACCTCTGCTTTAACGGGCGGAATATCAAAGCGTTGACCGTCAGCATAAATATGCGAGCCATTTGCACCCAAGGTCACAATCATCGCTTTTACTTTTGCTGCAAGCGTATCGAGGTCTAAGCCTGTTTTATCTTGCAACATTTGTGCTTCATAGTCATTGACGGCTAAGAAGTCAGCCATCTCAATAAAGCTTAATAGCTCTTCGCCATTAAACATCGGCAAGCCTTGACCTGGGTCGAATAAGAAAGGAATGCCTGCATCAAAACATTCTTGAGCATGCTTAAACATACCGTCACGTCCGTCTGGCGCGATGATGGCAAGGGTGATACCTTTCGCATCATTGACGCTGTTTTGGTAAGACTCATTCATTGCGCCTGGGTGAAAGGCAGTGATTTGATTGTCGTCGGTATCTGTAGTGATAAATGCCTGCGAGGTAAAGCTATTCGCAATTTTTTTGATGTGCGCACTGCTGATATTGTTGCTATCTAACCATGCAGTATAAGCACCAAAGTCTTCGCCAACAGTTGCCATAATCAGTGGGTTATCCTCAAGCAATCTGAGGTTGTAGGCGATATTGCCAGCTGTGCCACCAAACTCTCTTCGCATTTCTGGCACTAAAAAAGCCACATTAAGCATATGAATTTTTTCAGGCAGGATGTGATGTTTGAATTTGTCAGGAAACACCATAATGGTGTCAAAAGCCAGTGAGCCGCAGATAAGCGTTTGCATGAGTTAAAAGCTTTAGTTAGATTAAAACGTCATTATCCTGATAGGGCTTAATTAGGGCAAGGTAGAGATTCTTTGTTCGGTGTTAAGTGCGCTTTTTTTGCATATTTTACTGCACCAGACCCGCGATTCATTAGCAAGGCTTGCAATGTAAATGTCAAAAGCTTTTGTTTGCTCAGCAGAAAGTTTAGTAATAGGGCTTTCTTAATTAGGAAACTCAGCTAAGGCTTTGATAAAGCCCATGCCCCTAAAATCAGGTGATGTCACCCATTCCTCAACACAGTTCAACAGATTCTGGATTTTTTTGGTACTTGACTAAAAAGACTAAGATATTTTTAGATTTTCAGGTGCCTAAAATGGTTTAACTTCAACCAAAATAATAATCGCGATCAGCGCTAATACAGGGGCTTCATTAAACCAGCGGTAGTAAACATGGCTGTGGCGATTGCGGTCATGCTTAAAGTCTAATAAGAGTTTGCCGCAATAGATATGGTAAGCCACCAAGCCTCCTACAATAGCGACTATGGTGTGTAGCCAAGCACCAGTCATGTCATAGCCTATCCAAAGCCAAAACCCAAAGACTATGGTTAAGATTCCGCCTGGCGTCATGATGCCGTAAAACAATTTGCGTTCCATAATTTTGAAGCGCTCATGGCTGACTTTGTCCTCTGCCATGGCGTGATACACAAAAAGTCTAGGCAAATAAAAAAGGCCTGCAAACCATGTCACCATAAAAATAATATGCCAAGCCTTTATCCACGACATTATTTTGACTCCTTACTGAATAGCGACTGGTCGAGCAGCTTATTTAGGCTCACAAAATCAAGCTTGCCTATGGTTTTGCCAATCACACGGCCTTGTCGGTCAATAATAAATGAGGTTGGCGTAAGATTGACATTATCAAAAGCTTGGCTAATTTTTGCATCGCTATCGTGAACTAAAGGAAACGGCAATGCATTCTTTTGTGCAAAATTAAGCACTTGATTTGGCGGGTCATCTGCAATTGAAACAGCGATAATTTCCAAGCCCTTTTCGTGGTATTGCTTGTAGGTGCTCACCAAGTCTGGCATTTCCTCAATACAGCCAGGGCAGTAGGTTGCCCAGAAATTCACCACCACCATTTTGCCTCTTAATGATGCCATCGCAATTTCTTTACCATTAATGGTGGTGAAGGCTAAATTTGGGGCTTGCTTTTTATCATTCAAATTCAAAAATAAAAATGTGAGTAATGCTGCCACGATAAGTGGAATCAAGATTTTGGTGGGAATGTTAAATAATGAATTCATGTGGAAAATCTTAATCCTGTTGAACGTTTTTGCAAGTCAAATACTCTACGCATTGTGCGGTTTTTTTGGCGGATTGTCATTAGGCAAAAATCTGCACTAACTTTATAACCACAATCCTGCAACCGTTTAATGCCATGCGCACGCATGCTATAATTGTTTCTTTAATTTGACGTGAACACTCATGGCCAGCCGCTTACGCGAAATCCCATATAATTACACCTCATTCTCAGACCGCGAAATCGTCATTCGATTTTTGGGCGAAGACATCTGGAATGTTTTAAACGAGCTACGTGGAGAGCGTAGAACAGGTCGCTCAGCGCGCATGCTCTTTGAAGTCCTCGGTGATTTATGGGTGGTGACACGCAATCCTTATTTGCAAGACGACTTGCTTGCCAGCAAGAAGCGCAGAAATGAGCTAATTAATGCATTGAATCATCGTATTCATTCCATTCATGAGCGCTCACAAGATAATCCCCTCGTATTGAAACTGATTGTTGCTGCGCGTGAAGCGGTTGCCGCTTTTGAAGAAGACTTTAAACAAACCGAGGCTTTACGTAAAAAAGCCTTAGCTAAGCTTGGCAAGATCACGCGTAAGGACAATATTCAATTTGATGGCTTGGCGCGTGTTTCTCATGTGACTGATGCTACCGACTGGCGCGTTGAGTATCCATTTGTGGTGGTGAATCCCGACACTGAAATTGAAGTGGCCGCGATTGTAAAAGCTTGTATTGAGCTTGGCCTCACCATTATTCCACGTGGAGGTGGTACTGGTTATACCGGCGGCGCGGTGCCACTCACCAAGCTTTCAGCTGTGATTAACACCGAAAAGCTAGATACCATTGGTCGTGTTGAAATGCGTACTTTGCCAGGGGTTAACCGCCAAGTACCTACCTTGCATTGCGGTGCTGGCGTGGTGACACGTCGTGCCATGGAAGCTGCAAGTGAGGCAGGGCTTGAGTTTGCTTGCGATCCAACCTCAGCGGATGCTTGTTGTATTGGCGGTAACGTTGCCGTCAATGCTGGCGGTAAGAAAGCGGTGCTTTGGGGTACGGCGTTAGAT